>OHYF01000956.1_pt1 | contig 12884 bp, 10 predicted proteins | sample 1580111 | NCBI WGS metagenome assembly OHYF01 (sample SAMEA3882530, study PRJEB24775) | human gut metagenome | biome: human-associated habitat; feature: intestine environment; material: feces | place: Netherlands | collected 2009/2010
CATGTACTCGGTGCCGGAGCCGCAGCCCGAAATGCGCTTGTAGATGCAGGGGCCGTGCTTGAGGTCCAAAATATAATGATAGAACGTGATCGGCTTGCCGGCCTTCTGGCGGCGCAGCATGTCGTTGGCCAGCAGCTCATACTGGTCGAACAGCTTGGGCAGGTCCTCCTCGGTCAGGGCCTCGGGGGAGTCCGGCGGGGCGACAACCGGCTCCATGGACAGCTCGGTAAAGCCGAGGTCGTCGGCCATGTGGAACAGGTCCTTCGTAAAATCAACGTTGTGATGCGTAAACGTGCCGCGCATATAGTAGCCCTGGCCGCCGCGCGCCTTGACGAGCTTCTGGAACTTGGGCACGATGCGGTCATAGCTGCCGTTGCCCGCGAGGTCGACGCGGAAGCGGTCATTGACCTCCTTGCGGCCATCCAGCGACAAAACAACGTTGTGGCATTCTTTATTGCACCAGTCGATGACCTCGTCCGTGATGCCGATGCCGTTGGTCGTCATCGTGAAGCGGAAGTTTTTGTTGTACTTTTTCTCGATGCTGCGTGCATAGGCGACCAGCTGCTTGCAGACCTCAAAGTTCATCAGCGGTTCGCCGCCGAAGAAATCGACCTCGAGGTTGCGGCGGGTGCCGGAGTTTTCGATGAGGAAATCCAGCGCGCGCTTGCCGGTCTCGAAGCTCATGAGCCCGGCCTCGCCGTGGAACTTGCCCTGCGCGGCGAAGCAGTAGCTGCAATTCAGGTTGCAGGTGTGGGCGACGTGCAGGCAGAGCGCCTTGACAACGTTGGAGCGGTTTTTGAAGTCAAAGGCGTGGTCGGCGTAGGCGTCGGGCGCAAACAGCTGGCCCGCGGCGGTCAGCTCGTCGATGTCGTCGAGCACGTCGCTGATGTCGGCGGCGGTCACATCGGCGCGGTCCGCGTACTTTTTGGCGAGGGCTGCAGCAGCCTGCTCCCGGCTGCTGCCTTGGTCGATCAGGGCGATGGCGTCATAGGCGACGTCATCCACCGCATGCACGCTGCCGCTGTAGACATCCAGCACAATGTTGTAACCGCTTAATTTGTATTGATGGATCATGGTTTTCTCCGTTTTGTTATGGTGCAATGCGGCGGACAGCCACGGGCGGATATGGAATCCGCCCCTACGGCATTCCCCTTGCAGGGGCGTATTCTATATGCGCCCGCCGCACCCTTTGTATCATAGAAAATGCCGGGCTGCCACACGGCATCCCGGCATCAAAGCCAGCAAAAATTACTTGTCGGTCTTCTCGCAAGGCTGGTTGGCAATGCCGCAGCTGGTCTTGCAGGCGCTCTGGCAGGAAGTCTGGCACTCGCCGCAGCCGCCGTTCAGCAGGCTCTTAGCCATGTCGCGGGTCTCGAGAGTCTGGATGTGCTTCATAAAACAGTCACCCCTTTATACATTTTAGAATTATTATTATTGTACACGGAAATCCGTGGTTTGTCAATAGGGGCGGAAGGAAAACAACAGACAGCGGGAGGCCCGTCGGAACCCCTTTACAACAAAACCGCAATCTCCTCCGCCCCGCTGCCGCCTGTATGCTTCAGCGCAGTTCCGGCCTGCTCCAATGCACGGCAGGCCGTCACCAGCTCTGCCGTCACTTCCTCGCCCGGTGCCACCAGCGGCACACCGGGGGGATAGGCCCAGAGATACTCCGCGGCGGTCTCCCCCACCGCGTCCCGCATCCTTACGGCCCGCGCGGGGCGCAGCAGCGCCTCGGCAATCGTGCAGCGGGCCGCGCCGGGGGCGGGCAGAATATGCCGCGGGGCCGCGGGCGGGGCCGCTGTTTTGTCCCAGGCGTGCAGCACATCGGCCAGCCGTTCCAGCGCGTCGGCGTCGTCGCAGGGGCTGGTCATGGCCAGTACGTTCGGGCCGCAGACCATCTCGGGCTCAAAGCCGTCGGCCCGCAGGTACGCCGCCCCCGCCGCGCCGATTTGCAGCAGAATTTTGCCGCTGTCATGCGCAAAAAAGTCAGGATGCGCCGTCAGTGCATCCGCGCCGCAGCACAGTATTTTTGTATTTTTCAGATCCCGCACCGCCGCGTCAAAGGCATCCAGCCGGGTGCGCCACGCGGCAAAGGCGGCCTCTCCCTCGTCGGCCAGCCAGCGGGTGCAGCCGTCCAGACTGACCATGAGCGGGTAGCTCGGTGAGCTCGTCTCGAACACGTCCAGCTGGCGCTCGACCTCGGCAGGGTCGGCCAGATCGCCGTTCAGCTGCAAAAACGCGGTCTGGGTCAGGCTGGGCAGCGTCTTGTGGGCGCTCTGCACGACCAGATCGGCCCCTGCGGCTACGGCCCCGCCGCGCCAGCCGTACCGGGCGGCAAAGGGCAGGTAGTGCGCACCGTGGGCCTCGTCCACCAGCAGCGGCACGCCGCGGGCGTGGCAGATTTCCGCGATAGTACGTATATCGCTCAAAACGCCCTCATAAGTCGGGCTGGTCAGGATCACGCAGCGGGCGTCGGGCGCAGCGTCCAGCGCGGCGGCCACATCGGCGGGGCGCACACTGCCGTAGATGCCAAACTGCGGGTCCACGGGCGGCGTGAGCCAGCGGGCCGTCAGCTGCCCCAGCTCAATCGCGTGGTAGACGGCCTTGTGGCAGTTGCGCGCCGCAATGACCGTGCTGCCGAACGGTGCCAGTGCGCGGATGCCCGCCAGCAGGCCGACGGTGGACCCGCCGACGAGGTACCAGCACCGCCGCGCGCCGTACAGCGCCGCCGTGCGGGCCATGGCGTCGGCCAGAATGCCGTCCGCGTCGTGCAGGTCGTCCGCGCCGTCGATCTCGGTCAGGTCCCAGGCATAGCAGCCCAGCCCCGGTGCGGGCGGCACCCGCCGCTTATGCCCGGGCATGTGCAGCGGGTAACGCGCCGCGGAGAGGGTTTCCAATTGTTGTTGCAGCGTTGATTTTGTCATATTTTTATACTTTTTATAAATAAGTGCAAGCTAAAAAGCCTCCCCTTTGAGGGGAGGTGCCCGCGGGGCGGAGGGGTGGGCGGGAGACACACACTTTACAGGTCTACACCCGGCCACCCCTCACCGCCTGCGGGCGGAGCTCCCCTCAAAGGGGAGCCTTTACGAAATCTCAATTTCCGCCTTACTGCCCGCCCGCGTTTTGGTCACGTGGATCTGTCTCGTCAGGCGGTCCTGCAGCGCCTCGACGTGGGAGATGACGCCGATGAGCTTATCGCCCCCGGCCAGCCCGGCCAGCGTGTCCACGGCCTTTTCCAGACTGTCGGAGTCCAGCGAGCCGAAGCCCTCGTCGATGAACAGCGTCTCGATAACGACGCCGCCCGCGTTCTGCTGGATCGTGTCGCTGATGCCCAGTGCCAGGCTCAGCGCGGCCATGAAGCTCTCGCCGCCGGACAGGCTGCCCACGGGGCGGGTCTTGCCGGTGTAGGCGTCGAACACGTCGAGGTCCAGCGCGGTCTTGCCGCCGACGGCCTCGCTCTTGCGGCGCAGCAATCGGTACTGGCCGTCGGTCATGCGGGTGAAGCGCAGGTTTGCGGCCTCGACCACGCCATCAAAATAGAACGCCTGTACGTACTGTTCAAACGGAAGTTTGATTTTTCCGGTCAAATTTCCGTTGATCGTTTTGGACAGATTGTCCCACATGGCGCGCTTCTCGCGGGCGGCGGCGCTCTCCCGCATCGTCTTTTGCAGCGCGTCGATGGCGGCGCGGTTCGTGTGCAGACGGTGCACGGCGGCGTCCCGGGCGGCCATGGCGGCAGCGCGGTCCCGGCGCAGGCGGGCCAGCGCGTCCTGCAGCTGGGTCAGTGCGTCGGGGTTGTCGCGCTTGGGCATCGTCTCGCGCATCTGCTGCACGCGGGCGCTGGCGGCAGCGTGCCCGGCCTTGGCGTTGGCGGCGCGGCGGGTGGCCGCAAAGCGCTGCTTTTCCAGGTCTGCCAGCTGGCCGTTCAAAAGGTCGGCCTGCTTGGCCAGGCTGCGGGCGCGGTCCGTCTTTTGCTTCAGCTTCAGGTGGTCGGCCTGCAGGCCGCGCAGACCCTCGGTCAGGCCGGTCTGCTGGGCGGTCAGCGCAATTTTCAGCTCGTCGGGCGTCAGCTCGGCGGCGGGCTTGCCGGTGTAACGGTCCCCGCGGCGCGCGAAAAATCCATCCGCGTCCCGCTGCAAAGCCGCCCGCAGCTCATGCGCGTGGGCGGCGGCGTCACCGGCGGTGCGGCTGGCCGCGGCAGTGCTGCGGCGCTGAGCCGTCAGCGCCTTCTCCCGCTCCTCCAGCTGCTTTTCGGTGATGTGGTCCTTGGGCAGCGCGGCGATTTTCGGGTGTTTGGTGGAGCCGCAAACCGGGCAGGGCTTGCCCTTTTGCAGGTCCTTGGCCAGCAGGCCCGCGCGGTTGGCGTTTAATTGGCGCTGCATCGTGCTGTATTCTTCCTCGGCGCTGTCCAGTGCAGCCTGTGCGGCCACATACTCTGCCTGACGCGCGGCGGCGTCCTCGTCGGCCTTGTCGGCGTCCGCCAGATTTTGCAAGAGCTGCCTGCAGTCGGCGGAAAGCCCCTCGGCCAGCTCAATGCGGTGGTCGGTCTTGAGCAGGTCGGCCTCGGCCTGGCTCAGCGCGGCGCGGTCCGCCTCGTTTTTGGCAATATTCTCCTTCACGTTCGCCGTGCGCTTTTCCAGATCGGTCATAATGAGGTCGGTCTGGTGCTCCACATCGGCGGCGCGCTGCTCCTCGGCCACCAGCCCGGCCAGCTGGCGGCGGCGGGCGGCGCGTTCCTCGGCAATTTTCAGGCCGGCGTCACCGCGGGCGATCTTCTCGTCCAGCTCGTTCATAACGTTGGTCTGTCGTTTTTCGTTGGCGTCGTCGGCCTCCAACAGCAGCCTGCCCAGCTCGGCGGCAGCCCCTGCGGCAAACGGGTCGCGCTCGGCCTGCATTTCGGCCAGGTCGGCGGCGGTCTCCTCGTCGGCGCCGTCACCGATCAGCGTGCCAACGTGCATCAAAAGTACATCGTCCAGACGCTTACATTCCTCGTCGGCCTTACGGGCGTGCTCGACGGCGGCCTGACCCAGGCGCTGGTGGTCGGCGGTGTCAAAAATGCGGCGCAGGATGGCCGCGCGGTCCGCGGACGGCGCGTTGAGCAGCCGGGTAAAGTCGTTCTGCGCCAGCATCGACACCTGGGCAAACTGTTTGGCGTCGATGCCCAGCAGCTTGACCACGGCGTCGGTCACGGCTGACGCACCGCTGACCGGCTCACGGATCAGCTCGGCCTTGGCGGGCACCTTGACCATGCCGGTGCCGCGCTTGGCGGCGCGCTGCTGGTCGGGCCAGCGGCGCACGGTGTAGCTGCGCCCGCGGTGGGTAAAGGCCAGCTCGACGCTCGTCTCGGCGTCGGGGGCGGCAAAATCACTGCGCAGCATCGTTGTTTTTCGGTTTTCACCGGAGGTCTCGCCGTAGAGCGCAAACGTGATGGCGTCAAACAGGGCGGTCTTGCCCGCACCGGTGTCGCCGCCGATCAGAAACAGTCCGCTGCCGCCGAACGCCGAGAAGTCCAGCTCGGTGCGGCCCGCGTAGGGGCCGAAAGCGGTCAGGATCAGCTTTTGGGGTTTCATTCGCTTTTTGACGCCTCCTCGCGCAATCTTTTCACGGCCACGGTCTCCTCCACGGTCAGGGGGCGTCCGTTCATCTTGGTGAAAAAGTCCTGGAACAGCTCGACAAAGGGTTTGCCGCGCACGGCCTGGGTCATGTCCAGCGGGTGCGCGACCTCACCTTGGGGCAGGTAGTCGAGCCGCATGGCGTTGGGATAGGCGGCGCGCAGCTGTGCCATGGCGTCGGGCAGCGGCGTCGGGTCGGTCAGGGTCGCCCAGATGTAGTCCTCGGTGTCGGTTGGCCGGGCGGTCAGCCGGGCCAGCGGGCCGGTCAGGTGGCGCATGGCGCGGCGGGGCGTCAGCGGCAGCTGCTCGATTTTTTCCACGCCGCGCTTGCCGACCCGCACGAGGGTGACGGATTTCTGCATCTCGCACTCGTCCAGATGGTAGCAGAGCGGCGCACCCGCGTAGCGCACGGCGTCGATGCCGACGCGCTGGGCGCGGTGGATATGGCCGAGCGCTGCATAGCAGAAGCCCGCAAACCGCGCTGCATCGATAGAATCCACCGTGCCGACGGTCAGGGGCGCGGTCTCGCTGCCGGAGAGCTGCGGCGGGCAGACGCCGGAGACCACCATCTGGTGGGCGACGAGCACCCGGCGCGGGGCGGCGGGCTCACAGACGGCCAGCGCCGCGCCGACGGCGGAGTCATAGTCGGTGATGTCGGCGTCGGGCAGGTAGTGGCGCACCGTGGCCGCCCGCACAAAGGGCAGCAGCGTGAACTCGATGGGGCCGTGGCGGTCATTGAGTACGACCTGCTTGGGGCAGCCGGTGAAACGCCCGGCAATGTGTACGTTTTGTTCGGCCAGCAGACTGCTGGCAAAGTCGAGCCGCTCGGCGCTGTCGTGGTTGCCGGAGACGGCCAGCACCGGGATGCGGCGTGCGGCCAGCTGGGTCAGGAACCAGTCCAGCAGCGTGCAGGCCGCGGCGGGCGGCACCGGCGTGTCGTAGATGTCGCCCGCGATGACGACGGCCTCGACGCCGTGTTTTTCACAGAGGGTCAGAATTTGTTCAAGGATGAACCGCTGATCCTCCAGCATATCAAACCCGTTGACCCGTTTGCCCAGGTGCAGGTCTGCAAGGTGCAGAAATTTCATGGTGTATCTCCAGATTTTGCTTTTACCGCGCTGTAGGGGGCGGCGTCCTCGACGCCCCGCGGACCGATGCTTGCATCGGCCCCTACAGCTTTACCGCCACAGCTTCTCCCAGGTCGTGATGTCCAGCGTGGTGCCTGGCAGGACCTCCACGGGGGCTGTCTCGGCCTTGCGGAAGCGGCACTTTTTGGCAAAGCCCTCGGCCTTCAGGTCGCGTGCCCACACCCGCATATACAGGCGGCTGCGGCCATCGCCCTCGGCCAGCTTCTGCGCATAAGCCACGATGCTGCGGCCAATGCCCTGCCCGCGGGCCTTTTCCTTTAAGAAAAGGCGGCTCAGGCACATGGCACCCGCGGGGCCGAGGTCGAGCGCGAAATAGCCCACCGGCTCGGTGCCGAGGTAAATTAAGAAGTAGTTGATGACGCCGCTGTGGATCTCGTCGTCGGTCAGGATGTCGCTCTGGTACTTATCGGCCAGTGCAGCGGCGACCTTGGGCGTCAGCTTGGTGTAATGCTGGACGAAAATTTCCTGCGCCAGCTCGGAAACCAGCTGGACGTAGCGGGTCTTGGTTACTTGCTTGAAGGTTGGATTCATGGCTGCTCCTTTTTTTAGAGAATAGATAATAAAATCGATGGTTGGCGTCGCTGCGCTCCGCTCAAAATTTTCTGCCCCCGTAGGGGCGCATTCTATATGCGCCCGCCGGTCGTCTGCCTGTTGACGGGCGGATATGGAATCCGCCCCTACGGATTTTGTTTTCATCTTTTATCTATTATCTTTTATTTTTTCTTATTCTATCGTCAAACTTGCCTTCGCCGGCATGCACGCGGCCCAGTCGCCCTCGTTTTTCAGGGTGCCGAAGCCCTCGCACAGGTGGTCGGGGCAGGGGCTGTCTACAAAGGCGATGCCGCCGTTTTCCACCCGCAGGTGGATCGTGTACAGACCGGTGTCAATGTCATATTCGGCGTTTTTACGCAGATCAATGCGCTGCTCGACCTGCGGGTCGCCGTAGCGCAGCACCGCCGTGCGGCCCGTGCCGCCGTGGTGGGCGGCCAGCCACAGCACCGCGGCCAGCGCCAGAATTATAGCGATAAACAGCAGATTTTTTCGTTTCTCGGTCATGGCTCTCTGTCAAATTCCAGTTCTTCGGTCAGGCCGTCATACCCGGCCACGGCGGCGGGGTACGCGGTGCGCGCGGCGGCCAGGCCCGGCGCGGGGTCGGTCACGGCGGCGCTGTAGTGGGTCAGCCAGAGGCGGCGCACGTTGGCCGCAGCGGCCAGTGCGCCGGTCTCCCGGCAGGTGGCGTGGCCGTACAGCTCCGCCTTGGGCAGGTCGGCGTCGTCGGCGTAGGTCGCGTCCATGCAGAGCAGGTCGGCATCCCGGGCGGCGGCCTCCAGCGCGGCGCAGGGGCGGGTGTCGGTGGCGTAGACCACCTTCAGCCCGCGGCGCGGCGCACCCAGCACCTGCTCCGGCGTCCAGCCGCCGACGGGCTCGCCCCTTTGCAGCGTTTTCCAGTAGGGCATCGGGATGCCCGCAGCCCGCGCCCTTGCGGGGTCGAACCGCCCGGCGCGGGGCAGCGCAAGCAGATAGCCGCAGCAGAGTACGCGGTGGGTCAGCGGGAACGGGGTGATTTTCAGCGTGTCTATGTGGAATGGTCCGTCTGTGACCTGCCAGCGCACCGGGTACGCCTGCGGCCCGGCCAGCGCCGTGACGGCCTGCGCCACAGGCTCGATGCCCTTGGGGCCGTAGATCGTCAGCGGCTCGGTGCGGTTCAGGCTGCCCATGGTCTGCAAAAGACCGGGCAGGCCCAGAATGTGGTCGCCGTGGTAGTGGGTCAGCAGCACCGCCGAAAGCCGATACGCGCTGACGCCGTACCGCCGCAGGCCGACCTGCGTGCCCTCGCCGCAGTCCAGCAGCACGCTGCGCCCGCCCACCGTGACCGCGGCGGCGGCCAGTGCGCGGTCCGGCAGCGGCTGCGTGCCGCCCGTGCCCAGCAGGGTTACTTTCAGCATGTATGCACCTCTTTTCCAATACTTCCCCATTATCAAGCGTATTATAGCACAAATCGGGCGGGCGGTAAAGGGGCGGTGCGGAAGCCTTTCCCCTTGGGGGAAACCGAAAAAAGTTGAAACACCCCGCCCGTTTTTGTCGTATAATCTTTATGAAAGGGGGCGACGCCCATGACAGAGCACGAGTTGGACACCCTGCTGCGGGACTACGGCGGCGCAGTGCGGTCCGTCTGCCGGGCCATTCTGCCCGGCCACCCGCAGGACGCCGAGGAGGCTGAGGCCGACACATTTTACAAGCTCTGGCGCGGGGCACACCTGCCCGCAGACGAGACCCATCGGCGGCGGCTGGTGGTGCGGACGGCGCGGCAGTGCGCCATTGACCGCTACCGTGCGCTGCTGCGCCGGGGCGAGACGCTGCCGCTGGATGACCGCGACGACGCCGAGCTGGCCGTTGCGCTGGAAAGCGAGCTGGAAACCCGCGAGCTGATGACGCAGGTCATGGCGCTTCCGCCGCCCGACGGGGAGCTTTTTCTGCGCAGGTACGTGTATGGCGAGACCGCGGCCCAGCTGGGCGTACATTTCAACATGCCTGCCGCAACGGTGCGCACCCGGCTGCACCGCGCACGGCTGGCACTGCAAAAGCTATTGAAGGAGGGCTGACCTATGACCGAACTGGAACGCTGGATGAACGACCACCCGCCGCTGGCAGACGCCCTGACGGCGGAGGAAACCGCGGCGCTGCGGGCAAAAGTGCTGGCGCGCCGCCCAAGGGTGCATGTTTTGCGCGGCTGGCGGCTGGCAGCCGCGGCGGCAGCACTCTGCTTAGTGGCCGCGGGCGCGGTGGTGCTGGGGCTTTTCCACCCCATGAGCGCCGCCAACGAGACGAACGCACTGGTGCAGAAATACGGCGAGGTGCTGGACGAACCGCTGACCGCCGAGATCAACGGCCACACGGTCAGTGTAAAGGCGCTGCTGCGGGGGCAGTACACATTACGGATATTGTACGATGTGGATAATGCGCGCGGAATGGAAGGCGATGATTTGGTGTGGGACACCGCGAATTTTACGCTGTATAAGCCCAAAGGCGCCAGCGAGCGGAAGTGGGACTACGGCGCAAGCAACGCCGATGTCGGGCCGATCAGCGGCTATGCCGTCGGCCCGTGGGATGGCCGTTATGAAGCAAGCGAGAACGACACGCTATCCTGCTTTGTGGATATACCTCTTTTGTACGAGAAAGGCAACAATCGAACACTGTATATCGGCGACCTGACAAACTATAGCGCCAAGGCAAGCGTAAAAATCACGCTGCCGGATGCGCCCCCAACACTGACAGTGGATGTGAAGAAAACCATCGCGCTGAAGGGTGGACACTGGTTCCATTATGATATGACCGACGAAGAAGCCGAGCAATATCCCGACGCAACGTTTGACATTCAAGAGGTTCGTATTGAACCGCTGGCGGTCAGCGTCATCGGCATGAATCACGGCAGTCTGCCGCTGGGCGGGACCTCGCGGTACGATGTGCAGTCCCGCGTGAAGCTGTTCCGCGCCGACGGCACGGAACTGACCTACGGCTGGGACGGGGAATTTTACAAGGGTTTCTATGGCCGCGAGAACAAAAATTCCGGACAGATGACCTTGCGTGTTGACAGCTACGACATCCTCGACCCCGAGGCCGTGGCATGGGTCGAGATCGACGGGGAGAGGTTTGAGGTGGAGTGAACGCGGCAAAGCCCCTCCGGCCATCGCTGACGCTCGGCCACCTCCCCTGTAAGGGGCGGCTTGTTGCGCGGGCGAAGCCCCGAGGGAGAAGCCAAAGAGAAAAGCACCCGCATGGCGCGAACCATGCGGGTGCTTACTTTTTATGTCAGTATCAGCCGAACATATTGATCAGGATACCAGCGGCAACAGCGGAGCCGATAACACCGGCAACGTTGGGGCCCATGGCGTGCATGAGCAGGTAGTTGCGGGGGTTGTACTCCTGGCCGACCTTCTGGGAAACACGGGCGGCCATGGGAACGGCGGAAACACCGGCGGAGCCGATGAGCGGGTTGATCTTGCCGTGGGTGACAACGCACATGACCTTGCCCAGGAGAACACCGCCGGCGGTGCCGACACCGAAGGCGACGATGCCCAGAACGATGATCTCAACGGTCTGGATGTTCAGGAAGGTGGCGGCGTTGGTGGTGCAGCCGACGGAGAAGCCGAGGAAGATCGTGATGATGTTCATCAGCTCATTGCCGGCGGTCTTGGTGATACGCTCAACAACGCCGGACTCCTTCATCAGGTTGCCCATCATCAGGCAGCCGACCAGAATGGCGGCGTCAGGCAGGGTCAGGGCAACGATGATGGTGACGATGATGGGGAACAGGATCTTCTCGGTCTTGGAGACACGGCGGGGGGCTGTCATGACGATCTGACGCTCTTTTTCAGTAGTCAGAACCTTCATGATGGGCGGCTGGATAACCGGCACCAGCGCCATGTAGCAGTACGCGGCAACCGCGATGGAGCCCAGCAGGTGCGGGGCCAGCTTGGTGGTGACGTAGATAGCGGTGGGGCCGTCCGCGCCGCCGATGATGCCGATAGCACCGGCCTCCTGGTTCGTAAAGCCCAGGATCTTAGCGCCGACGAAGGTGAAGAAGATGCCCAGCTGCGCGGCAGCGCCCAGCAGCAGGCTGGACGGGCGGGCGATCAGCGGCTCAAAGTCGGTCATCGTGCCGATGCCGAGGAAAATCAGCGGCGGGTAGATGCCCAGCTTAACGCCTAAGTAGATATAGTCGACCATGCCGCCGGACGAGCCGAGCAGCGCCCAGTCGATGTGGTTGGTGGAGTTGATGAAGATGTCCATGTGGAAGATGCCGTCGAGGGGCAGGTTGGTCATCAGCATACCGAAGCCGATGGGCAGCAGCAGCAGAGGCTCAAACTGCTTGACGATGGCCAGATACAGCAGCACGCAGGCCACAGCCAGCATGACGGCGTACTTCCAGCCGCCCTCGGTGAAGAAGATCTGTGCCCAGCCGGACTTGGCAAAAATCTCTGCAATATTGGTAAAAATAGCACCCATTTCCGTACCTCCTTACATAAAGGGCGTCGTGTGCTCACGCACGCCGGCGTCGCCCCAGGCACCGCGGCGGGAACCGGCGGCAGGCTTGGAAACGCGCTTGATGCCGCGAATGACGGCATTGCCGCCGCAGACCGTGGCCACGGCAGCAGAGATCGCGGCGATGATCTCGCCGGGAATGGAGCCGTTGTCAGCCTTGGCCGCAGGGGCAGCGGGCTTGGCAGCGGGGGCAGGAGCAGCCTTGGCCGCAGGGGCCTTCGGCGCGGCAGGCTTGCCGTTCTTCTTATTGTTGATGTTGTCGAAGATCTTGCCTTCCAGCGTGATGATGAGGCACAGGGCCACCAGCATCGCGAAAACCAGTGTGATGCTGGTCAGCACAACGGTACCGTCACTGGCTTCAAGGGCAAGAAGAGCTAGGTTGGGCATGGATGATCCTCCTTTGAATGGTAGCAGCCCCCGATAAAGGGCTATTTGATGATATTATAGCACAAAGAAAATTTTTTGGGTAGATTTTTTTACAAAAAAATGAATAAATTTAGGGAAATGTACAGATGGTGCATGTAGGGGGCGGCAGGTTTCGGCGGGGTGAGGGCACCCCGCCCTACGCACAGGTTTGATGTGGGGGTGTAGGGCGGCCAGCCCTCTGGCCGCCGCGGCCGTTTGCGGCGGTGGGAGGGTGCCCGGGAGGGATGAATTCCTCCCCTACGGATTGAATCGTAAAAAGGATATGGCGGTAAGCTTCGGGCCGGGCATGCCCGGCCCCTACAGGATGCACAATTTTTCAGCGGTATTTTCGGCTGGTTGTACAGCATTTTCTACAAACATGAACAAAATATGTCCCCGCCCTCTTGACTAGGCCGCAACTCTGTGATAGCATAAGCGCAACGAAAGAACGGCAAAGGCGCCGGACAGTGTGATTCTGTCCGGCGCCTTTCTGTTTTGCAAAGTAAGAGAGGGGTTCTGTTCTATGTACAATTCCGCAGACGTTACATGGACACTGGTTGCAGCGTTTCTGGTGTTCTTCATGCAAGCGGGCTTTGCCTTGTGCGAGGCTGGCCTGACCCGTGCAAAAAATACCGGCAATATTCTGATGAAGAATATGATGGATTTCTGCATTGGC
>OHYF01000983.1_pt1 | contig 12582 bp, 10 predicted proteins | sample 1580111 | NCBI WGS metagenome assembly OHYF01 (sample SAMEA3882530, study PRJEB24775) | human gut metagenome | biome: human-associated habitat; feature: intestine environment; material: feces | place: Netherlands | collected 2009/2010
TCCATCCCCTGCACAACTTCGCGCAAGTATGGGTACTCATCCAGCACCAAGATCATCGGCTTTTCCTTCGCCGCTTCAAACAGATACGTCAGCAACGCTTCCATGCTGTCAAAAGACGGCTTTGGAAAATGAAACGTATCCGCCAGCAGTACGGACAAACTCTCCGTGTTATTCTGTTCCGTCATCTGTTTACATTCAAAATAAATGCTGGTTACGTCCGTTTCGCGCAGGCTCTGCTTAATCAGCTCATTTTTGCCGACGCGCCTGCGTCCATAAATCAAGCCGATCTGCATTCCTTCATGTGAAAACAGACGATGCAAATCTTTGCGCTGCTTTTCCCGTCCGTAGAATTTCATTTACTCGGTCGCCTCCGACTCGGTTTATTCCGAGTTAATTATACTATGCTGAACAGCGAAATTCAATCCTCCGCCAAATATTCTAACAAGTGCTCCTTGTTATTCTTCCGCATTATCTGTCCACAATTCGCACTGATTCATCACTGTACCGATTGCATCCTCCATCCCCTCCGGTGGATACTTATATTTTTTCAGCAATCGCTTAATCATCACGCGCATCTTCGCCCTCGCTCCCTCTTTTTTCTGCCAATCAATCGTGCGATTCTTGCGTAGTGCTTCCGTCAGTTCTCGTGTAATGGCAACAAGCTGATCGTTCGTATAGAAATCTTTAATCGCTTCCGGTCGCGTCAGTGCATCATAAAACGCCATTTCTTCATCCGTCAGCCCCATTTGCTGACCTTCTTTTCGCTTCTGCGCCATCTGTTGCGCTGTTTCCAACAGTTCTTTGATGACTTCTTCATTGGTAATCAAGCCATTGTAATACGCATTCATCAGCGATTTGATCTTCTCGGAAAACTTCTTGGACTGCACCAAATTTGTCCGCGTATAGACTTGAACCTGCTCTGCCAGCAGCTTTTTCAGCACTTCTACTGCGATATTCTTTTGCTTCATTTTTGAGATTTCTTCCAAAACCTCAGGATCAAACAAGGAGAATGTTTCTCCACCATACTCTTTACTGTCAAACAGATTGATAACGCCCTCACTTTGAATCGTCGATTTCAACAATTCATTGATTTCTCGGTTGATATCCGTCAGAGAAAGTCTACTTTTACCGCCGGATGAAATCACAATTTTGCTAGCAGTTGCGCGAATAGCTTCAAAATACGCTGCATAGTGACGTTCTTCCTCCGTTGTCAAGCTGGCACATAACGTGTGCGCTTGATGAAGCAGAAGCGCCTCTCTAAGCCATTGATCTTTTCTAGTCGGCACTGCCGCATCCAAAACAAAGTTTACGCCATCTGCAATCAATTTTGCCATGGTAAGCGGTTGTCCACTGAAAAATTCAGAATAATCAAACCCATAAAGAATATCTTTACAAACCTGCAACTTCTCCTGAAATTTCGGATAGGCTGTCTTGGCAATATCCATATCGCCATATCTCAGCTGATCTCGCCCCGTGTATTCCTTCATTGCCGCTTTTAGTGCTGAAGCAATACCTACATAATCCACAATCAATCCGCCTTCCTTATCTCGGAAAACACGATTGACACGAGCAATAGCCTGCATCAGATTATAACCATGCATCGGCTTGTAGACATACATAGTCGCCAGTGACGGAACATCAAATCCTGTCAGCCACATATCCACCACAATGGCAATCTTCATGGGATCGTTATTATCTTTGAATTTGCGGGCTAGTTCTTCTTTATGCGCCTTCGTGCCAATGATATCCTTCCACTCGGCTGGATCACTGTTGCCACTTGTCATCACCACGCCTATCTTTTCTTTCCATGCTGGACGCAATTCAAGCAGTTTATGATAAATTTTCATGGCAATCGGTCGGCTATATGCAACGATCATTGCTTTACCTGTAAGCAAATTGGCGCGGTACTTTTCATAATGCTCAACAATATCCGTGCAAAGAGAATTAAGCGTGGATTCTGCACCCAGCACGCTTTCCATTTGCCCCAGCATCTTTTTGCTTTTCTCTATTGCCAGCGGATCGGCATTTTCCGCCAATCTATCATAAGTCTGATCAATTTGATCGAGCAATTCTTTGTTTAGGTTTAGCTTGATAACCCGGCTCTCGTAATAAACCGGCTTTGTCGCCCCGTCCTCAACCGCCTGCGTCATATCGTATACATCAATATAGTCACCGAAAACCTCGCGCGTGTTGCGGTCTTTAGCTGATACAGGCGTTCCGGTAAAACCAATAAACGTTGCTCCGGGCAATGCGTCGCGAATAATCCGCGCGTTGCCAATCGCAATTCTCGCTTCCGGCTCTCCCCTATCGTTCTTGGTCATAATGACGCGCTCATCGAACCCATACTGTCCGCGATGTGCTTCATCTGCCATAACAATAATATTGCGGCGTTCCGACAGTGGTTTTTCTCCCGGTTCGAATTTGAACATTGTTGTAAAGATGATACCGTTTGCAGCTCGTCCATCCAACAGTGCCTTTAAATTCGCTTTGCTCTCCGCCTGTACGGGTGTTTGGCGGAGGAACTGCGCAGTCTTAGCAAACTGCGTATAAAGCTGGTCATCCAAATCAATGCGATCCGTCATTACAACAATCGTTGGCTGATCCAGCGCATCCTGCAATAAATGCGCATAGAAAACCATCGATAGCGATTTTCCGCTTCCCTGCGTATGCCAGAACACGCCGCCTTTTCCGTCCGTTTTTGTCGCCACGATGGCTTTATCAATCGCCTTGTGAACGGCAAAATACTGATGATAACCCGCCAGAATTTTGACAGGGCTTGGAGATTCATTGGAAAACAGAATAAAGTTCTTTATGATATCCAGCAGTCTGTCCTTAGGAAACATTCCCTCGTAGAACGTGCTGAAATCCGCAACTGCCACACTCTCATACTCGCCATCTACGGATTTCCATTCCATAAAGCGATCCAGTCCAGAAGTAATCGTTCCGGCTCTGTTCGTGCTTAAATCGCTAATCACGCAGATTGCATTGTAGTTAAAGATGCTCGGAATATCCTTCATGTAGTTGCGAATCTGATTGTAAGCATTTTCTGCGCCCACATCGTCCTTGGACGGCGATTTCAGTTCCATCAAAACAAGCGGCATACCGTTAACAAACAGAATCACATCCGGGCGGCGATTATTGCCGTTTTCGACATAAGTAAACTGGTTGACAACATAGAACGTATTTCGTTCTACATGCGCATAGTCCAGCAAATAGACAATGCCGCTTCTTTCCTCACCCTGCACAAAGTATTTGACCGTTACGCCATTTTGCAAATAATCCATAAAGGTCATGTTTTTCTGCAAAAGGCTGCCAACGTCAAAATTTCGGAGCTTATTTTCCGCCTCTGTGATCGCCTGAACCGGCATATCCGGATTGATTCTGCGCAGGCTGGAAGCCAGCACATCATCCAACAACGGGCTGGAATAATCGCGCCCGTCGATATCCGGCGCATAGATATGCTCATAGCCCATCTTTTCAAAGATAGCGATGACCGCCTGTTCAAAAGTATCTTCGGTAAAAACGGAGAACGGCATGGAAAAGCCCCCCTATTGTACAATATTATACAGTATATATTGTATCTGTCAGAATAACATTTTAGTCGGATAATGCCCTTATAATATTATCTGCGCGTCCCATTTTCTTCATATATACCTGACCTTCCGAGTCATGTGCATAAAGGTAAACTTTCGTGTTATTGCCCAGATTACCAAGTGAAATAATCAAATCATCTTTATTAAAAAATTCTGTCTTGATTTCAGTAGGAGCCATCAAACCTGTTCCTGTAATTTCATCACGTATTTTAGTTATTTTATTTTGTTTTCCCTGTAACGATTTATCTTTCACAGAAATTCCCAAATAGGTAATATTTACATTCCTAGATCCCACATTAGTTGCATTAACTGACATTCCTACGATTTTAGAGCTTGATTGTCCTGTTATAATACTACTAAAGATGCCAATATCCGTTGAACATGAGAGTAATATTTTTTTCTTATATGGAAGTCTCGCTGTTTTGATTGACACAATAACCGCAATGGTACTGACGAGCAGACCAATAGCTGATAAAATAGCCGTTAAAAAGCCCGTATTGGTATTACACCATTCAATAATACACTTCAATTCAATTCCTCCTGTAAACGATAATTTACAGCAGCAAGCGATGGCATTGTATGCTGAAATGTTCCTCAACAGTTCCAACAACGATGTTACCTCTGGAACTCTCAGTGACATTGCAGTTATCACAATGGGGCAGTCTCCGAGTGGCAGCAGCTACAACGAAGATGGTGTTGGCGAGGTTTTCTATCAGGGACGAGCTGAATTTGGATTTCGGTTTCCCAAACGACGTCTTTTTACCACCGAACCTAAACGCATGGCTGAGGATGGTGATGTCCTTCTCAGCGTCCGCGCTCCCGTGGGTGATCTCAATGTAGCGTATGAGAGATGCTGCATTGGACGCGGCTTAGGTGCTATTCATAGTAAAACGGGTCACAGTTCGTTTGTCCTCTACACGATGTTTGCGCTCAGGTCTCAGCTCGATGTTTTCAATGGCGAAGGTACGGTCTTCGGCTCTATCAATAGAGATGCACTCAATGCCATACCGATTGATGTTCCTCTCGTGACCCAAATAGACCGGTTTGAGACTGTCGCACATCCGATAGATGAGTTAATCCGCGCCAATTATGAAGAAAACTGCCGATTAGAAGCAATCCGCGACTCGCTACTGCCCAAGTTGATGTCCGGCGAGATCGATGTCTCTGCCGTCCAGCTCTAAGCCGCTAAATTATCGTTTATCTTTTTGTTACATTCTGCCTTGAGGCTAAGCACATAATACAAGTCTCCGATTGACTCTTGTATAGACCGCTCAGGTATGGGAATCAACAACTGATCCAAAAATTGCTTTTTGAAATGCGGAATAACGTCTCCAACGTTTGTGTTATATATTTGTTGTTGAATTTCTCTGCTTCTTAATACTGCAAACAAATATTTGGGATAAATCTTCGATTCGTCAGCACGCAATGCAATCATATCTTGCGCGATACAAAAATCAACGGGATCAGGAACAAGGCAAACTCGTCCCGGAGTTCCCTTGTTCACGAAAAGAATATCGCCGGAAATCGGGTGTGCCCGAAACCATGTCTGATAAGTTTTCTCGCTTAAATATCTAATTTTTTCATACACCGGAAACAGGGTGTTGTTTGTCACACAATTCGTCGCAATCAGCTTGTGCCCGCTGGGCGCAGTAGGAACAGTTTTGCCGCGATTGTCTACAACAAAAGACAGAAGCTCGGTTAGAGGAACCCTGTTGCAATCTTCCCATAGATTAAATCTCATATCCAATCGCCCCCAGTCGTTCTTTGATCAGAGCTTCAAGCTCATGAGACTTAGTGAAAAGCTCAGAAAGTTCAGAAGTCAAACGTCCCATTTTCTCTTCAAATGGCTCACCGTCATCTTCCTGTTCCTCAATGCCCACATACCGTCCGGGCGTTAAAATATAATCCTGTTTTGCAATTTCTTCGGTCGTGACAACCGCACAGAACCCCTTTACATCTTCCAGCGTCCCATTGCAATACGCTTGATAAGTCTCCGCAATCTTGGCGATATCTTCCGTCGTCAATTCGCGATTCTTGCGTGAAATCATCGTGCCAAGTTTCCGGGCATCAATAAACAGTGTTTTATCTTCAAACGCTTTTTTCTTATTGAGGAACCAGAGACACACGGGAATCTGTGTCGTATAGAAAAGCTGGGTCGGCATCGCAACGATGCAGTCAATCAAATGATCCTCAATAATCTTCTTTCGGATTTCACCTTCGCCGCCGCTCTGGGAAGAAAGCGAACCGTTCGCCAGCACCATACCGATTTTGCCATTTGGCGCAAGATGATAGATCATATGTTGCAGCCATGCAAAGTTGGCGTTTCCAGCAGGCGGCGTTCCATACTTCCAGCGCTTATCCTGTGCCAGTTTATCCGCGCCCCAATCGGAGAGATTGAACGGCGGATTCGCCATGATGAAATCTGCACGCATGGTCGGGTGCAAATCTTCAAAAAATGTGTCTGCCGCATACTTTCCCAAATTGGCATCAATGCCGCGAATGGCAAGGTTCATTTGTGCCATCTTCCAAGTGGTTGCGTTGGCTTCCTGACCATAAACCGCGATATTATCAATGTTCCCCGCATGGTTTTCAATGAACTTTGCGCTCTGAACAAACATACCGCCGGAACCACAGCACGGATCGTATACGCGCCCCTTAAACGGCTGCAAAACCTCAACCAACGTCCGAACAACACAGGAAGGCGTATAGAATTCACCGCCGCGTTTTCCTTCCTGCTCTGCAAACATGGATAAACAGTATTCGTAAGTTCTGCCGAGGATATCCTTTTCGTTGCCGTGTTCCACCATGGCAATATTGGTGAACAGATCGACCACTTCACCCAGCCGTCGTTTATCCAACTCCGGGCGAGCAAAATTTTTCGGCAGAACATCTTTCAGCTTGCTGTTTTCTTTTTCAATCGCTCGCATGGCTTCATCAATTATGGTGCCGATTTCTGGCGTATGCGCCGCAGCCGCAATAACAGACCATCTGGAAGAAGCCGGAACAAAAAACACATTTTCGGAAAGATACTCGTCCTTGTCTTCTGGATCTGCATATTCATCCTTTAACAATTCTGCACGCCGTTCTTCAAAGCGGTCAGAAATATACTTCAGGAAAATCAATCCCAATACAACACTTTTATATTCAGATGCGTCCATATTTCCGCGCAGAACACATGCTGCATCCCAAATCTGCTTCTCAAATCCAATATTCGCAGAGGCCTGAGCTTTTTCCATATCTGTACTCCTTCAAATTTAATCAAATAGCTTTAATAGTCTGTTTCATTATACCATGTCATCCATCCAAAATCGACAATTCATCTGGACTTTTTCAGATACATCATTCCAAAAAGTCACTTCCTCTGTTTTCCCCTCATCCTCTTTTTCGGCAGCTGCTCCTTCCTCAATTCCGACTGCATCAGCACCTCTTTGAACGAGCGTTGCTGCACTTCCGTCAGTTTGTTCCACTTGATTTTCCATTTCGCCATGAGCATGGCTATCGTTCGGTCAATCCAGATTTCATCATCGGGGACATTCTGCTCTTTCTGTTCGCGGACAATGTCCGCTTCCCGAATCAACTGCTGAACGTACTTTTCGATTTCTTCGAGTTGCCGGCTTCCCTCGCTTCTTTCAGCGTACTTGTCACGCAGGAAGCGCAGGATCGGGCGCAGGTCGTTTTTGATTTTCATCTCAAAATACTCGTCCTCGTCAATCTGCGCTTCCTTAAACGTCAGGATCTGGGCATTTGAATCCTCACTGATATTCGTCTCCTTGATAATTTTCATGCGGACGGCTTCAAACAGCATATCAATCGCCCGAATCGCGTTTCTCGCTTCGCCGTCCACCATGATTTCCATATCCATCAGTAATTTCGGAAAATCCGGATGCGTCGCCATTTCGCAAAGCAGTCGGTTGTTGATTTTTCCGCTTTTGAGCAGCTCTGTCATCTCACTGCTGATGTTCAAATCATGGATATCTCCCTGCATCGGGTTTTCGAGTGCTGACAGTCCCAGCAGATAATCCGTCGAAACGCCATAGAATTTCGCCAACGTGACCAGTGCAAATTGGCTACCCTCTTTGCTTTCGTTCGTCTCATAATTGCTCAACGCCGAACGTGAAAGCCCCGTTTGTTCCGCCAATTCGTCCAGCGTAAGCCCGCGTCTGTCCCGCAGCATCTTTAATTTTTCAGAAATCGGCATCGTCTCAAGCATTTCTTTTTTTCCCTCATCATTTTTTCACATTTTTCAATTTGGATAACCGCTTCAAGAGCGTGGATTTTTTGCGATTTCGCGAATTTATCCATCGTTTAGGAATCATCTGTTATTTTTCTTGCTTTTGTGATATGATCTGCTCGTCGATCGACAGAACCCGACGGAACGGAAGGGCGCACTTCTATACATCCTTCGGATGTATCTTCGTGCTTTACGCTCGGTTTTCCTCTTTGCCCTACACTTGCAGTGCAAGAGACTTTGCGCAGCGTTGCTGCGTCCAAGAGGGCTGCCCCCTCTTGCGGCGCTCTGCGCCTATCCCCCGCGTACTTTGCATCAGCCACGATCTGCAAGCAGATCCCGTCTGCCGCAAAGTTTTTGAATCCTTCCGCAGCCGTTTTTCTCATTCGTTTTTTCAGAAAGGAATCCATACGCTATGAACAAAACGCCATCTTCCTCCATCGAACCGAATCAAAAACTGCGTAATCTTGAGCAGGAAAAAGCGCAAGCCGAGCATCGCAGCCAGCGTCTCCAAAACCGCGAACGCTATCTAAGCGAAGGCGCACGGAAAAAGCGTACCCATCATCTTTGCAACATGGGCGGCGCGATTGAAGCCATCTGCCCGCAGATTGCCGCATTGAATAAAGCCGATTTTTACCGCGTCATGGAACGCATCTTTGCGCTTTCCGAAGTGCAGGACATTCTCCTGGATATGACGCTTGAAGATGATGAGGATGATATCGAAAACACCCGCTTTGCATTCGCCGCTGAAAACCAAATTGCGCATGATCCGCGTGGTATTCCATCGTTTGAACAAAGCTGATGGCACTGTATCATTTCTCCGTTTCTCAAATCAAGCGAAGCGCGGGACAGAGCATCCTTGCTGCCGCAGCATATCGCGCAGGCGAACGCCTGTACAGCGAATATTACGACGAGATCAGCGACTACACACGCAAGGGCGGCGTTCTCCATACGGAAATTCTGTTGCCCGCTCATGCTCCGGAATGCTTCCGTGACCGAGCAACGCTCTGGAACGCCGTAGAAGCCGCTGAACGCCATCCCAAAGCGCAGCTCGCATACAGTTTTGACATCGCGCTGCAAAACGAACTTTCACTGAACGAAAATATCGAGCTGGCTCGCGCTTTCGTGCAAAAAGAATTTGTGGATCGCGGAATGATCGCCGACCTTGCCATTCATTCTCCCGACAAGACCGGCGGCATTCCCAATCCCCACATGCACGTCATGACCACCATGCGTCCATTGAATCCTGACGGCAGTTTTGCGCCCAAGCAGCGTCGCGAATATGTGCTGGATGCCAACGGAAACCGCATCCGCGGTTCAGACGGTCGCTGCCGTTTCAATGCCGTCCATACCACCGATTGGCATTCTCCCGAAAGGCTCGAATCGTGGCGCACTGCATGGTGCAACGCCGTCAATGCCAAGTTTGAAGAAAAGGGAATTCCTTCGCGCATCGACCACCGTTCTTATGCACGGCAAAGCGTCGAACAAATTCCAACCGTTCACGAAGGTCCCAACGTTCGCAAACTGGAGCAGAAAGGCATCCGCACAGAAAAGGGCGAGTTGAACCGCTGGATTCGCTCCACAAACAAGCTGACCCGTACACTAAAAACGCAGATAGCCAAGCTGACCGAATGGATCAACGCTCTCCGCTCTGAGCCGGAAGCCTCTAAAACGCCCACGCTTTGGGAATTGGTCAGCGAAGCACAGCAGCGGCGCTATGCTCAGGCATGGAGTCAAAAAGGGAAAGTCCGCGACCTCAAGCAATTTGCCGAAACCATCAATTTTCTGCAAGCCCATCAACTTTTCACCCTTGAAGACCTTTCCGCCCGGCTCTCCCAAACCCGTTCTGCCTTTCATCAGTTGAGCGATACGCTCCATTCCACTTCTTCCCGAATCCGCGAATTGGAAGCGCTCATTCGTCAGGCAGACATCTACGCCAAGAATAAGCCGATTTATGAAAACCTGAACGCGATTCACTGGAAAAGTCGGCGAGACGCTTACGCACAGGAACATGACGGCGAACTCCGATTGTTCTATGCCGCACGCCGCATTCTTAAAGAAAAACTGGGCGACAAACCGCCGACAGTCAAGATTTGGAAAGAAGAACTGGAAACCCTTCGGCAAAGTTACGCCGAACAAGCCCCGCGCCTGATTCCTCTTCGCGACGAGCTGCTGAAGCTCTCACAAGTGCAGCACAATGTTGATCTTCTGCTTCGCGAACGAGAAGAACGACATCATTCCGAAATATACAGATAAGGAGGTTCCCATGCCCGACTCCGTTCCCATGATCCGCATGAGCGACGTACAACAAACCGCCGTTCACTGGCTCTGGTATCCATACATCCCCTTCGGCAAGCTGACCATCCTGCAAGGCAATCCCGGCGAGGGCAAGACCTATTTCGCCATGTATCTCACAGCCGCCTGCACCAACCGTCAACAGCTTCCAAACGGTGAGCTGCTTGAACCCTTCAACGTGATCTATCAGACGGCGGAGGACGGTCTCGGCGATACCGTCAAGCCCCGCTTAATCGAAGCAGGTGCCGATCTTGACCGCGTGTTGGTGATTGACGACCGCGAATCCATGCTCACATTGACAGACAAACGCATTGAGCGTGCCATTCGCGAGAATCAAGCCAAGCTGTTGATTATCGACCCGATTCAGGCGTTTCTGGGCGCTCAGGTCGATATGAACCGTGCCAATGAAGTGCGCCCGATCTTCCGCGCACTGGGTGAAATTGCCGAAACCCACGACTGCGCCATTTTGATGATCGGTCATCTCAACAAAGCGTCCGGCTCACAAAGCACCTATCGCGGGCTTGGTTCCATCGACATGACTGCCGCCGTGCGCAGTCTCCTGTTCATCGGCAAGGTCAGGGACGACCCCACCACGCGCGTTCTGACGCATGAGAAAAGCTCGCTGGCACCTCCGGGCAAGTCATTGGCTTTCTCTCTCGGTGATGCGGACGGTTTTCGCTGGCTCGGCGAATATCAGCTCACCGCCGACGAGCTGCTTTCCGGATCGGAACACACGCCCACAAAGGTTGAGCGTGCCGAAAAGCTCATTCTCTCCCTGCTTGAAAACGGGCGCGTCTGTCCCAGCAGCGTCATCGACAAAGCCGCGCAGGAGCAGGGCATTTCCCCGCGTACCGTCCGTTCCGCCAAACGAAACCTCGCATCCAAGCTGTACGTCGTCCGCGACGGAGCACAGTGGATGGTGAGTCTGCTCTCTTAGCCCTTTTCCTCAAGTGGCAAAGCGGCTCTAAGCCCTTTTAGCCTGCCACTTCGCCACTTGAATTGTTTTTCTCTATGAAAGGAGTCCCATGACAACGATTCAGGGCTTCACGCCGCCCCCAAACCATGCTACAATGGGCGTGGAATCCACGATCCTTGACAACCTCACACCGGCCCCGTCAGACATGTCTGGACAAGGAGAACCGGATATGTCTGCAAAACTCAAACAACGAGCGGTCATCAACGGAAAGGTCTTCTGGCTGACCGGCTCAACGCAACAGGAACTCTTTCAATCGTATCTGTCCCACGCCATCACGGAGGGCGTTGTCGTTCCGCCGGATGAAAACGGGCAGCATCGCAAGGACGGCTTAAGTACGCGCTTTTCGGATATTGCCGAGCGCTGGTTTACGCTCTACAAAGTCGGCAAGGTTCGCGAAACCACGTTGACCGGCTATGAAAGCTATCTCAAACGCCACGTTTTGCCGTATTTCGGCGAAATGGATGTGCGGGATATCTCCATCGACGACGTGCAGCTCTTTCTCAACAGCAAAGAATCCCTCTCCAAGAAGACGATTGATGAGATCTGGCTGGTCGTCCGCATGGTGCTTGACGTCGCCTTTGAAGATGGGCTGATTCCCAGCAATCCGTCCAAATCCAAGCGGCTGCGCAACCCCTCCAAGAAAAAGAGCACACGTCTCCCGCTGACCACAAAGGAAGCCGAAGACATCGAGGCGCATTTGCCGGATATACCCAAGCTGCTTGACCGCCGCTATGTGGCGCTGCTGCTCTACTGCCCGGCACGCAGCGAGGATATCCGCGGCATCCGCATGAAGGACATTGATCCGCATAAAATGCTGATCCGCATTGAGCGCAGCGTCACTTATGCCAAAGCAAAAACCATCATCGGCGATCCGAAAACGGAGGCGGGCTTTCGCCACATGCTGATGCTTCCCAAGCTGTGGGACGTTCTCGCGCTCACGCCGGAGGAAATGCACGATCCCGACGCTTATCTGCTGCACATGCGCGATGATACGCATCAGCCGCTCACCTTTCAGGCAAATCGCCGCCTGTGGGAGCGCGTTTGCGCAGCAATCAACGTCTACGGCAAAACGCCGCATTGCTTCCGTCATACCTTCGCCACACGCGCCTATCGCGCAGGCGTATCGGAAAAAACGCTGCAAAGCATGGGCGGCTGGGCAGATTTGAAAACCATGCAGAATGTGTACATCCACACGCAGGAAGAAGACTTGGAAAATGCCCGCAGGCTGCTGACCCTTCTTTAACCGTTTGTGGCACGGCATGTGACTGCGCAAAGCCATCAAAAACTCAACCCGTACAAGGATTGAACGATTGTTATTTTATCGAAGATGTGACAAAAAAAGTGCCGAAATCCCAAAATTTCGGCACTTTGACATGAATAAGACAATCTTATGGTAAAACTGCATAAAAAAACTCCAGTCAAGTGTGCACCTTGACTGGATTCTCTGGTAGCGGCAATGTGATTCGAACACATGACACTTCGGGTATGAA
>OHYF01000984.1_pt1 | contig 12575 bp, 7 predicted proteins | sample 1580111 | NCBI WGS metagenome assembly OHYF01 (sample SAMEA3882530, study PRJEB24775) | human gut metagenome | biome: human-associated habitat; feature: intestine environment; material: feces | place: Netherlands | collected 2009/2010
TTCCAACGAGTGTGACGCATTTTCTTGCCCTCGTCACAGCCGTATATAACAGATTCCGGTTCATGAGCATTGATGGTCCACTGAGCAAAGGGATCACAACAGCCGGATATTCGCTTCCCTGTGATTTATGAATGGTAATGGCGTAGGCAAGTTCCAGCTCATCCAGAAGCTTGTAAGAGTACTCTACTTTTCTTCCCTCATCAAATTCCACGGTCATCGTCTCTGCAAAATCATTGATCTCCGTGATGATTCCCATATCACCGTTGAAGATTCCCATTCCTTTATCCACAGTGAGACCAAATTTTGTGCAGATTTCCCACTCCAACTGATAGTTGTTCTTGGTCTGCATGACTTTATCCCCCTCGCGGAATACCATATCGCCATGCTCTTTTTCCCGCTTTGATTTATCCGGCGGATTGAGATACTGCTGGAGGATCCCATTCAGTCGTTCCACCCCCAGAAGACCTTTCCGCATAGGTGTAAGCACCTGAATATCATACGGTGTTGCATCCACGAATTTCGGCAGTTTCTGCTTTACTAACTGAAGTACTACATTGATGATGATATCTGCCTCATATCGCTTCAGAAAAAAGAAATCCATGCTTTTATTATCCAGGGAAACCTCTTCCCCACGATTGATCTTATGTGCATTCACAATGATGTCACTTGTCGACGCCTGACGAAAAATTTTTGTCAGCATAACCACATTGAATGCTTCCGACTGGATGATGTCCTTTAACACGCTTCCCGGTCCGACACTTGGAAGCTGGTTGATATCTCCTACAAGGATCAGTCTGGTTCCCGGTGCGATTGCTTTTAAAAGAGAATTCATCAGTGTTATGTCAACCATCGACATCTCATCAATAATCACAAGGTCCGTTTCCAATGGATTCGTTTCATTACGTTCAAATCCGGCACTTCCTTCCATGCCACCATTTAATTCCAGCATGCGGTGAATCGTCCGCGCTTCAAATCCGGTTGTCTCACTCATTCTTTTTGCGGCACGTCCTGTTGGCGCTGCCAGAAAAATGTCCATGCCTTCCATCTCAAAATATCGGATGATCGTATTGATCGTAGTTGTCTTACCTGTACCCGGACCACCTGTGATGACCAAAAGACCGTTTCGTACCGCCTCTTTTACCGCCTGCACCTGATGTTCATCCAACTGCATTCCTGTCTGTTTTTCAATGTTATGGATCCGCTGCTCTATCTCTGCATCTGCCACATCATAGGCAATATCCAGTTCCCGGAGCATTGTTGCCGTATTTGCTTCCATATAATAAAAAGAAGCTGAATAAATCTGCGTCTGCTCTCCCGACTGCTTCATAATGATTTTCCGTTCAATTGACAGATCCATATAATTTTTTTCGATGATATCTTTGTCGATTCCCAACAATTCACTTGTTTTTGCTGTCAGTTCCTCCTGTGGCAAAAAGGTATGCCCCTCACCGGACGCCTGAAGCAGTGTATACAATATCCCACTCCGCACACGGAAATCAGAATCCGTCCGTATTCCTGCCTTTGCCGCAATATCGTCCGCTGTCCGGAAACCAACTCCCTCAATATCATCTGCCAGCCGGTACGGATTCTCTTTTAAGATCCCATACACTTCCTGTCCATATTTATTATAAATTTTTACCGCAAGGTTCATAGTAATTCCAAACTGCTGTAAAAAGATCATCGCCTGCCGCAGGTCTCGCTTTTCATTTACCTGACTTGCAATCTCCATTGCCTTCCGCTCGCTGATTCCTTTTACTTCTGCAAGACGTTCTGGCTCCTCTTCGATAACTCGGAAGGTATCCATCTTAAACTTCTTTGTAATACGTTTTGCAAGTGCAGGTCCGGTTCTTCCTCAATGATCCGGAATGTGTCTTCCTTAAACCTCCGCACAATACGGGCTGCCATTGCAAGCCCGATTCCCTTGATTGCACCCGATCCAAGGTAGCGTTCGATCGCCTCCTGATCTTCCGGCGCCTTCTCTTCAAAGCTCACCACTTTAAATTGTGTTCCATACGTCGGATGATCGGTATAATCGCCAGTCGCCTCAATATTTTCCCCTTCTGCGATCGTCGAAAAAATGCCGACACAGGTGATCTCATCTTCGCCGTTCACCAGATTGAGTACCGTATAACCATTGTCCGCATTGCGGTATATGATATGTTCCACATATCCTGCTAATTTTTCCATAACTTTCTAATCCATTTCTTTCTATCTGCAACCAAATGATTCATAAAGCAAAAAGCTGCCGCATTAAGAAATAATCTCTTAAAGCGACAGCCTGTGATTCTTAATCTCCGTCATTCATACCAGACACTGTCTGAGTCCTGCTATGAATGGTATCGTTCTATGTACTCTGATCAATCAATATTATAATTTCGTTTCATCTGCTCATATAATGACTGTGTAAAGTTACCGCCAACCTGATCGATGAGCTCGTCTGCAATCTTTTCCACTGCAAAATCCATCGTATAATCTGTCATCGTGGATAATGATGCATCTTTGTCCTCATCATCCGGGAGTAAATTCTTTTTTACCTCTTTTATGACTTCTTCTACGAAATAAGATTCAAAATCTTTGCAAACCTGCATCAGTTCATCCGCAGATGTGTCGGAAGATACGCCGTTTAATGATTTTTTCAATGCATTGGCATTGTAATTGGTTGTTGCATCTGTATTGGTCGTATTCAGCATGGATGCCATGCTGTCAATTGACATACTCATATTTTTTCAGCCTCCTGTAGAATGTAAAAAACTAACGTTTCAGGTTATTTGCCTGCTCTAACATATCATCGGATGTTGTGATCGCTTTTGAGTTTAACTGATATGCACGCTGTGCCACAATCAGATTTACCATCTCATCTGCTACCTGTACATTTGAGCCTTCCAGATAACCCTGATGGATTTTACTTCTTGTGAGGTTCGCATTGGTTGCTTCATTAAGTGCTGCCCCGGATGCATTTGTCGCTCTCAAAAGATTAGATCCTGCTTTTTCCAAGCCTGCAGGATTGTTAAACTGGCTGAGGCCAATTGTCCGGTTCATACTTACATAAGCACCCGCATTGTTATAATAGCCAACCTGACCATCCGTTGTCACTACCGCCTTCTCAGAATTGACATTATTCGGAAGAACAATGGTGTTTCCATTGGAATCCAGAACCGGATATCCATCGGTATTGGTAAGGGTTGTTCCTGTCGGACCAATACTCCAGTTAAAATTACCATTTCTGGTATAGTAAGTTGTCCCATCTGCCCCTCTCACCTGAAAGAATCCATTTCCTTCGATTGCAAAAGCAGATTTGCTCTCATCCTCGAGCAGCGCACCCTGCGTATAGCTTGTGGTGTTGGACGCAACTCTTGTTCCAAGTCCCACCTGCGCTCCGATTGGTTTTTCCTCACCATTTGCACTTGTCGTTCTGGTCTGAATGGTCTGATATAACAGTGATTTAAACTCTGTCTTCTGGGATTTAAATGCTGTTGTATTGACATTCGCAATGTTATTTGAAATATTATCTACGTTGGTCTGCTGCGCTCTCATTCCGGAAGCTGCAGTATAAAGTGCTCTCATCATAGTCTGATTTCCTCCAACTATACCTTATATTATACTTTTCCCACCTGATTTACGGTCTTGTCCAATGTCTCGTCTACCGTATTGATCACTTTCTGTCCTGCCTGATAAGCTCTTGAGATAGTGATCATCTTTACCATCTCATCCACAACGTTCACATTAGAGCCTTCGATACACCCCTGCTGCACCTTTGCATCAGAAGCTGTGATCTGTCCTCCATCCACAAGATCATACAGATTCTCACCATACTTGGAAATATAATTATAATCATCAAAATCAACGACGCCTATTCTTGTAACAAGCTGGTCATTCTGATAAATATTCCCTAACTCATCAATGGTAATCTTCGCATTCGGATTTAACCGGATCCTTGCATTCGGATCGGTATTCTGTGCACCCGCCTGATTCAACACATAATCGCCATCCTTTGTCACCAGATAACCCTCTGTATTCACGGTAAAAGCTCCATCTCTTGTATACTTCACAGAAGTTTCCCCTGCTTTATTCGTAAAAGCAATTGCAAAAAATCCATTTCCAGCCAATGCCACATCTGTCTCATTGTCCGTCACTTTGATACTTCCCTGATCATAATTGGTATAAGTCTCACCAAGGTGCACACCCATACTGATCACACCAAGTTTTTTATTCAGGCCATAAGAAGAGGTATCCTTTATCTTAATTGCCAATTCATCCGCAAACGTCTGAGATGTTGTCCCTTCTTTTTTATAGCCATTTGTGTCTGCATTTGCCAGATTATTCGTGAGAACATCTAATCTCTTCTGTTCATTCACCATACCTGTATATGCTGTATATAAGCCTTTGATCATATATTACACCTCGCATCAATCGTTGTATATCCACCTGTCAGTCACGTTTTATCCAATATTGTATTTCGGTCGATCTGACAGAAATATTAGCTTAATCGTCATCACGTTTTCCAGATAAAAATTCTACATATTTTCCTGTACCAATCGCAACACATGTCATTGGATCATCTGCTGTCATAGTATTGATTCCGGTCCTGTCCTCGATCAGTTCTTCCAGACCGCGAAGCAATGCACCGCCGCCGGTAAGTACGATACCGCGGTCTGCAACATCGGCAGCAAGCTCCGGTGGAGTTTTCTCCAATACAGAGTGTACTGCCTCGACGATCTGCAAAGTAGGCTCGCGCAGCGCTTCCTCTGTCTCCTCTGAAGAGACCGTTACTGTCTTTGGAAGACCTGTCACCAGATTACGTCCACGCACATCCATCGTCTCATTCTGTGCTAATGGGAAACATGTTCCAATCTTAATCTTGATATCCTCTGCGGTCCGCTCACCGATCAGAAGATTGTGTTTCTTTCTCATATAGCGGACGATTGCCTCGTCAAAATCATCCCCGGCGATCTTGACTGAAGTACTCACAACTGAACCGCCCAGAGAAATGACAGCGATATCTGCTGTACCGCCACCGATATCTACGATCATATTACCACAAGGTCTTGCAATATCAATTCCGGCTCCGATAGCTGCTGCGATCGGCTCCTCAATAATAGAAACCTCTCTTGCTCCTGCCTGATAGGTCGCATCCTCAACGGCTTTCTTCTCAACCTCTGTCACACCACTTGGCACGCAGACACTGATTCTTGGCTTGCGGAATGTTTTCTTGCCAAGAGCCTTCTGAATGAAATATTTGATCATCTTCTCCGTAACTGTATAATCCGAGATAACGCCCTGGCGAAGTGGTCTTACAGCAACAATATTCCCCGGTGTTCTGCCGAGCATTAATCTTGCCTCTTCCCCAATGGCTTTGATTTTATTTGTATCACGGTCAAAAGCGACAACAGACGGTTCTTTTAATACAACCCCTTTGCCCTTGATATATACTAATATACTTGCGGTACCCAGATCGATACCAATATCTGTACTCATCATAATTATGATATTCCCCTTTCTGGAATTGTTTGGAATGTATGTCAATATTTTCCTGTATGAGATATACGGAAATACATTAAAAATCACTTTTTTCTTCTGCACTATTAAAATAAGAAGTACGATACTACTCCTATTTTTACATATACAATCTTATTATATACAAAAAGTTATATTTTTCAAAGTTTTTTTTCCAGAAAATCCTATTTTTCAAGAAAAATAAGATTTTTTTAATAAATGATGCTTCATAAGATTTTTTTTATTTTTTCATCACAAAATGGTCACATTTTCTTTTTATATTATAATAGTACTAGCTAATATGACTTATTAAGTCGGCTAATATAATTTTTCATAACTCATGCTTCTTCGATATCTACGGATATCGGAGGAGCACTCCCCGAAATTTTAAGGTGTCTCATGCGAGACACCTTTTTTGTTATGACGACCGCTAATCAGCGGTGTATCACATCTCTGTCCATTGCAGCAGAATGTACGCTAAGCATACATCCTGCTATCTACTTCTTAAGATATTTTTTTACATACTGTCCGGTATAGGATCCTTTCACTTTGGCAACTTCCTCCGGTGTTCCTTTGGCGATCACAGTTCCGCCGCCGTCTCCACCTTCCGGTCCCATATCGATGATATAATCAGCGGTCTTGATGACATCCAGATTGTGTTCAATGACGACTACGGTATTACCTCCATCTGAAAGTCTGCGCAGAATCTCGATCAATTTGTGCACATCTGCGAAATGAAGCCCTGTTGTCGGCTCATCCAAAATGTAAATGGTCTTACCTGTGCTGCGCTTGCTGAGTTCTGTTGCAAGTTTGATACGCTGTGCTTCACCACCGGACAGTTCCGTAGATGGCTGTCCAAGTTTTACATAGGAAAGTCCCACATCATATAAAGTCTGGATCTTGCGTTCAATGGACGGCACGTTCTTAAAGAACTCCAATGCTTCCTCCACTGTCATATCCAGCACATCATAAATGTTTTTTCCTTTATATTTTACTTCAAGTGTCTCTCTGTTATACCGCTTTCCTTCGCACACTTCACAAGGCACATAGACATCCGGCAGGAAATGCATCTCAATTTTGATAATTCCATCCCCTGAGCATGCCTCACATCGTCCGCCTTTCACATTGAAGCTGAAACGTCCTTTTTTATATCCTTTTGCCTTTGCATCCGGTGTTCCCGCAAAAAGATCGCGGATCATATCGAAGACACCGGTATAAGTCGCCGGATTTGAACGCGGCGTTCTGCCGATCGGCGACTGGTCAATATCGATCACCTTGTCCAGCTGCTCCAGTCCAAGGATATCGTCATGTTCTCCCGGAATGCACCTTGCACGGTTTAAATCCCTCGCCAGATGTTTGTACAAAATCTCATTTGTCAGCGAACTCTTTCCAGAACCCGAAACACCGGTAATGCAGGTCATAACGCCCAACGGAATATCCACGTCGATATTTTTTAAATTATTTTCCCTTGCGCCCTTGATCGTTAGAAAGCCTGTCGGTTTTCTGCGCTCCTTTGGAACCGGGATCTGGATTCTTCCGCTCAGATATGCCCCTGTGACAGAATCCGGGTTCTGCATGATCTCTTCTGCAGTGCCGCACGCAACCACTTGTCCACCATGTGAGCCGGCTCCCGGTCCGATATCCACAATGTAGTCCGCCGCCCTCATCGTATCCTCGTCATGTTCCACAACGATCAGCGTGTTGCCAAGGTCTCTTAAATTCATCAATGCCCCCAGAAGCTTATCGTTGTCTCTTTGGTGCAGTCCGATCGACGGTTCGTCCAGAATATAGGCAACTCCCACAAGACCGGAACCAATCTGGGTTGCAAGACGGATACGCTGTGCCTCACCACCGGACAGTGTTCCTGTCGCTCTCGACAATGACAGATAATCCAGTCCAACCTCATTTAAAAATCCCACTCTTGCACGGATTTCTTTTAAAATCTGGTCGCCAATCAGATGCTGCTGCTTTGTGAGTTCCATCTGATCTACAAACGTCTTAAGATTCTTCACCGACATGGAGGTCATCTCATAAATATTTTTGTCCGCAACCGTTACTGCGAGGGATTCCGGTTTCAGACGCTGTCCATGGCAGGATTCACACGGCGTGATGCGCATAAACTGTTCATACTCTGCTTTCATCGTCTCAGAGGAAGTCTCACGGTATCTTCTCTGCACATTGCGGATCAGACCGTCAAATGCGACATCATACACGCCCTCACCGCGCTGTCCTTTATAGCGTACTTTCAGTTCTTTTCCGTGTGTTCCATTGATCAAAACATCTTTTATCTCATCCGGATATTCCCGGAACGGTGTATCCAGTGAAAAATGATATTCTTCCGTCAGCGCTTTTAAAATCGCATAGGTGAAGCTGCTCTTATCGGTGCAGGACTGCCAGCCCATCACCTGGATTGCCCCCTCCGAAATGCTCAACCTCTTATCCGGGATCATCAGATCAATGTCAAACTCCATTTTATATCCAAGTCCAAAGCAGGTCGGACACGCACCAAACGGATTGTTGAAAGAGAAACTTCTCGGCTCCACTTCATCGATACTGATACCGCAGTCCGGGCATGAAAAACTCTCAGAAAACTGAATCGGTTCTCCATCGATCACATCCACGATCATCAATCCGTCTGCCAGCTGCAGTACATTCTCAATGGAATCTGTCAGTCGTTTTTCGATCCCCGGTTTTACCATAAGACGATCCACAACAATCTCGATGTTGTGCTTTTTATTCTTCTCTAACTTGATCTCCTCAGACAGTTCATAGAGATTTCCATCTACAACGACACGGACATAACCGCTTCGCTTTGCCTGCTTGAAAAACTTCTGATGCTCTCCTTTTCTTCCTCTGACCACCGGTGCTAAAAGCTGGATCTTAGTACGCTCCGGCAGCTCCATGATCTGATCGACCATCTGATCGACCGTCTGTTTTTTGATCTCTTTTCCACACTTTGGACAATGTGGTACCCCGATTCTTGCGTAAAGAAGCCGGAAATAGTCGTAGATCTCCGTGACCGTTCCCACCGTTGACCGCGGATTCCGGTTTGTAGATTTCTGATCGATGGAAATTGCCGGAGAAAGCCCTTCGATTTTCTCAACATTTGGTTTTTCCATCTGTCCTAAAAACTGTCTTGCATAGGAGGACAATGACTCCATATACCGTCTCTGTCCCTCCGCATAAATCGTGTCAAACGCAAGAGATGATTTACCGGAACCGGAAAGTCCGGTCAGCACAACAAATTCATCTCTCGGAATATCCACATCAATATTCTTCAAATTATGTTCATTCGCACCGCGTATCTTGATGTATTTGCGGTTCTCTGATGTTTTCATATATCTGCACCCTTCTATATTTTATTAAGCAATTGCCTTTCCACCTTATTATTATAAATCCTGAAGCATTGTTTTCAATTGCAGCATCTGGTCGCGGTATTCTGCTGCCGCCTCGAAGTTCAGATCTGCCGCTGCTCTCTGCATCTTCTTCTGAATATCTGCGATCAACTTCGTCAGTTCCTCCTTGTTCATGGACTCCGGATCTTTCTTGAAGTTCAGTTCCTCCTGTGCCACTTTCTTAGATACACTGATCAGATCACGGACAGACTTCTGAATTGTTTTCGGCGTGATGTTATGTTCTTTATTATATTCCTGCTGGATCCTGCGTCGCCGTTCTGTCTCGTCGATCGCATTGCGCATGGAATCGGTAATCTTATCCGCATACATGATGACATGTCCCTCGCTGTTACGCGCCGCACGTCCAATGGTCTGGATCAGGGATGTCTCGGAACGTAAGAATCCCTCTTTGTCTGCATCCAGAATCGCCACAAGTGTAATCTCCGGAATATCCAGTCCTTCCCGGAGCAGGTTAATTCCAACCAGAACATCAAACACATCCAGACGCAGGTCACGGATAATCTCTGCACGCTCCAGAGTATCAATATCCGAATGCAGATATTTTACACGGATACCGAGTTCTTTCATATAGTCCGTCAGATCTTCTGCCATTCTTTTGGTCAGAGTTGTGATCAAAACCTTATGCTTCTTTGCCGTCTCTTTATTCACTTCTCCGATCAGATCATCAATCTGTCCTTCTACCGGCCGGACCACTACCTCAGGATCAAGCAGACCGGTTGGCCGGATAATCTGCTCTGCACGGAGTAACTCATGCTCATCTTCATACGTATTTGGTGTCGCGGAAACAAAAAGCATCTGGTCGATTTTGCTCTCAAACTCTTCAAAATTCAAAGGTCTGTTATCTTTTGCAGAAGGAAGTCTGAATCCATAATCAACAAGTGTGGATTTTCTGGACTGGTCACCCGCATACATTCCTCCGATCTGTGGAATCGTGATATGCGACTCATCCACAATGATCAGGAAGTCGTCCTTAAAATAGTCCATCAATGTATGTGGCGTTGCTCCCGCCGGAAGTCCTGCAAGATGTCTGGAATAATTTTCAATGCCGCTGCAGAATCCTGTTTCTTTCAACATCTCAATGTCAAAATTGGTTCTCTCTGCAATACGCTGTGCCTCCAGCAGCTTGTCCTCTCCCTTGAAATACTTTACACGCTCTTCCATTTCCGCTTCGATATTCACACATGCCTTCTGAATCTTTTCCATCGGAACAACATAGTGTGAAGCAGGAAAAACCGCAAAATGTTCCAGACTGCACTTGACCTCCCCGGTCAGCACATCGATCTCCGTAATCCGGTCAATCTCATCTCCGAAAAATTCTACCCGGATCGCCGTATCGCTGTAGTTTGCCGGAAAAATCTCTACCGTGTCACCGCGCACACGGAATGTACCACGGTGAAAATCCATGTCATTTCTTGTGTACTGGATATCGACCAGTGCACGGATGACCTCATCTCTGTCCTTCTCCATTCCCGGACGCAGAGAAACCATCATTCCAAGGTAGTCCTCCGGGCTGCCCAGGCCATAGATACAGGAAACCGAGGCGATCACGATCACATCTTTACGCTCTACAAGTGCCGCCGTGGCAGACAAGCGCAATTTATCAATCTCCTCATTGATCGCAGAATCCTTGGCAATATAAGTGTCCGTCTGTGGTACATAAGCCTCCGGCTGATAATAATCGTAATAGGAGACAAAGTACTCCACTGCATTCTCCGGGAAGAATTCCTTGAACTCACCGTAAAGCTGCGCCGCCAGTGTCTTATTGTGCGAAATGATGAGAGTCGGCTTATTCAGCTGTGCGATGACATTCGCCATTGTAAAGGTCTTACCGGAACCGGTCACACCGAGCAAAGTCTCGAACTGATTGCCTTCTTTGAAGCCTCTTACCAGTTCTTCGATCGCCTGCGGCTGGTCACCGGTGGGTTGGTATGGGGCATGTAATTTGAAGATTTGTTGTTCATTTTGCACAAAAATCACCTCCGGGGGTTATCTTAATAAAGTATGGTATATTTTCTGAGGGAATATACGGACGAATGTCTCTTAAGAATATAACACAATTTTGAAAATTTGTATAGGCTTTATCCGAACATTAGTTCTGATAAAAATATAGAGCATTCAGACTCTTGTGAATCTAAATGCTCTGCACATTTTATTTCTATTCTGCAAATCTTCCACAGCACTGTTTGTATTTCTTTCCAGAACCGCATGGACACGGATCGTTTGGATAAATCTTTGCTGCTGCACGTTTCTTCGGTTCAGCAGGAGCTGAATCATCCTTGTTCGTTCCGGTTACTTTTGCAACCTGCTCACGTTCTACTTTCTGTTCAATCTTCACATGATATAACAGGCGGATCGTATCTTCCTGAATATTCGCTGTCATCTCATCAAACATATCGAATCCTGCCATCTTGTACTCAACAAGCGGATCTCTCTGTCCATATGCCTGAAGTCCGATACCCTGACGAAGCTGATCCATGTCATCAATGTGATCCATCCATTTTTGGTCAATCACTTTCAATAAGACAACTCGCTCTAACTCACGGAACTGTTCCGGTTCAGGGAACTCTGTCTCTTTTGCTTCATATAACTTCACTGCTTTCTCTTTCAGGAGATGCTTAAGTTCCTTGTTATTCCTGATATCAGCAATCGTTTCTTCCGTTATAGGTTCCAGAGGAATGATAGGAAGCAGTAACTGATTCAGTTCATTTAAATCCCACTCATCTTTTGGAATCTCAGAAGAAATACAGGTGTCCACACAACTCTCTACGCGGTCTGTGATCATCTTGAAAATCGCATCTCTCATGCTCTCTCCATTTAACACGCGCAGACGCTCTTTGTAAATAATCTCTCTCTGATCATTCATAACCTGATCGTACTCCAACAGATTCTTTCGGATTCCGTAGTTATTAGCCTCAATCTTCTGCTGTGCTTTCTCGATGGCAGAGGTAAGCATCTTGTGCTGGATCTGTTCATTTTCCGGAACACCAAGTGCATTGAACACATCCATCAGTTTATCAGAGCCAAAGAGTCTCATCAGATCATCTTCAAGCGAAATGAAGAACTGTGATTCTCCCACATCTCCCTGACGTCCGGAACGACCGCGAAGCTGATTGTCAATACGTCTTGATTCATGACGTTCCGTACCAATGATCTTTAAACCGCCTGCTGCTCTTGCGTCGTCATCAAGCTTAATATCCGTACCACGGCCTGCCATGTTTGTCGCGATTGTAACTGCTCCATGCTGTCCGGCACCTGCTACGATCTCAGCCTCCAGTTCGTGGAACTTCGCATTTAATACAGTATGAGGGATTCCCTCTCTTTTTAACATGCCGCTGAGTAACTCAGAAGTATCAATGTTGATCGTACCAACCAGTACCGGCTGTCCTTTCTCATGTGCCTTCTTCACTTCCTCGACAACTGCACGATATTTTTCTTTCTTGGTCTTATATACGGCATCATGATGATCGATACGCTGGATCGGTTTATTGGTCGGGATTTCAATAACGTCCATACCGTAAATATCACGGAACTCCTTTTCCTCTGTGAGTGCTGTACCAGTCATACCGGCCTTTTTGTCAAATTTGTTAAAGAAGTTCTGGAATGTGATCGTTGCAAGCGTCTTGCTCTCACGTTTTACTTTTACATGCTCCTTCGCTTCGATTGCCT
>OHYF01001010.1_pt1 | contig 12310 bp, 19 predicted proteins | sample 1580111 | NCBI WGS metagenome assembly OHYF01 (sample SAMEA3882530, study PRJEB24775) | human gut metagenome | biome: human-associated habitat; feature: intestine environment; material: feces | place: Netherlands | collected 2009/2010
TCACGAATCAGAAAGAAGCGAAAAGCTACTTCGGAAACCACCATTACAGAAGATTGGTAAAGAAAGGAGATATTTATTTTACTAACTATAAACATACGGTTGCTAATGACCTCATACAGAAAGATAACATCTAATATCGCAGGAAAACTTAATTTGCAGGAAACGTACCTACTCTATTGCTTGGCTCTCTGTTCCGATTGCAATACGATGGAATCGTATATCAAACAAGATAACTTGACTGATTTCTACGGAATTAAAAAGACAGACCAGATAAGGGAATGGCTGCACAAGTTTGAATCTCTCGGATTAGTAAGCATAGATAAATTTGATGTTTACGGACAATATGGAAAATTCAACAGATGCAGCTACCGATTAGATACGAAACATTACGTCCTTATAACTAATAAGCTATATAACGAACCGATAAGCAAGGAACTGAAAGGCTTTCTTGTCCTACTGAAATGTAAATGCTTGAACGGGACTAACACCACTCTTTACAGCCAAAACAAATTAGCAGAAGAACTTGGCTTGTCTAAAGGTACAATATCAAGATATATGAATGAAGCCATAGAAAATGGCTATGTAAAGAGGGACAAGAAAGGAATACACCTGCTTAGAGAGGATATATTTCTGATAACTTCTGAAAGTCAGTTGGCTATTATCAAGAACCTATATCCCGAAATAATCACCGATGAAGACCTTGAAAGAGGTTACATTGCCTAATATATTGCCAAGCCGTAAGTAACCCTTGCGGCTTTTATTTTTGGCGCAGAACCACAGACGTACATTTTTCCGATTCTGACTTTCTGAAAATTTCCACTTTAATAAGAGTTATATAGCCTATACTTTATAATATGCCACATACAGCCAATGACATTAAAAAGACTTATCTAATTAAAGAATCACCTTATATGCAGTTTGGTTAAAAGTCAAGAGAACAGGTATATAAGGTACTTAATACGGAAATCCCCCTCCCCATTCAACCTGTGACCTAAAATATATAAGAGTGTCTGCCTTGCGTGTCCACAACCTCCAATAGTCCCCCTCCATACATTGATACAAAAAGAATTATTAATCATTTAAACTTTTATCATTATGACAAATTTAGTTATCATGCCTGCAAAGGCAAAAAAAGGTATGGGATGGAGTGATTTTGCAGAAGAGGCCACCATCATTGAAGAAACCGTAAAGCCTGAAAGGGCTAACCACTTTATTGAGGCCAACACCATGGAAATTGACCTGCAACACCTCAAAAGTGACTGCATTGTCCCCGTGTTCAGCAAGGACAATGAACTGACCATCTCACACAACGCATTCATTGAAACGGTGTGGGAGGCGGCAAACTCTTTCTTTACAGGGGAAAGAATTGAAAACCCTGAAATCAGGGTAAGCCACATCGTCAAGGGGAGGATTCCTGAAGCCATCCACAAGCCTGCAAACCAACTCTTAGAGAGTGACAAGACGCAGTACTTTGAAAGGATGATGTTCTGCATTGAAGTCCCCACCATCCATGAAACGGTGGAGGGGAACAAGCTCACACTTTCAATAGGCGGGGTGCGTGCTTACAACCACATGAATCTTTACAGCAAGAAAACCGTGGAGAAATTCAAGGTCTTCATTGGATTTAAAAACATGGTTTGCTGTAATCTATGTGTCTCAACGGACGGCTATCTAAGTTGCTTGGAGGTTTCAAACACGGGGGACTTGTTCCGCTCCGTCTTGGAAATGTTCCATGCCTACAATCCTGCAAAGCACATCCATTTGATGCAGACCTTTGGAAACAGCCATTTAAGTGAGCACCAATTTGCACAAGCCATTGGAAAGATGAGACTTTACCAGTGCCTGCCACAAGGTTACCAGAAAAGCGTCCCAAGGCTGCTTATTACCGACACGCAGATTAACAGCGTGGCAAAAGCCTACTTTCAGGACGTGAATTTCAGGTGTTCGGACAACGGGCTGTCCATGTGGAAGTTCTACAACCTCCTTACGGGGGCCAACAAAAGCAGTTATATAGATTCTTTCTTGGACAGAGCCTATAACGCCACTGAAATAGCCACGGGCATCAACGCGGCCTTGCACGGGGACGGGCGTTACAGTTGGTTTATTGACTAATTAACGGGAGGACATCTGTTTATTCAGGTGTCCTTTCTTTTTTAACCACTTTAAAATACTACAAGATGGAAGATGATGGGAAATTGATACTATGGGGAACATTGGTAGTTCTCCTACTGATAATAATTGGTGTCATCAATCCTTTTTTGCTGATACTGATTTTATCCATCTTTATTTATATACAATCATAGTTACACTTTTTTATAGAAGTGAAAGCAATTTGAGAATCAGACTATTACAAAATGATTTCCGAATTTACTTTCACTTTTATTGTTAAACCCACAAAATTGAAACAATATGAGTTTGAAGAACAGCTATACAACAAGTGACTGCCTGCAATGGGACAGTGCCACAAACTTGGTAAGAAAGTTATATAGGGATAAAAATTATAGAATAAGCCTGCTTGTTGGGTGTGGCATATTCTTTGGTTTACGCATTTCTGACCTGTTGCAACTTACTTGGGAAATGCTTCTGAATAAGGATGCAAAGTTTACCATTACTGAAAAGAAAACAAGCAAACGCAGGGAAGTGAGAATTAATAAGGAGTTTCAGAAACACATTAAAGACTGTTATACTGCTTTGGATATTCAGAACTTGAATGAGTTTTGCTTTTTATCGGGAAAAGGCAAGAACAAGGTCTATTCTATCCAATGGATAAACATTGTACTTAAAGAGTTGAAAAGCAAGTACAATTTAAAGATAGACCATTTTTCCACTCATTCACTTAGAAAGACTTTTGGCAGGAAAGTGTTTGAATCCTCTGAAAATGCTGAATTGGCTTTAGTTAAGCTGATGGAACTGTTTAATCACAGTTCTGTAAGCATAACTAAAAGATACTTAGGACTTAGACAAGAAGAACTGTTAAACACTTATGACTGTTTGAGTTTCTGATTGGTGGGACAAAGTTTGAAAATTCTGTTGTTGTCATGCAATTTTCAGAAACAAAGAACTTTGTCCCGTTCCCTAATATACAGCAACTTTCAAAAACCACAATGTAAGAAGAACTGTAAATAATGGCTATATATAAATATGATAAGGCATAGTTTCAAGCGAGACAGATAGCGATAACGTAGTTAGTTCCGCATTGATGCAAGCGTAAGAAAATTATCTTTTTAAAAAGGCATGATATGGCTTGTAGTTTATGGCATGTGCGATTTTTGGGAACTGTTTATAAGCTCTGAACAGCCGCGCCTGTACACCATATCCGAAAACCATCTGTGACCTTTATAACTGACAGCAGGTATGAACTTTGAAAATTATCACCTTATATGACCACTTTAATTTTTTATACCGCCATGAAGTTATGAGGAAGAGGAACTGATTTCATTGATTGCTTGGTTGGACGGCAAACCTATACACCTTATTATACATAAGAGAGATTCATTTTTCTATCCGTAGACCTGTGGGTACTTTTTTCGGGAAGAAATCTTCTCATAGACCCCGTTCAAAAAAAGTACCTGCTTATTTACTTATTACAGATATGTTTTAGAACATATAATTTTATATTCATCAAATTTTTAGTTTGGCCTTTCAAAACCTTTCGCTAACTTTGCACTCAATTCCAATTACTTAAAGTGTTAGGAGTTGGAAGGACATAGAAAACGAAAGGGCGTTTAGCAATATTATCCCTCATTGGAATCTGGACAATTCTTGACTGTGGATAATGGGCAAATGAACGTCCGCGTCTGTGATATTTATATCCTTTAGACAAGGAATATTATATCATTGGGCGTGGACTTTGCTTATTATACAGTCAAGGCAGTCCAGAACTCTTAACGTACAAGATTTACGATAAAGAGAGCCTCAATGAGATAATAAGCCAAAGTTCCCACGCCTTAAATTTTTAACCGCTTTCATCTGGGAATTGGGAGGCACAACAAAAATCAACATGGATGAAGGCTTTTATATCCAGTCTATAGACATTAAATTAGATGAGACTGTCAGGTCATTAACTAAAATTGCGGCAATGTACCTTTCAGGTAGCATTGCAAACGGGATTGTTTTGGCACAAAACGAAAATCCAAACATCAAAATATACAAAAACAAGATTGAATTTGGAAAATGCTATAATCCTGAATTTCTCGGTTTTTCAGGTAATATAATGACAAATTATTTTATGGAATTTGGGAATCTTGTTTATTACTATGATGATTCTTTCAAATGTTCCATTTGGAACAAACAACTTGACTACAAGGGTTTCTTTGCGCCAACAGAGCCTGACAACGAGTATATCTTCAATATGATTTATCCAAAATTCGCTTAACATGATGACTATTACAAAAACTCAAGGTGTACAAACTTCCAACCATTTAACTTGTACTTGGATTCAAGAAGTAATTCTTGATTTTAAACAAACGGTAAAATGTCCTATTGGAAAAGTGGTTATAGACGCAGAAAAAATAACTTTCTATAAATTCGGATTGGTCATGGGAGTTGCAAGACACTCAACTGCTGGATTAGTATATTCCAACGGACATTTAAACTATGAAGGCAAAGAGCTACCTGTAATGAAAAATGAAGCACTATGTATAGAGTTATTCAAACTATTTAATTTGCGTAATCCATTTGGGTGTTGATATGTTATCGGCCTATTTATTTAAATAAATTCAATGTTTTAGGAAATTTAGAAGCAGAAATTAATTGAATATATGAAACTTAACGACAATATTGCTACAGATTTTGGAAGCCTTGTGACCTTGGCATTTATGACTTTTGCCGATAGTGAAGATGATTCTGTAGATTTTGATTCTATGGAAATGGAGTTATTCAATATTATTTCCGAAATCAAAAGTGGCAAACCTTATGGAACGGATTACTTCTCTCAAAAAATGATGGTTATATATTTACAATCATTTACAACAGGAGCAGTTGCTTACCAAAGTTCTCAAATCCCCCTACAAGCTATTATCAAGAAATTAGCACAAGAAATAGTAGATAAATCAACCCATGCCGAACGCGAATATTGTAGAACGGTATTTAATGATTTTATACAGAAGCTATCCATCGGCTTTAATAAGCCAAATTTAGTATCAATGTTTAGTAGCTGTGCAATCAGCTTGGATTTAAGAGGAAAAAGCAAAAGCTGCTGAGCTGTTAATTACTGCTTTTACAGAAACAGCAAAAATACAATTTCCTCAAAACTACCTAAAGCAAGCTATCCAAGTTTTGACGGCAGATACAAGCACCTTACCTGACAGTGATACTTTTGCTATTAATGATATTTACAAATTAGGAATAGAAATACAAAGAAAAATAGTTCATCATAAATATAACATGAAAAAGACTATCATCCTTTCAATCAGCATAGCTACATTCATAGCTTGCAGTCCCACCAAACCAAAAGCAGGACAAGTTTCCACCATAGACAGCACTTTGCAGGTAAGAGTTGATTCTATCCTGCAAAACAAGCTATCCGAACTTGATGCGACAGCAGGGCAAGTTATTGTAATGGAAGTACAGACGGGAGAAATCAAAGCTTCCGTGGGTACTGATTCCATGCCGCAAGAATCGGGATTAGTACGTACCGCTTCACTTCTCGCTGCATTGGAAACTGGCAAGGTAAAATTGTCTGATACCATAGATGTTGCGGATGGGGTTTTAGCTATTGGAAAAGATACATTGTGCGACCATAATTGGCATAGAGGTGGATATGGTAAAATCACAGTGGAGCAAGGTTTCGGACTTGAATCCAACATCGCCAATTACAAAGTTGTGAGAAAGGCATTTAAGAATGAACAAACCCTTGCGGAATCACTTGCAAAATACGGTTATCAAGTGAAAGACACAAGTTTGGTTTATAACTCTTTAGGCTATGGCATACCCACTACTCCGTTGCAGAACTTGACTTTCTTTAATGCTGCAAGTAAGACAGCCATTAAACAAGCATTGGAATACGCTGTTTCTGATGAATTAGCCAAGCCTGCCCAATCCGATAAGGTCAGAGTGGCAGGAGCAACGGGGACTATTCAGCTTCCAAACGGTGAATATGCCGTAGAATTTTGTGGTTACTTCCCTGCCGATAATCCGAAATACAGTATCATTGTTTCCATTAACAAGAAGGGATTACCTGCAAGTGGTGGACTGATGGCAGGTGAGGTGTTCAGGCAGATTGTTGATTATATGGTAGCGGAATAATTGCTATCTTTACCATTAATTACAAAAAGCAATGAACGAACAGTTTAAATATAAACATCTACCCACTATTAGCAACTTACCATTAAGGCAAAAAATGGCGGTTCTTACTGGTGCAGGAATAAGTGCGGAAAGTGGATTGGCTACATTCAGAGATAATAATGGCTTATGGAAACAACATGATGCCAAGAAACTGGCAAGTGCCGCAGGATTCCATGAAAATCCGCAGGCTGTTTTAGACTTCTATAATCATAGAAGAAAGCAATTATTGCAAGTTGAGCCTAACCATGCACACTTTTTATTGGCAGAATTGGAGAAATGGCATGATGTCACAATCATTACGCAGAATGTGGATAACCTGCATGAAAGAGCAGGAAGTACACACGTTATTCATTTGCATGGGGAACTAACTAAAGTAACATCTTCCAAAGACAGATTGAATCCTTGCTGCATTAAAGATTATCCTTTGGATACGCCTATTCGGTTGGGAGACAAGGCGGCGGATGGTTCACAACTAAGACCTTTCATTGTATGGTTCGGAGAATATGTTTATGCTATGGAGGTAGCAATGAATTATGTCAACAGTGCAGATATATTTGTGGTAATCGGAACGTCTTTGACGGTGCATCCTGCCGCCAATTTGGTGGAATACGCTCACCCCGAAGTACCTAAATTTATTATTGAACCTAACGACTTGAATATTCCTAATGGCTATATTCATATAAAAGACTCTGCCACTAAAGGAACGGAAAGGCTAATAGATGAACTTATTACTTTATAGAATACTGTATGTCAAAAGAATATGGGAATTAGTAAAGAATTGCAGATATTAAGAGTTTTAGATGGTATCGTCTTTGACTTAAAAGAAAAAGAAGAGTACGATATTATTAAGAAACTGTATGAAGGTCTGTTAGAAAAGGGCATTATTCCACCTATGGAAAGCCTTGAAAAAGGAGAGGTATTCGTAGGCAGCATAGAAGGACATTTGCTATATCGCTTTCTATTAGCTGATAGAAAAAGTAAGATGAGAGAACAATGTGTAAATCCAGATACTACGGAGAACCCTTTTGAAAAAGGTTTCTTTTAACAAATAAAAAAATGATAGTAAGTAAGACTTATTTATGTTTGAAGAAACACAATCTTAGTGTGGAAGATTACTATGCCAATCCTCAAAAATTTATAGAGGGTATAAAGGATAGTAAAATTAGAGATGAATTATTATTCTCCATAGAATTGGATAATACAATATGTTGGAACTAACTTTCAGTATGGTAACAATAAGTAAAATAAGATGCTTGGGATTGTCACAAATTGATAATGATAATGGAAAATGAATTTAAAGGAGTAGTAAGCGACATTAAAGAAGCTATGCACAAAGAACAGTGGGATGAAGTTCTAAAATTATATGAGAAATACAAAGACGATATTCCACCATTAACTGTTGGCAAAGATGAGATTTCTATCGAAGATTTTGAAAGATTGAAGAAAAGTAGAGGACTACATATTTTAGTGGCATCTGGAAGTTGCGAAAATAAAATCAAAAATTCTATGGCTATTTTATTTGCCGAAGCATATCCATACATGATGGGATGGTATGACTAATTTACGATATATTATAGAATTAATTTATATGTGAGTAATATTGAATAGATGATTAATGAGACTTGTCAGAAGATAAAGATATTCAAGATTACGCAAGAAAAGTCATTAAGAAATCTGGAAAAGTAGAAATCTTACAGACATAAGTTCCGGAGATTCAAGTTAAGGAAATCGGATTGAAGAGGCAACTTTGATATTTTTAGATTCTAAATGAGGGGTACAATTATTAACTTTACGGAAAATTGAAACGTGATGATAGAGTGGATTCAAAATTTCTTTTCTAAAAAAGAGGAACGTCCTCTGACATTGCAATTGCCCGCACTTCCCGAATTTGATATTGTGGACGTGAGAGAGTTTGCGTTAAATGGTTGGATACTTGGTGAAACCCACGGTTTACCCCATTGGCAAAGGGTGGAACGTAACGGTATCTTGTTAAGTACGGGAATTCGTGAAGGAGTTCCGTTCATTCGTAAAGATATAAACATAAGAGTAGTACGCCTGTTTGCTTACTTGCATGACAAATGCCGTTTAGACAATGGTATGGATTTGGAGCACGGGGTAAGGGCGGCAAGGATGCTTCACACTCTTAGAAATACGATACTGAAACAGCTTGCCGATGAAGAGTTCTCACTATTGGAAATGGCGTGCAGGCTGCACACTACAGTATTGAGGACAGGAAACTTAACCGTTGATACCTGCTTTGATGCGGACAGATTGGATTTGGAACGGGTTGGAATTATCCCTTTCCACAATAAAATGGCTACCCAAAATGGGAAATACTGGGCTGTACATTTGGATAAATTTCATCAAGCAATTAAAGAAAAATGACCATAGAAGAAATAAAAGACATCGTTAAGGATATTCCAGAGGGAAGCAAAGGACTTGCAATGGGACACCCGATAAATGAAGACGTTAATTATCATCTTCAACAATTACTATTGAAGTGGGAGTTTGACTCTAAACTTTTTAGTGAATTTTTAACAACTTTAGAGCGAAAAGTGAAGACAATCCGAGAATATCAGAGGGGAGAATACAAAGGTTCTGTTCTTGAACACATGAATCTGGAAAAATGGTTAAGTCCTGCAAGAGAAGTTGCCTTATGAGAAGATTGCTATCTATCATTATTGGGCTACTTTGTTTAATAGCTTGCAAAACAGACAAAATATCTGTTCCGCAATATTTTGAATGTTTCAATCAGTCGTATATCTACATAAAGTACAAACAACAGATAAACGGATATACAGTAAAAGTAATGTGACTGCCTTATGTTGTAAAGGACGGAATGACAGGAGAGACAGGAATAGCCACACTTTTACATTTTAAGAGTGCTGATAATGAGTTTAGCATAAACTTGGAAGCAAAGCATATTATTGATACGCTCTGTTACCATTATCCACATTTAAAGGACGGTGATGTGCTTTATTGGAATTATGTACAAAAAGACAGCAATGAAGTGTTACCTAATTACTCTCCATTCTCCTTTTATGATGTGGACTTTGACGGTGAAGAAGAATTACTGATAACGGACTATCAAAGTGACTCATACTCCAATAATACTTATAAAGTTTACAAGATACATGAATATTATGCAGAGTTAATGACAGACGAGCCGTTTGATTACTTGGAAACTTCCACTAAGTTTGATTCTATCAACAAGAGCATTATAACAACAAGCACAGGCGGACAAGGCAGTATCTATACTTACACCTACCAACCGAAAGACCATGAAACAATGTATAGTGACAAGCCTATAACCGTTTCCAAATTTGAGTTGGTGAAAGCTGATATTATAGATGATAAAGGACATAGAGTTTTCCAACGAAAAGGAGATAAGTTGGAAAGGTTATCAAACATACGATAGGAAATTCTGAAAAATCGCTCTTATATGGCAAATGATAAACTTATACCAACTTGAAAAATGAAGCAAAATAGCATTTTTATGCTAAATGATTATTTTTCAAAGATATTTCGTATCTTTGCATTGAACGAATATATTATAAAGGCAATGAATGACAAGGTAACATATTGGATTGAAATGTCAGATTATGATTTTGACACTGCCAATGCCATGCTTACAACCAAGCGTTATCTTTATGTTGGCTTCATGTGTCACCAAGTAATAGAAAAGATACTGAAAGCATATTGGAGCAATGTCTTAGAAGAACCGCCTTTAAAGATTCACAGTTTATCAAGGCTGGCAGAGAAAAGCGGTTTGGATAAAGATATGTCAGAAGGACAGTTGGACTTCATAGATGAACTTGAACCGTTGAATATAGAAGCACGCTACCCCTCCTACAAAGAACGGCTATTGAAAAGTCTAACCGCTGACCGTTGCATAGAGTTGATTAAACAAACAGATGAACTAAGAATATGGATAAAGAGCAAGCTATAAAATTAGCACAACGCTATAAAGTCGCAGTTGCAGAACGATTGCCGTTAAAGGCTCTTTACCTTTATGGCTCGTTCAGCAAAGGTAATTATACCGCAGACAGCGATATTGATATTGCTGTTGTTGTGGAACACATGAGCGATAATTATTTTGAGGACACTCCTCTATTGTGGAAATTGAAACGTAAGATAAGTAATCTTATAGAGCCTGTTCTACTTACAGAAGATACAAGTAATCCTTTATATGCAGATATTCTTAAAACAGGAATACTGATATAAAAGGGAAATACCTTTCCGTACAGAAAATATATTAACTAAAATTTCTCATGCAAGACCTTATAGGAAAATTGGTGAAAGATGAACTGAACATGATTGAAATTCAAGGTGGAACTTTAATGGAAGACGCTCTGAAAGAACAGGTGTACATTCCCACCTTTTATATCAGCAAACTACCGATTACGTTTGAGGTCTGGAATGCCATAATGAATGAAGAAAGACAATGTCCTTTCCACCGTATTGAATGGGATGAATACAAACAATTTATCAAACAGCTTAAAGATTTGACAAATATAAATTTTTCTATACCTACATATAACCAATGGGAATATGCTGTGTCCCAAAACAAAATGCTTAGAAGAAATATTTTCAACTCAAAAGAATATTTATCCATTGGACTATTCAATTTAAGAAAGATGGTTCAGTATGATGTGGATGAAAATATAGCATATCAATTATTATGCAGCATGGGAAATGGGCATGAAGAAATATACTTTATACTATCGGCAACGGATATTCATTCACATTCAAGGGACATAGAGAAAATACAAAATATTTTGAATAAAATAAATGAAATAAAGAACTCACCAAATACATATATAAGTTCCGTAGATTCAAATCAAGAAAGTTTATTTGAAGAGGGCCAATTTTAACCAAATTAAAAAATCATGTAAAATTCAATTCAGGAAAGGAATGCAATAATGAAGCAGGTCAGCAATGAATTAGAAATGCTGTTTGATAAAAAGAATATCAAAACCTTAGAAGAATGGGGAACTTCAATCAAAACAGATTTACGATATAAAGATGCACCTGATTCTTTTATTGATGCTTTATACTATAAATTAGCACAACCCATTGGTTTCTATTATAATTTGCGTCCCCTAATAAAAGCTAATATAATTAAGGGAAAAACAGGAGTTCCGAATTATAAAGACTTGGCTGATTTTGAAGATGTTCTCAATAATTCGTATTATACTCCGCCTTGGTTAGCAGGACCAGACCCCATGATGAATACTAAACTTATATATAACCATTTGATAAAAGATAAGAATAGATTCTTAAATATTCTCAATGAATATGGTTTAAATTTACTATCTCAATGCAAGTAAATGGAAGATTCGGAATATAATCCCAATGAAATATTATCTTAGGACTTATCGCTAACACACATTCTAAAGAGAAATAACGCAAATGACTATAAAAGAAATAAAAGACATTATTAAGGATATTCCAACAGGAAGCAAAGGACTTGCAATGGGACATCCGATAAATGAGGATGTAAATTATCATCTTCAACAATTACTTTTGAAGTGGGAGTTTGATACTGAACTTCTTGATGAAGTCTTAACAGCTTTAGAACGAAAAGTAGAAACTATCAGAGAATACCAAAGGGGAGAATATAAAAATACTATATTTGAACACATGACTTTAGAAAAGTGGTTAAGTCCTGCAAGAAAAGTAGAATCATAACACACAAAAAGCCAACCTACCCAATTACGGATAAGTTGGCTTTTTTCAGTTCTAAACAAACATCTTATTAACTACAAAACTATGTGTTACACAAGCATATTTATAAATGCAGAGAACACAAAACAATAAGAGTAGATTTTTCAGCAGGTAGATTTTTGAGAAGAAATAGCCTTATATACCCATTACAGATTTCTATACCTATACGATATTATGCAATGGCAATACAATATATGAATACTTTTTCAGTAGAGGGAAAGCTACACTGTACTATTATATATTAGTAAGCATTCGGTAAACCCCGTCTCACGAGGTCTTTAAAGATATTGAGATGTCT
>OHYF01001016.1_pt1 | contig 12283 bp, 7 predicted proteins | sample 1580111 | NCBI WGS metagenome assembly OHYF01 (sample SAMEA3882530, study PRJEB24775) | human gut metagenome | biome: human-associated habitat; feature: intestine environment; material: feces | place: Netherlands | collected 2009/2010
GCGAGCGACTTCACCGCGATAGACAATCTCCTGAAGTCCTTACAGCTCGGATCGTATCAGCGGTTCAGTAAGGAGTGGTTTTGGCAGCGAATCATTGAGTATCGCTTTTGGGTCTTGGGTACGTTAGCGGCGTTTGCGCTTTTGCTGATCCATTCTTTCATTGTCTCGAGAACTGTGAACATTAGGACGCAGGAACTCAAAGAATCACTTAAAAGAGAGAGTCAAAGTTTCCACGAGGCACAAGAAGCGCACCGGCGCCTCATGAAAATGCAGAGAGCGGCGGTGGTCGGACAGATTTCCAGCTTGATTGCGCATGAGCTCAATCAGCCGCTCGCCGGTATCAAGCTCTATGCCCGGACGCTTCAGCGCGCCAAGGATTCAGGAACACTGACGGAGGATAAGCTCGGTACGGCATTGGCTGAAATTCGTACGGATGCGGACTTGGCAGCCGCCATTGTCGAGCGAGTCAGAAGCTATGCCAAAGGAGCTCGGAGCGAAAGAGTATCGTCGGAAGTTTCTGAGCTCGTGAATAAAGCAGTCCGGGAATTCAAGCGGCAAAGCGGAGAAAGGGTTGAAGTCAAGCTCACTCAAGCGCAGCCGGTCCATGTCATTGTGAATCCGCTTGAATTTGAGCTGGTCATTATTAACCTTTTGAGGAATGCAGCACAGGCACTTCAAGAGCTCGGTGTCTCGAATCCGAAAGTTGATCTGACGATTAGGCGATCAGACAACAGTGCAATGATTACGATTGAAGACAACGGACACATTGAAAAAGAAACGATCGCAAAACTTTCTGAGCCGACTAATTCAACGAAAGCGGACGGATTAGGTCTCGGACTACAGATCGTCAGAAGCATCATTGAAGATTTCCTTTTCTCAAGCCACTTCCGGCGGCTTGAGGGTAGAAATTAGACTGCCGGTACAGGAGGAGACGAAATAATGACAACATCGAATCCGATTATTCGTATTGTTGACGATGAAGCCGTGGTGCGTAAGGCGCTGAAGTTTCTCCTGGAGTCTGAGGGCTGGACGGTCGAGGCCTATGAAAAAGGTTCGGAATTTTTGATAGAAGATCGGCCTTCTCTCATCGGCTGTCTCATTCTTGATGTCGCTATGCCGGAGATGAACGGATTGGAGCTCTATCGGCGCCTGCGGGAAAGAAACTACGAGGTTCCGGTGATTTTTCTGACGGGGCACGGAGACGTGGACATGGCAGTTCAAGCGATGAAAGACGGCGCCATCGACTTCATTCAAAAGCCGATTAATGAAGAAAGACTTCTGTCTGCCGTGGCAAAAGCCGTTCGATATGACGAAAGCCACCGAGGCTGGACAATTTCCGCTGAAGAAGAGAAGAAAAGATACCAGACACTGACGGCCCGTGAAAAACAAATCTTATCGCTAATTGCGAAAGGGTTGATCAATAAAGAAGTTAGTGAGCGCCTCGGGCTCTCGCCGAGAACGATCGAGGTTCACCGCCAAAAAGGTCTGCATAAATTGGGTGTTCAGACGGTCTCCGAACTCGTCCGGTTACTGTCTCATATCGAAGAAAACGCACTTTCTTGATATTTATCAGGGTACTTAAGTACCGCAGTGCGCAAAAATTCAGTTATCGAATTTCAAACCTACTAAGGAGAGCACAAATGAAAAAGATCTGTATCGCACTCGTTTCTGCACTGGCCTTCGGAGTCGTTAACGCCGAAGAAACTGACCTTGTTGTCGTCGGTTCCGGCGGCGCCGGCCTTTCTGCTGCCATCATGGCTGCGCAACAAGGCAAGAAAGTTATCGTTCTCGAGAAAATGCCGATTATCGGCGGAAACACACTCCGCAGCGAAGGCGGTATGAATGCCGCCCGCACGATCCAGCAGCTGGAACACGGCATCATGAATGATTCCGCTATGCGCATGAGTATGGATGCCCAGAAGGGCGGTCACTATCTCAACAATCCTGAGCTGACCCTTACTTTGGCAGAAAACGCTAAAGACGCCGAGGCCTGGCTCCTCTCCTTAGGCGCTCCGTTCTGTCATCGCATGGGACGTGGCGGCGGTCAGACGGTTGCCCGCGGTCACGGTCCTTGTGATGGATCTGCTGTCGGTCAGTCTGTGATGAAAGTCCTTTACGGCACAGCCACAAAGATCCCGACGATCGAAATCCGTCCGCTTAACCAAGTTACAGAGCTTCTGACTAAAGACGGCAAGATCTCCGGCGTGAAAGTCGAAACAAAAGGCAAAGACAAGAAAGACTACACGATTGATGCCAAGGCAGTTGTGCTTGCTACCGGCGGTTTCGGAGCTAACGCCAAGTTGGTTTCTTCTTTAAGACCGGAATACAAAGGTTTTGCAACCACGAACCAGCCGGGTGCCTTAGGTGAAGGCCTTGAACTGGCCAAAGGCGTCGGCGCCACATTCGTTGACCTGAGAGAAATTCAGGCTCATCCGACTGTTGTTCCTGTCAAAGGCATCCTGATTTCCGAATCTATGAGAGCCCGCGGCGGTTACCTGGTTAACAATGAAGGCAATCGCTTTGTGAACGAACTTCAGCCGCGCGACGTTGTTGCTGCCGCTGTATTGGCTCAGCCTACCGGCAAAGCATGGCTCCTGATCGACGACAAACTGGTCAAATCCAATAAGCTCGCTGCCGGCTATGTTTCTCAGGGTTTGATGGTTTCCGGTAAGAACGTCGACGAATTAGCCAAAGCTATGGGTGTTCCTGCTAAGAATCTCAAGGCCACAATGGATCAGTACCACAAGGCCTTCGAGGCTAAGAAAGACGACGCTTTCGGTCGTCCGGAAATGATCACCGCTAATAATGTTTGGCCGATGTATGCAGTTCAGGTCACTCCGGCTATTCACCACACCATGGGCGGCGTGAGAATCAACAAGAACGCTGAAGTGATCGGCGTGACAGCCAAACCGATCCCCGGACTCTATGCTGCCGGTGAAGTCACAGGCGGTGTCCACGGAGGTAACCGCATCGGCGGAAACGCTGTTGCTGACATTATTACCTTCGGCCGCATTGCCGGTGCTAATGCAGCCAACTACGTGAACAGGTAAAGAGACCACCTTTTGAGAACCAGAACGCCCTTAGGGGCGTTTTGGTTTGAATGTCCGACCCTCTGGACAGCAGGGAGCTTAAGAAACATTGAAGTTCAATATGTTAGGAATCCAATCAGACAGGGATTTTTTAAACTTGTTGCAAGTTATTTGTCTAGTGGATGAATTTCAAGTTTCGGTAATGTTTTTACAATCTTCATTGTTTCGAGACTAACTGTGATGACCTTAAGAAAAAGGTCAAGCGGATAGCGCTCGTTGCCTATGCCAGTTGCGTAATCGTTGAAATCGTTCACGATGCCTGATGCCTTATCTATGCTGACACAAGCGCGCTCAACAACCCAGTCAAGAGCCGACTTCTTGTTCACAATGTATTCCTGTGCCTCAAGAGGAATATTTTTGACAGTGATCCAGTCGTTGTAGATCAGCGTGGTTTTGTCTTTAGCTGCGTTTCCTGTTTTTCCTACGATCTTTCCCCATTTCATCTGCTTAACGCGATAGGACGGCTTGCCAGACTTCGCATACTCAAGCGTAACGCCGGCGTATGGAGTCACTTCCTCAAAATGTACGTGCAGCTTTGCTAGATCTCGACCAGCTTTGGAGAAAGCCAAGAACTGTTCGTAGGTGGCGACGCGTGGGATGCGCGGAAGTTCTTTCATCAGGTTATTGGCGTAACGAGTCCGGTAGCCCTCAGAGTACAGAATTCCGTAGATGTAATAGAAGAGATCATCTTCGGTGATCGGTTTGTCGGGATAAGCGGCTTGGAAATGCGGGAGAGCCTCTGAAGAAAAACCGCTCGGCACCTCCTCCGATCCTCCGAAGTCGAGCACCCCTTCTTCCAGGTTCGCCTTTTCTCCGGGAAGCCAGCGTGGGAAGCATTGAGTGTCGCCATTAAAATGCAGATCAACGATACGATCTGTCATCACTGCTATTTGACCAGCATCTTTGGAGTTCTGGTTGATGCAAATGATCAGATTGTCTACCCCAGACGAACAGATGAGCAAATTGTTTGTCTTATTCGTCGGAAAGATTGACGGCATTTGATAAACACAGTTATTCCAGAAACGATCAAAATAGAGATACTGTGTAAAGAAAGGCCTATATAGACTCTTTGTAAGTTTATTAGCCGTTGCATTTGCAACCTGTTTGCCACTAGTAACATTTCTTTTTTGAGGACGATCCCATTTCATCTTAGAAGAAGTGAGATCAGGCTCGAATGTTTCCGGAGACTTCAGGGCTGATATTACTTGGGCGTTATAGTGTTGAATGCTTCGCTGAATATTCTGAAGAACAGGTTCCTTATTAGATCCGTATGCCCACGCATCACGCGATGTGCAAACACCACACGAGAAATTTTTGAACAGCGCCGCATCTGTTGATTTCTTACATCCTATTTTGATGAAACGAGAGTAAGAATCTTCTCGCTGATTAACCCAGTCTCCGTGGGCGTCAGGAATAATGTTTTGCATCGGAGTAGAAGTAATGGAGCGATCCTGTTTGAGGGCGGCCAGTTTTTCCCCGCGTGACAGGTAATCCTCTACGGCGTGAAAATAAATCTTTCCACGCCCTGCCGACTCAGGATTTTTGACGAGAAAGACTATGGCGACCGGAGCGCGACTACCTTCTCCAAATACATTGTCTTTTTCTTTTTTCCGCTATATAATTTATCTTAAAATATATGTTGATTAGAGGTTATTACAAATGAGTGTCAGAAATGCAGGAAAAACAATCCGCGAAGCACGGATCAAAGCGGGGTTAACACAGGAACAGTTATCCGAAGGGGTATGTTCTGTTCTCTCTCTTTCAAGAATCGAAAATGGTTCCGCCGGTGTCAGTCCTGTCACATTTCAAGCACTTATGGCTCATGCGGGTGCTCCCTGCGAAGTTTACCCGATCTTTGCAAGCAGAACAGACTTTGACTGTTTCTATACCCTCAATCGTGCGCGCTTCTATCTGGGTTCCTGGCAGTTAAGTCAGGCATATGAGGAATTAAATAAGCTGGAAGAATGGAACTTTGCAGATAACAAACTCTATTATCAGGAATATCTTTATTTAAACGGTCAGATTCAGGTGTGCTCTGGCTGTGCAGACCATCATGCCCTTTATGACCTTTTTTCTTCCGCGCTCCATATAACACGTCCTGAAATTGACTATTCAGATTTTCATCATCTTTTATTATCTATTGTTGAAATCGAACTGCTTATTGGAGTTGCACAGGAATTACTTTATCTGGGAAAAAGCGATCTTTGTTATAACATCTGTTCACAAATTGCTTCCTATCTTGCAAACGCTGAAATCGATTACCTGAAAAAAGATTCTTTATATGCACAATACGCCATTGTCTACACAAAATATTTATTAGAAATGAAAGATTACAACGAGGCTCTTTCCATAGCAGACAGTAACCGCCACAAAATGGTACAGAATTCTGATGATTCCGCTTTATTGGAATTAACTTTTCTGACTTCTCTGGGTTACTATTATACTGGCGAAATTGAAACTGCCTACACCTATTTTAAGAATACCTTTTATGCGGCTCATTCCATTGAAAGCTGCTATGCCACCATTTGCAGAAACTATGTTTTAAGCAGACATCTGTTTTCACTAGATGATTACCTGGCACAAATGGATGATATTCCTCTGATTATTTTTCCAATCAAAAAAGCCATAAACACCTCTGATTTAACAGATGGTACTTATGACTTTTTCTCCCCTGACATTTTAACAATTGGCAGATTAATTCATGACCTTCGTACCGAACAGAGTATTTCACAGATTGTATTATGTCAGGGATTATGTTCGAAATCCAAGCTTTCAAAAATTGAAAATGACACCCTGCAGCCAGATATCTTTTTAACAGAGGCTTTATTACAGCGGCTTGGCAGATCAGAACGCGGTTTTACTTTCTGGGGAAGCGAACGTGAAAGTAAAATCTATGAATTAAAATTTAAGTTAATGCATACTCCAAAATATCAGATTGATACCGTGTCACTGCATTTAAGCCAATTAGGTTCTGTACTTACTCAAAAAGATGTTTCTCAGGAAAAAATAAAAATTTTGTCAAATGCATTATCATACACTCTGCCAGATTTTGATATACATCTTATTTATAATTATCGATTATCATGGGCAGAACTTTCACTCTTAACAAATATTGCTATTAACTATCAATCAATTGACCCAAATAAAAGTATTTTATATTTTTCTAAAATTCTTGACTATTGCGGATTAAATTCATTTGATATTTGTTTTACAGCCACTTTTCTTTCGCCTGTTTTGACATTTTTTTGCACAAATTTGTACATAGACAAACATTTTTACAAATTATTAGATTTATTCTCCGAAAAATATTTTAGTGCTCAAAAGAAAGTCTTATGCAATTTAGGATACTTCTTTTTTTATTATGCGCAGGCTCTTGGAGAAGTTCACAACTATACTATGGTAAAATGTTATGGTCATTATGCCTGCGCTATTCAGGAGCTTTATGAAACTAAACCAAATTCCGATGTTCTAAAAGAATACTTATTGAAAGATTTTGATATCACTCTGGTTTAGGCAATCCATTGAACCCCATCAATTACAGTTTCTCCATAAGGCACAATCCCATCACTGCTTACTCCACCAAACAATGTAAGCAGTGAACAGGCAAGCATCATTCCTGCAACCATCTTTTTGATTTTGTTTTTCAGATTTTTCTTCATGTTTTTCTCTCCTCTTCATTTGTTTTTCTTCTCCATTTTATCTGCCTCCACCAAAAAAGAACATTACATAAACGGAAACTTTTTTGGTTCCATTTATGTAATGTTCCTTTTTGTTTTCTGCTTTTATTTACCTTGCATCTCATGTTCGCCATCATGAAAACCTTATTTTCCTGCGACCGCTACCCCATGAAATTCGACCGCAAATGGTCCGTCATAATCTTTATCTTTATAACGCTCGGTGGAAAATGCCATATCTTTCTGTAATTCCAACAGATTGCCGCTGACGGAACCTCCGGTTACCGGTGTCACTTTCTCACCGTCAGAAAGATATGCCAGACGGATCTCACCGCCAAAATATCCGCTTAAGCTATCCATGGAGAAGTCAGAAAAACTTACCACATAAAGGTATGGTTCTTTTTTCATCTCCTCAAAAGCTTTTGTGCCATTATCCAGTTTTACCGCACTGTAGATTCCGGTCGGCTCGACACCTAAATAGTATGCAAACCGGGCATTTCCATGAATTGCCTTCAGTTCTCCCTCTTTTAATAGTGTAAGATCTTTCATCGGGATTCCCTCACTTGAATAAGGATTGGATGCATGGAGCGTGATATTTAATTTTTCTCCCTGCACTTTTTCTCCCTGCACATCCATTCCTGCCTGATAGTTAGAATAACCCGGATAGACCATGCCGGAGGATGACCGGTCCATGTAAAAATCGATCAGTGTGCGCACATTTTTTTCGGAAAGAAGCAGCTTATAGTTTCCTTTTTCCGGTGCTTCTGTCGCCCTTGCCCTGTCGCATACCCGTTCCAATGCTTCTTTTGCCTGTGCCGTCAGAGCCTCTGTGTCAAGATCATCATATGCGAACTCCTGATACTGCTCGACATCCTGTGGTGTGATACACTGTACGACAAACTCTCCGTTCACACTGTTTTTTTCATAGGAAACATCAATACCCTCTGAATTGTAAATCGCAGTCGTCGTTTTTTCCATGAAAAACTCAGCCGTATTGATAAATGCATCTTCCTGCACATCCACACAGTAAAGTGCTTTTACAAATGCATCTCCGATCTCCTCAAGGCTTTTTCCACAAAGTGTGCTTTTTACCTGCACTTTATTCTCTTTTTTCCCTTTTGGGAGTTCAAAAAATGGATTTTTTACAAAGGAAGCTGCGTAATAAGCACCTTTTACCGCCTCATCTACTTCCTCCTGTGTCATCTCCGGAAAAATGTTGATATTTGCGGAACCACGCATTTTCTTTCCGTCTGTCTCAAAATCACGGTAAATGGTAACCGCAGACACCGCATCCTGTTTCATCCTGCGCATATCAAGTTCTTTTTTTATAAAATAAAGTTCTGCACCCTCGACTGTTTTCTCTGTCACAAGGTAGGTTTCTATCTGAAATTTCCGAATTGCCTGTAATATTTTTTCACGCATCTGTCTCTCTCCTTTTTATCCCAATCTGATTCTGGCTTTGATATATGGACCGCCGTCAGATACTTTTACCCATTCTTTGTGTCCTTTTCCACAGTAGCCGGTTCCTGCAAGTTCACACTCATCTGACATCATGGAAATGGATTTTAACAAGTCCGGGACATATCCGGTCAGTACGATCGGAGAAAATACTTTTCCGGTAAATTTACCGTCTTTGATTTCTCTTGCAATGTCAACTAAGCACTGGATTCCCCAGTTTTTCGGATCTTCCATGCCGCTGCTCGCATTTTCCAGATAAAAGCCATAGGAAATAGAGGAGATCATATCTTCCACTTTATCAGTGCCTGGTTCAAAGAAAGTATTGGTCATCCGCGTGTACGCTTTGTGGCTGTTCTTTTCCCTTCTTCCGTTTCCGGTCGGTTTTGTGCCAAGTGCCATAGCAGCCTGTGCATCACAGATTCCGGTCTTTAAGATTCCTTTATCAATGATGACGGTATCCTGCGCAAGTGTTCCCTCATCATCAAAAAAGAAGGTTGCTGTCTCAGATGCTGCTGCAGCACCGTCATGCATGGTAACTAACGGGGATGCCACATATTCGCCAATGTATTTTTCTGCCAGCGCACGTTTTTTCACAAACATATCCATCTCAACACCGTGTCCGAATGCTTCATGCACGATCATGCCTGTGACATCCGGTGCACAGATGCAGTCATACTCGCCCGGTGTGATTGGTTCACTTGTGGCAAGATCATTGAGTTTCTGCACTAATGGTGGGATTTTTGTTTCCATGTCATCTAAAATTTCCATTCCGCCACAGCCGGAGCAGCTGTCAAATGCCATCTTCATCTCCTCGCCCTTCGGGATCAGTCCCATGATCATGCCGTTTGTCCACATGACGTTCTGCGTCATGTCTTTGTTTGGAGATAAAAATAATTTGTGATAAATCTGGTAAACGCATGCTGTCTTGATCTCAACGATTTTTTCATCCTGTGCCATTGCTTTTTCACGCACTGCGCCAAGGCGTTTTACGATCTCCTCATCGCCTAATTCTTCCGGCAAAACTTCATAGTCAGTGCTTTTTTCAAAATGATATGCTTCGTCCGGAATTTCTGGATACTGTTTCACTTTCATGTCATCCGGAAGCTTTTTTGCCCACGGCATCACATGATTTTTTACTTCCTCTGCAATGGTGTCAATCTCATTCTCATCAATGTGGCTGAACGCATATTCTCCATAGCTCTCGTCATCGTATACTTTTACCACATATCCTAACTCCACAAACATGTTCTCCGTAATGCTGATTCCCTGTTTTGAAATGGTGTACTGTTTGCCTTTTGAATCTGTCATCAGAATGGATGCATACGAATATGTCTGCAGCAATCTATCTAATAATTGTTTCAGGATCGGTTTCTTCTGATCGATCAGTTTACTGGATGTAACCTTCATTCCTTTTCCCTTTACCTTTCACGTTTTCGTTGTCCTTATCGACTATCTCAGTATAGAAAATGGTGTTATATTTGTAAATAGCTTTCATGTAAGTGGTAAAGTTTGTACCGTAAAACGTAAAAAAGACCTTGCAGAGTTTATACACTCCACAAAGTCTTTTTCATCTTTTATAAATAATATTGCCTGTTTTATTTGAAGTAAGCCACACCTGATTCAAAGATCTTGATATCCTGCTCACCATAGATGTTCATTGCAACACTTCTGTCACGTCTCTCAGAGTGAGCCATCTTGCCAAGTACACGGCCATCCGGGCTTGTGATACCTTCTATCGCCATGTAGGAACCGTTGACATTCCATTCTTCATCCATGGTCGGAACACCGGCTTCATTCACATACTGGGTAGCAACCTGTCCGTTTGCAAAGAGCTTGTCTAACCACTCCTGTGGTGCTACGAAACGTCCTTCGCCATGGGATGCCGGATTGCAATATACTTTTCCAAGCTCTGCTCCCTGTAACCATGGGGACTTGTTGGAAACAACCTTGGTGTAAACCATTTTGCTCACATGGCGTCCGATGGTATTGTATGTCAGAGTCGGTGACTCAGCTGACTGTGGGCGGATCTCTCCGTAAGGAACCAATCCTAATTTGATCAGTGCCTGGAATCCGTTACAGATACCAAGTGCAAGTCCGTCTCTCTCATTTAACAGCTTCATGATTGCTTCTGTCATCTTTGCATTGCGGAATGCAGTCGCAAAGAATTTTGCAGATCCATCCGGTTCGTCACCGGCGGAGAATCCACCCGGGAACATGATGATCTGGGACTGTTCGATTGCTTTTACAAATTCATCTACGGATTCACGGATATCGTTTGCATTCATGTTTTTGAATACCTTTACGATCGTATTGGCACCTGCACGCTCAAATGCATCCGCACTGTCGTACTCGCAGTTGGTTCCCGGGAATACAGGGATGAATACAGTTGGTTTTGCCACTTTGTTTTTGCATACATAAACGCTGTCTGCTTTGTATAATCCTGTTTTAACTTCGTCTTTATTCTCTGTTGCACGGGTTGGGAAAACTTTTTCCAACGTAGCTGTCCATGCGTGTAATGCTTCCTCCATGGAAATTCTCATGTCACCGTAAATAAAGCTTTCTTCTTCATTTACCCATCCGACAAGTGCTTCGTATCCTGCAAGTCCTGCTGCATCGAATGCTGCTTTTACCTCTGCAACTTTTTCAGCCGGAACTTCTGCCACAATGTTACCGAATCCCGGAGCAAATAATGTTTCTTTGGAAACATCTTCATTTACTGTAACACCAAGCTTGTTACCGAATGCCATTTTGCTGACTGCTGCTGCAAGTCCTTTTCCGTCAAGTGCATAAGCGGATACGATCACGCCAGCCTGGATCAGTGCATGGATGGTATCGTATAATTTCATGACCTGTGCGTAATCCGGAAGGTCAAATTCATCTTTTTTAATTGTAAACAGTACTAACTGGTCTCCCACTGCTTTTAATTCCGGTGTGATGATATCTTTTTCTTTTGCGATATCCACAGCGAAGGAAACAAGTGTTGGTGGAACATCAATATCATTGAATGTTCCGGACATGGAATCTTTTCCACCGATGGATGGAAGTCCGAAGCCGATCTGTGCATTGTAAGCACCGAGTAATGCTGCAAATGGCTGGCTCCAGCGTTTTGGATCCTCGCTCATTCTGCGGAAGTACTCCTGGAAAGTGAAACGTACTTTCTTGTAATCACCGCCTGCAGTTACGATTCTGGATAAGGATTCTAATACTGCGTAAACAGATCCGTGGTATGGGCTCCAGCTTGATAAGTATGGATCAAAACCATAAGACATCATGGTCACGGTATCGCAGTCTCCCTTTGCAACCGGAAGCTTTGCAACCATGGACTGAGTCTCTGTGAGCTGATATTTTCCACCGAATGGCATGTAAACGCTGTTCACACCGATGGAACCGTCGAACATCTCCACAAGACCTTTCTGGGAGCAGACATTTAAGTCTGCAAGCTCTGTCATCCATGCGGCTTTCATATCATTTGCCGCAACTGCCTCTGCTACCTTTGGTGCTGCGATCTTTTTGAAATAATTTTCTTTTTCCTCAGGCATCTCAACTTCTACGTTGGTCTCCTGATGTGCACCGTTTGTATCTAAGAATGCTCTGGAAAGATTTACGATCTCTTTTCCTCTCCACTCTAATACAAGTCTTGGATCCTCTGTCACAACTGCAACTTCCACTGCCTCTAAGTTTTCCTCAGCTGCGTAGCCTAAGAAGGTCTGTACATCCTCCGGAGCTACAACAACTGCCATACGCTCCTGGGATTCAGAGATTGCAAGCTCTGTTCCGTCAAGTCCGGCGTATTTTTTCGGAACTTTATCTAAATTAATGCGAAGTCCGTCTGCTAATTCACCGATTGCCACAGACACACCGCCTGCGCCGAAATCGTTACATTTTTTAATGATGTGGGCAACTTCCTCACGGCGGAATAATCTCTGGATCTTACGCTCTGTCGGAGCATTACCTTTCTGTACTTCTGCACCGCAGACAGAAGTGGACTGTGTATTGTGTGCCTTGGAGGAACCTGTTGCACCACCGATACCGTCGCGTCCGGTACGTCCTCCGAGTAAGATA
>OHYF01001023.1_pt1 | contig 12227 bp, 10 predicted proteins | sample 1580111 | NCBI WGS metagenome assembly OHYF01 (sample SAMEA3882530, study PRJEB24775) | human gut metagenome | biome: human-associated habitat; feature: intestine environment; material: feces | place: Netherlands | collected 2009/2010
GAAAAACAGCGCCATCGCCAACATCAGCGCCAAAAAGCTTTGCGCGCAGCGCGCCGCCGCTTCAGGAATGGCGCGGTCGTCCGTTTTCAGCAGGCGAAGCAGCGCCCAGACCATCGTCAACGCGGTAAAAACCTGCAAATAAGCTTGATACAGACCCGTTGAAATCACCAGCAGCACAACCGCCGCGAGCACAGACGGCACACGCCGCCTGCCGCGCAGACACAGCCATGCCGCCGCAATATTCAGCATCAGCGCCAGCATGTACACATCCGCCGTATGACTATAGGTCGCATCCAATGCAATGAACGCCAGACTGCCGCACATCAGCCCCGCCAGCAGAAAGAGCGACGTTTTGGCTTTCAAGTCAAGCAGGCTGGCCACGCCGTAAACCGAGCCGACCATATATCCATAAGAAAGCACGCCCACGATGAACGGCGCGGCAATGCGCCCGCGAATGATCCACCAGTAAAGCGGCTGCATATACCGTCCGAGCGAAATCTGCCATTCCAAATCCGGCTGCCATGCAAAGGCAAGCGAATCATGTGAAAAGCCCAGCGACACATAACGGTATCCATGCAGCAATACCATGAAAATCAGCGTATAGAGCGCAATCTTCTTCAATTTCGGTTGGATTTGAACGTCCAGCTTTTCCATTTGCATGTTCCCTCATTTCCGAATGATTTTTATGATCTTTTTGGATGATATTTCCGGACGATTTGAAAAACAGCAGAAAAAACTCGCGCTTTTCTGCTGCCTAACCATAGGTTTACGCCTTAATGCCGTTATAGATGAAGCCTTCGTTCGCGTCAACGGTAATCATCATGCCGCTCTTGAGCATGTGCACCGCCTGATAGGAACGATCCATCATCAGCGGGATGCCCATCGCCTGGCAGGCCACGGCCGCGTGGCACTCCGGGTTGGTGCTCTCCACGACGACGGCGCTCGCGCGGCGCATATAGGGCAGCATCTCGCTGGTGGTCATCTTGGTGACGATGACGTTGCCATCCTTAAAGTCGCTCTCCAAATCGCTGAGCGTGTTGACGGTGCAGACGTTGCCGCTCGCGCAGCCGCTGCCCACGCCTTCGCCGCGCAGGAGCACGTTGCCGACGATGTGCGCCTTGATGAGGTTGGTCGTGCCGGAAACGCCGGTCGGCACGCCCGCGGAGATGATGACCACGTCGCCGGTCTTGACCAGCCCGCTCTGCTGCGCCGCTTCGACGGCGGTGTTGATGAGCTCGTCCGTGTCGCCGCTCACGCCCATGTGCGCGGGCACAACGCCGTAGCTCAGGCCGAGCTGGTTGTATGCGTGCTCGCTCGGGGTCGGGGCGATGATCGGGCAATCCGGGCGGAAGCGGGCGACCATGCGCGCCGTCGTGCCGGAGTTGCTCGGGGTGATGATCGCGTTCGCGTTGAGGTCGCGCGCCATCTGGCAGCAGGAATAGGATACGGCGTTGGCCACCGTGCGAACCGTCGCGTTGCGGACGGCCTCCTGCTGGAGAAGCTGGGTGTTGTCGTGCAGCTGATGCGCCTCGATATAGGTCGCGATGCGCACCATCGTGCCGACGGCCTCAATCGGGTATTTGCCCGCGGCCGTCTCGCCGGAGAGCATGATCGCGTCCGTGCCGTCGATGATGGCGTTCGCCACGTCGCTGGCCTCCGCGCGGGTCGGGCGCGGGTTGCGGATCATGGAATCGAGCATCTGCGTCGCGGTGATGACCGGCTTGGCCGCCACGTTGCACTTGTGGATGAACTGCTTCTGGAGCACCGGCACTTCTTCCATATCGACTTCCACGCCCAAATCGCCGCGCGCGACCATGATGCCGTCGGAAACCTTGAGGATTTCGTCGAAGTTGTTCACGCCCATGCGGTTTTCGATCTTGGAGAAGATCTGCACATGGCTGCCGCCGTTGTCTGCGCAGAGCTTGCGGAGGGTCAGCACGTCGCTGGGGCGGCAGACGAAGGACGCGGCGATCAGGTCGATGCCCTTCTCAATGCCGAAGACGATGTCGCTGCGATCCTTCTCGCCGATGGAGGGCATCTGCAAATCGACGTCCGGCACGGAAATGCCCTTGCGGCCGCCGAGCACGCCGCCGTTGACCACGCTGCACACGATGTCCGTGCCGCCCGTGATCTGCTTGACGTCCAGCGCGATCAGGCCGTCGTCGATCAGGATTCGGTTGCCGGGGTGCACCAGCTCAACCATCCGCGGATAGGTGATGGCGACCTGCGTTTCGTCGCCCTCGATGTCGCGGCTGGTCAGGATGAACTCCTGCCCCGCCTGCAGGGTCACCTTGTCAGCCTTGAGCGTCTTGGTGCGCACCTCCGGGCCCTTGGTATCCAGCATGATGGCGACCGGGATGTTCTTCTCCCGGCGCAGGCGCTTGATGCGGTCGATGCGCGCGCCCTGCTCTTCGTAGGAGCCGTGGGACATATTCAGGCGGCATACGTTCATGCCCGCGTCCATCAGCTTGGAGATCATCTCCTCGCTGTCGCTGGCCGGGCCGAGCGTACACACGATTTTCGTCTTTCTGATCATCTTGTTTTTCCTCCTTGAACGGCCGCCACTCCTCCGGCAGCCGGGCACACTTCATTTTTTGCAAACGTTCTTATTTTACATGGAAAACCGCAGGCTGTCAACGTCCGCCAAGGCTTCGGAATCAAGTTATTTTCTTCACGAAAAGGTAAGCCCCTCAAGGGTTTTTCGCATCGATTCTCCTGCACTCCATGTAATACCGCTTCTCCGTCGCCTCGCCCATGGAGAATGTCTTTCTGGGCAAAACGCCGCCCGTGGCAATCGCCGGGAAGAGCGCGCGCTTATCCATCGCGCCGAGCAGCGCCGCCGTCGCGCCGCTTTGGGCAAGCCCCGCCGCGTCCGCGTCGCCGTGCACGTAATCCAGCGACCAGCCGCTCCTTTCGCCGCAGGCCTGATCGAGGTATTTTTGCAGCACGTCCACCTGCAGGCGGTCGCCGCGCCCCTGAATCGCAAAGCCGCGCCGCGCGCCGCCCTGCACGAGCGTCACCTCGCCGCCGTCCGCCAGCGTCATGCCGTGCGCGCGCAGATACCGCTCAAACCCGCTTTGCAGCGCGTCGATCTCCGCGCCGAAGACCACGCGGTGAACGGGTCGGAAAATCAGCGCGGGGCTGTGCAGGTTGACCAGCTCGCAGAGCGCGAACCGCGCGGGATGATCGACCCGCGCCTCGTCGGAAAGCGTCGGCTTGATCGCTTCCCAGCAGGCTTTCGCCGTCGCCAGAGAGTGGTTGCCGTCGCCGACCGCGAGAAAGAAGCCGCCGCTCTCCGCCTGCATCCGCGCGATCTGCTCCGCCGTCCGCGCGGCCAGCTCGCCTTCAACCGCGTACCCGGCGATGTGCCCGCCGCCGAGCATCAGCTCCGTGTCGTAGAGCTTGGGCAGTTCCCGATCCGCCAGCGGCTCGATCAGGCGCATTTTCGCATCGTCGACGAGCATCATCGCGTGCGGGCTTTCGATGCTCGCCCCCTGCCGGATGCGCACGCGCGGCGGGATGCGCGAGAGAATCGTCCCCTCCGTCGCGCGGACGGGCGCGCTCGTGCCGGGCGTGAAGTCATACTGCTCCAGATCCAGCCTGCCGACCAGCCCGAGGCGTTCTCCGCTCTCGGTCACGCGGCGGACGAGCACAAAGCCGTCTTTCACGCGCGTCTGCAATACGCCGCGCCGCATATAGTCTTCCATCGCCTGCCGGATGGCCGCAATCCGCGCGTCGCCTTCGGCCAGATAGGCCTCCGGATAGACGAGGTTCAGCGTGCTCGGCGCATCGCCGACGATCTCCGCGGCCTTCCGCCAGTATTCGGGCTGGCTGGTAAACTGGTCGCAGGCGACAACCGCCCATTTTTCAAAATCTGCCGCAGCGTCGGGCAGAAGGATATCCGTCGGGAGAAAACAGGCCTGCATCTCGCTCATTCCTTTCGCATCGGCGCGCCGCCGCGCGCGGCGCGTTTATCTTTGGGTTAAACCCCCGTGCCGTCGAACGCCGGAATGAACGCGCCGTCCGCCGAGCCGAGTTCCTGCCGATAACCGTTCAGCCCGACGGCCTCCATATAGGCCAGCACGCGGGCATATTCCTTCTTTTTGATCTTTCTGTCCATGCCGGGGATGGAGAGCGCCCGGCCGCAGGGCGTATACTGCCCCATCAGCGAAACCGGAATTCCCGGAAAATCGTCGCAGATTTGTTCCAGAATCCGAATGCTGTCCCCCGTCAGCCCCGGCAGAACGAGGTGGCGGATCAGCGTGCCGCGCGTCATCATGCCGTCCTGATCGTAGACGGGCGCGCCCGTTTGACGCACCATTTCGTCAATCGCCGCATGCGCCGTGTCGGGGTAATCCCGCGCGCCGGAGAGCATCGCCGCCATGTTCGGGTCGATGTATTTGTAATCCGGCAGATAGATATCCACCGCGCCCTCCAGCATGCGCAGCGTCTCCACGCTTTCATAGCCGCTGCTGTTGTAGACGATCGGGATGTTCGGCCTGTACAGCGCCAGCGCGTCGAGCACGGCGGGAACGAAGTGCGCCGCCGTCACGAGGTTGATGTTGTGCGCGCCCTGCGCCTCCAGCTCGCGGAAGATCTCCGAAAGCCGCTTCGGCGTGACGATCTTCCCCTCGCCCCGCTGGCTGATGCTTTCATTCTGGCAGAACACGCACCGCAGCCCGCAGCCGGAAAAGAACACCGCGCCGCTGCCGCGCGTACCGCTGATGCAGGGCTCCTCCCACCGGTGCAGCGCCGCGCGCGCGATTTTGGGCAGCGTACCCATGCGGCAAACGCCCGTGCCGTGCTCCGGCGCGCGCTCCGCGCCGCAGTTTCTGGGGCAAAGCGTGCAGATCATAGGTCGATAAACGCCTCGAATCGCGGCAGAATGCCGACGCCATCCGGGAAGTGGGCGGCGAACTGCGGAATGGCGTGGCTCGGGAAGGAGTTGCCCTCGATGAACACCGGACCATCCGGCGTAATCGCCACGTCCCAGGCGACAAAGCGCACCTGCGGAACGACGTGCATCGCCTTCAGGCACATCGCCTTGACCTCCTCCCAGTAGGGGATCTGCGTGCCGGGGATGCGCTTGCCGGTCATCGGGTGGAATTCGAAGACCTCGCCCGCCTTGTTCGCGCCCACACCGCTGATCACGCCCGTATCCAGATTGATCGGCGCGGCCATGCCGCCGCAATCGACGTTGTCCATCACCTTGCCGTTGCCGATGCGGATATAGGCGTAGACGATGCCTTCCTTTTTGTCGCCCAGCAGCGTCGCGACGCGGATGGTGTTGACCGAGGTCGGGCAGAGCGCGGCAATCGTCTCATGCTGGATGACCTTGTCCTCCACAATGCCGATGCCCGCCGCCTTGAGGCGCGCGTAGAGCGCGTGAACATCCGCATAATCCTCCGGCGTGCATTTGAGAATCCCCTGCCCGCTCGAACCGTCGATCGGCTTGCAGATGATATCGCCGCGCCCCTGCACGAACTCGGCGAACTGTTCCTCCGTCGCGGTGGAGAAATTGAGCCATTCGCGCTTGACCTGCTCGTGGAAGAGCTGGTTAAACTCGGTCTTGTTGTCAAAGAAGTGCCAGAATTTCTTGTCGTTCATCCGCGCGACGATGTTGTTGGAAATGCCGCGCGTGATCTGCGTGGCGCGCTGCGCATCGTTTAAGCGGTACATCTCCGCAATTTTATAATCGACATAGCCCGCGTTGTACTTGGCGGCGCACTTGGCCATATCGGCCATCAGCCAGATGCGGCTCTTGCCCGTCTTTTTGTGCAGCATGTCGGCGGTTTTCAGCATCGCGCGGTAATCCATCTTTCTGGCGCGCTTGATGACATAGGATAGCTTTCCCATGATTGACCCCTCTCGTTTTCCATCATAGATTTGAGTTCTTTTTATTGTTTTTGAAAACGCTAAAAGCCATACGGGCGCATTTTCATGCTCTGATTATATTCCATTTGGCGCTTTTTGGCAAGCAGAGCCTGATAGACGCCATTTGGACACAACAGCAAACGCCCCTCCCCGCTCAGGGGAAGGAGCGCCTGATCTTTTTTACAGCGCCGCCTTGATCTTCCCGATCATCTCGGCGTATTGCGCGTCGGTGAGCTTCGTCTGGCCGGGGTTCATGGCAAACACACCGCCCCATTCAAAGCCGTCCCTGTATTTCGGCACGAGATGGACGTGCAGGTGGCAGCCCGTGTCGCCATACGCGCCGTAGTTGAGCTTATCCGGATGAAAGGCGGCGTGAATCGCCTTTGCCGCGCGCGCAATAGCCGCAATTCGGGTCTTTCATGGGAAAACCTCCTGCCATTTTTTGCTGATCTTATTATACGCGCCGCCGTACACATAAGCAACGGAAAAGTAAATCAAAAAGAGGGCTCCCTTTCGGAAGTCCTCTTTGTTTGATCGTTTAGACCGGGTATCACTCAAGGATCTTGGTGACAACGCCGGAGCCGACGGTGCGGCCGCCCTCGCGGATAGCGAAGCGCAGCTTCTCGTCCATGGCGATCGGGGTGATCAGCGTGCACTCCATGTCCACGTTGTCGCCCGGCATGACCATCTCAACGCCCTCCGGCAGCTTGATGTTGCCGGTCACGTCGGTGGTGCGGAAGTAGAACTGCGGACGATAGCCGTTGAAGAACGGGGTATGACGGCCGCCCTCTTCCTTGGTCAGAACGTAAACCTGACCCATGTAGTGGGTGTGCGGATGGATGGAGCCCGGCTTGGCCAGAACCTGACCACGCTCGACCTCGTTGCGCTGGATGCCGCGCAGAAGCACGCCGATGTTGTCGCCAGCCTCGGCCTGATCCAGCAGCTTGCGGAACATTTCCACGCCGGTGACGACGGTGCTGCGCGGCTTATCCTGCAGGCCGACGATCTCGACGGTATCGGAAACCTTCACCACACCGCGCTCAACACGGCCCGTCGCAACGGTGCCGCGGCCGGTGATGGAGAACACGTCCTCAACAGGCATCAGGAACGGCTTGTCGGTGTCGCGCTCCGGGGACGGGATGTACTCATCGACAGCGTCCATCAGAGCGAAGATGCACTGGCACTCCGGCGCATTCTTCGGGTCGGTGCCGCCGTTCTGGACATACTCCAGAGCCTTCAGCGCAGAGCCGCGAATGATCGGAATCTCGTCGCCCGGGAAGCCGTAGGAGCTGAGCAGCTCGCGGATTTCCATCTCGACCAGCTCGAGCAACTCTTCGTCGTCCATCATATCGGTCTTGTTCAGGAAGACAACGATGTAGTGAACGCCGACCTGACGGGCCAGCAGGATGTGCTCACGGGTCTGCGGCATCGGGCCGTCCGGAGCGGACACGACCAGGATCGCGCCGTCCATCTGGGCAGCGCCGGTGATCATGTTCTTAACATAGTCGGCGTGGCCGGGGCAGTCAACGTGCGCGTAGTGACGATGCTCCGTCTCATACTCGACGTGAGCGGTGTTGATCGTGATTCCGCGAGCCTTCTCTTCCGGCGCCTTGTCGATTTCGTCGTAACGCATAGCCTGCGCCTCGCCGAAGGTGGACAGCACCATCGTGATGGCAGCGGTCAGGGTCGTTTTGCCGTGGTCAACGTGGCCGATGGTGCCAATGTTGACGTGCGGCTTGGTGCGCTCAAACTTTTGCTTCGCCATTGGAATAACCTCCTCGATAATTTCGGCTGACAGTTTAATGCGGCCCGCCGAATTGTCGGTGGTCGCGTTGGAGCAGGTGATGGGAATCGAACCCACGCGGTCAGCTTGGGAAGCTGAAGTTCTGCCATTAAACTACACCTGCAAATGGCTGTCAACCGGTTTACTCATCCATATTCTATCCAAATCCGGAGAAAATGTCAATATCTCGGCGCATTTTTCCCTGCAAAAACCTCTCGAGTTTTGCAGGGTCAGCCGTTTTTCCCGTTTGAAAGAAGGAACGTCCCGGTTTTCAGCCCGTATGCGCGTCAGTTTCCGCGCTCGGCCATCAGCTTTTCGAGCTTGTGTTTGACCCGCTGGAGCGCGTTGTCGATGCTCTTGACGTGGCGGTCGAGCATCTGCGCGATCTCCTGATAGCTCTTTCCGTCCAGATACGCCGCCAAAACCCGGCGCTCCAGAGGCGAAAGCGCCTCGTCGATGCGGCTTTCGATGCTCACGTAGCTTTCCCGGCCGATGAGCAGCTCCTCCGGGTCGGCGCTGCGCCCTTCGGTGATGACGTCCATCAGCGTTCGGTCGCTCTCCTCCTCGTAAATCGGCTTGTTGAGCGACACGTAGGAATTGAGCGGGATGTGCTTTTGTCTCGTCGCGGTCTTGATGGCGGTGATGATCTGGCGGGTGACGCAGATTTCGGCAAAGGCATGGAAGGAGGCGAGCTTGTCCGGCCTGAAGTCGCGGAACGCCTTGAACAGGCCGATCATGCCCTCCTGCACGATGTCCTCGTGATCCGCGCCGACCAGAAAGTAGGATCGTGCCTTGGATCGGACGAAGTTCTTGTACTTGTTAAGCAGATATTCCGATGCGTCCGCGTCTCCCTGCTGCGCAAGCAGGGCGATTTCCTCATCGGTCATGCCGTCAAAGTCGTGGTGCATGGCTTCCTCCCTGCTCATTCCTCGCCCCGGCGCATCCGCTCAAAGATTTCGCGCTGATGGGGCGGCAGCCGGGAAAAGATGTCGCCGCGGGAGACCTTTTCCTCCCGCATGCGCACCCGTCCGGTCTGTCGGGTCTGCGTAATTTCGATCAAAAACTCCCTTGAGGAGATGCGCTCCGCGCCGCGCCCGAGCGTCACCGTCTGTTCGACCGCGTCGCTGGTCGCCACGCGAACCCGCCGCCATTTCGGCGCGGCGTCGCAGGCCGCCTCAATGTAGTTGTCCGCGCTTTCGGCGTGCTTGGTGAAGACGACCTCCACGCCGTGCATCATCGTGCGCGAGCGCGTGGGGCGGTCGGTATAGTGGCCGTCAAAAACGACGATCACCTCTTCGCCGGAATAGCCCGCGTAATCGGCAATCAGGTGGACGAGCCGCTCTCTGGCCTGCTCAATGCTCAGGTGCTCCTCGCGCGGCACGCTCCACGCACCGATGACATTGTAGCCGTCCACCAGCAGCAGGGGCTTCATCTCACTTCGCGTCCATCATGGCGTAAAGCAGGATGCCCGCCGCCACGGACGCATTGAGGGATTCGATCTTGCCCTTCATCGGCAGGGTGACCACCTTATCGCAGCTCTCGCCGACCAGTCGGCTCATGCCCTCGCCCTCCGAACCGATGACCAGCGCCTTCGGGCCGGAGAAATCAACCTTGCGGTAATCCTCGCCGTTCATCGCCGTGCCGTAGATCCAGATTCCCTCTTTCTTGAGGCGCTCGATCGTGCGGGTCAGGTTCACCTCGCGCGCGACCGGCAGATATTCCACCGCGCCCGCGCTCGCCTTGACGGCCGCCGGGGTCAGCCCCACCGCGCGGCGCTCCGGGATAATCACGCCGTGCGCGCCCGCGCACTCCGCGCTGCGGATGATCGCGCCGAGGTTATGCGGGTCGGTCACGCCGTCGAGGATGACGAGGAACGGCGCTTCGCCGCGCGCCTTGGCCAGCGCCAGCATGTCGTCCACCGTCTGATACGCATACGCGGAAACGACGGCGATCAGCCCCTGATGGCCGGGCGCCATCGCGTCCAGATGCGCCCTGTCCACTTCCTGCACGATGACCTTCTGCTCGCGCGCCATCGCGACGATTTCGCGGGCGGAGCCGATGAGTTCGCCCTTCGCGACCAGCAGCTTCTCCATGTCGCGCCCCGCCTTCAGCGCCTCGCGGATGGGATTGCGGCCGACGAGCAGGTTGCTCATCTCTTCCTCCTGCGGAGCGGGCGGCGTCATCGGACGCTCGCCATACGGGCGGCGCTCTCCGTTGTTCGGACGCTCGCCATACGGACGGCGCTCTCCGTTGTTCGGGCGCTCGCCATACACGCGGCGCTCTCCGTTATTCGGGCGCTCACCATACGGACGGCGCTCTCCGTTGTTCGAGCGCTCGCCATACGGACGGCGCTCTCCGTTATTCGAACGCTCGCCATACGCGCGGCGCTCTCCGTTATTCGAACGCTCGCCATACGCGCGGCGCTCTCCGTTGTTCGGGCGGCCGCCATACGGACGGCGGTTCTGCTCGCCGTCGCGCTCCGGGCGCAGGGTCTCCTCGTCGTCGCGCCAGTCGTCGCGCGGGCTGCGGGGCTTTTTCGTAAACTGATCGTAGTATGCCATAATGGTTTCCTTTCTCATTCGAGCGGTTGGTCTGTCTCGGTCAAATTTTTATAAATTGCCTGCTTTTTCGCGCACTTCGGCGGCTTTTCCGCAGGTGTTTTTGCCCTCCGGGCATGCGCCGGATACGCACGCGGGCCCCGCGTGTTCAAACAGCGCGGGCGCGGCCTGCTTGCACAGGGCGAGCATCTGCCACGCCATTTCGCGAATCTCCCATTGCGCGCGGTTGCAGCAGCGCAGCGAGAAAAAGTGCATCAGCTCCCGCGCGTTCATCGTCATCACCAGGCGCGTCGCGGCGGCGTTGGGCAGCACGAATCGCGCGTCCTCGTTCGCGCTCTCCTTCGCCCCGCCCAGCTTTTCCTGCCAGTGGCAATACCATGTGTGCATGGTCTCCATCTGGCGGATGAATTCCTGCCGCTCGTCCTCGCCCAGCGCCTCGATAGCCGGGGGAATCACGTAGTCAAAGCCGTCGGCCATGGAGACATAGCGCTGGCTCTGCACGGAGAACGACGCGATTCTGTGCCGCGTAAGCTGCGCCAGCAGCGCGCGGCTCACGCCCTCCACCGCGAAGGTGAAGCTCGCGTGTTCGGTCACAGAGAGGTGGCCGCGCTGCATCACGCGCTCCACAAAGCCGCGCTGGTCGCCGCTCTCTACCTTCTGCTGCAAAGCGTCCAAATCCGCTCTGGCATAACAAAGCCGCGCGCCCAGCGCGACAAGCTCATCCGGGTCGGGCGTGGCGCGCAGCAGAATTACTTTGAGTTTTGCCTGTGCCATATTTCCTCCGTGCGTGCAATCGCAAGGGTAATCAGCTCGTCGAGCCGTTGGGTCTGGCTGGTCACGTAGAGATAGCCCCAGAGCGCCTCTAGCCCCGTGGCGTGCGCATAATCCGCCGGATCGGCGTGCTTCGGCGCGGCGTGCTTGGCCTGCGCGTTGCGGCCGCGCCGCGTGACGTCGGCCTCCTGCTCGGTCAGCTCGTTCTCAATCGCCGTCAGCATCGCCGCCTGCGCCGCCGCGCTGACCATCCGCACCGCCTGTTTGTGCATCGACCCGACGCTCATCTTTCTGGAAACCAGCAGGCTGCGGACGTACAGATCGTGCAGCGTGTCGCCGACGTAAGCCAGTTGGAGCGGGTTCAACTCCCTCGGGTCCGGGAGGGAAAACGCGGCCTGCGCCGCCCTGATTTCTTCGCCTTGCAAAAGGGCACTTCCTTCATCGTTTCACAAACGGCGCACTCCGCCATTTTTTCAGGGTATAGTATACCATGAACCCGAAAAAAGGGCAAGCGTCAAAAGCGCGTCGGGCGGGGTTCTGTCGGCGCTCAATCTTTCTTTTTCGCTTTCACCGCGTTCCGGCCGCAAAAAAGGGCAGGAACGGGAAAAAAAGAAAAGAAAGAGGCCGCCTCCTCTCCTTCCGGCGAGCGAAGCGGCCCGATCTGCTGATTATTGTGTTTGAAAAACGGTTTATTCGACGACGGCGCCCTTATTCGCGCTGGAAACCAGCTTCGCGTAGCGCGCCAGATAGCCCTTGGTGACGTTCGGCGGCGGGCAGACCCACGCCTCGCGGCGCTTGGCGAGCGTCGCGTCGTCCACCTTCAATTCGAGCTTGCCGCTCGGGATGTCGATGGCGATGACGTCACCCTCCTCGATGAGGCCGATCATGCCGCCGCTCGCGCCCTCGGGTGAAACGTGGCCGATGGCCGCGCCGCGGGTTGCGCCGGAGAAGCGGCCGTCGGTGATGAGCGCCACTTCCTTGTCAAGCCCCATGCCGCAGATGGCGCTGGTCGGGCTGAGCATTTCGCGCATGCCCGGGCCGCCCTTCGGGCCTTCATAGCGGATGACCACCACGTCGCCCGGCTTGATCTGACCGGCGTAGATGGCGGCGATGGCCTCGTCCTCGCTGTTGAACACGCGGGCAGGGCCTTCGTGAACGAGCATCTCCTTGGCGACGGCGCTGCGCTTGACGACCGCGCCGTCCGGCGCGAGGTTGCCGCGCAGGATCATCAGGCCGCCGGT
>OHYF01001025.1_pt1 | contig 12187 bp, 7 predicted proteins | sample 1580111 | NCBI WGS metagenome assembly OHYF01 (sample SAMEA3882530, study PRJEB24775) | human gut metagenome | biome: human-associated habitat; feature: intestine environment; material: feces | place: Netherlands | collected 2009/2010
AAAAATAGTTTATCAGAATCTTTTTTAAAATTAGAAAGCCGCCTCCTCCGAAGCGGCTTTCCGTTTTTCTATCAGAACAAACTCCAAGCAACTGTCAGTCCGGCCATTACAATGGCGACCATACTCATCAGTTTAATCAGAATGTTCAAACTGGGTCCGGATGTATCTTTAAACGGATCACCTACTGTGTCACCGGTAACCGTTGCTTTGTGTACTTCGCTTCCTTTACCTCCGAAATTACCTTCTTCTATAAATTTTTTCGCATTATCCCATGCGCCTCCCGCATTGGCCATAAAAATGGCAAGAACGAAGCCCGAGGACAAACCACCTATCAGCAGACCGATAACACCGGGAACACCAAAAATCAGTCCGGTAGCGATAGGGGCAATGATAGCCAGTAGAGAGGGGAATACCATTTCACGTTGTGCTCCTTTGGTGGATATTTGTACGCAACGGGCATAGTCGGGTTCTGCCTCTCCTGTCAGAATCCCTTTTATTTCACGGAACTGGCGACGCACCTCCTCTACCATGTGAGCGGCTGCTCGGCCTACGGCGTTCATGGTCAGACCGCAGAACAGGAATGCCATCATACTGCCCAAAAACATGCCGCTTAGCACTTTGGGGTTCATCAGGGTTACATCGTAATAAAGCATATAGTCAGTGAAACTGGCGTTATGAACATCTACGGTAATGCCGTTTGGTAATTCCAGAATGGTTTGCCCCAACCGGGTTAATCCGATACGGATTTCTTCTACATAGGATGCCAGCAGGGCCAGGCCGGTCAGAGCTGCGGAGCCGATGGCAAAACCTTTGCCTGTAGCGGCAGTCGTGTTACCTAACGAGTCGAGGGCGTCAGTACGTTTGCGTACTTCTTTGCCCAGTCCGCTCATTTCAGCGTTACCGCCGGCATTGTCTGCAATCGGTCCGTAAGCATCGGTAGCCAAGGTGATTCCTAATGTCGAAAGCATACCTACGGCAGCAATACCGATGCCATACAATCCCATGGAAATATTGGCAAAATCAAATCCTGAAGCGAGCCAGTAGGACAAGATGATACCGGTTACTACTGCCAGTACAGGGATGGTGGTGGAAACCATACCTAGTCCGATACCGGAAATGATAACGGTGGCCGGACCGGTCTTTCCACTTTCGGCCAACCGTTGTGTGGGTTTATACGATTGAGAAGTATAATATTCGGTGGAACGGCCGATAACGATACCTACTATTAATCCCACTACCACAGCAAAGGAAATGTTTACCCAATTTTCCAAACCTAATGCCCAAAGGATAAGGAAAGTGGCAACGACAATCAGTACCGAACTTAAATTGGTTCCTGTGGCCAATGATCCGAGTAATTCCTTCATTCCTGCATTTTCTTTAGTACGGACGGCAAAAATACCGATGATAGAGAGAACGATACCCACTGCCGCAATCAGCATAGGTGCGATAACCGCTTTAAACTGCATCACGGTATCATCCGAGCCAATAAAAGCGGCAGCACCTAAAGCGGCGGTAGCTAGAATAGAGCCGCAATAGGATTCGTACAGGTCGGCGCCCATTCCGGCTACGTCACCTACATTGTCTCCCACATTATCGGCAATGGTTGCGGGATTGCGGGGGTCATCTTCCGGAATACCGGCTTCCACTTTACCTACCAGGTCGGCACCTACATCGGCTGCCTTGGTATAGATTCCACCTCCTACACGGGCGAAAAGTGCTTGTGTGCTGGCTCCCATACCAAAGGTAAGCATGGTGGTTGTGATGACACATAATTTAGCAGAAGGGTTCAAGGCGTCTGTGGGAATGCAATAGTCCAATAATATGTACCAGAAAGAAATATCGAGTAGTCCCAAGCCGACAACGACCAACCCCATAACAGCTCCGCTACGGAAAGCTACACGCAGTCCTTTGTTCAGGGAGTGTTGGGCGGCATTGGCGGTACGTGCAGAAGCGTATGTAGCCGTTTTCATTCCTAAAAAGCCGGACAGTCCGGAGAAGAAACCGCCGGTAAGAAAAGCAATGGGCACCCACGGATTTTGTAAGTTGAAGCCGTATGCCATGATAGAAAACAGAATAACTAATCCCAGAAATACCAGCCCTACCACCTTGTATTGTTGTTTCAGATAGGACATGGCGCCCTGGCGCACATAAGAAGCGATTTTCTCCATCGTCGGAGTTCCTTCGCTTTCAAGCATCATTTGTTTGTAGAAATACCATGCAAGTACCAATGCCAAGAGGGAGGCAATGGGCACAATCCAGAATAGATACGTTTCCATACGCAGTATTGATTTAAAAGTTGGTTTTGCCCAAAGATAGCAAAAAATAAATGATATTCAATAGGATAGGTCGTATTTTTATCAATTAATATTTGCGGTGCTTTTCTAATTAAGTTTAGGGGGAATAAATATCAATATCTGTAACTTGGAACACATGTACCTGTTCCTGTGTTTCGTCAAAACACGATGAAAGGTAAACAAGACGTTAAAAAACAGTTTCACCACAGATCAAATCTGTATAATCTGTGGTGAATTTAAAACTCAGGCTTTGTATTTACCATACAGCTTATCTATCAGATCAGCGCGTCCTATTTTGCGCAATTCATTGATGATAGCACGTCGTTCTTCGGGTTTATACCAGAAAAAGAACATCCGTTGAGCCAGTTTTTCTTTTGGTGTTTTAGCGGAAAATACCGGTTGCAACGTATATGGATGATAACCTGTGTACCAGGTTTCAGTGGCTACAGTCATCGGAGTAGGAGTAAAGTCCTGTACTTGTTCCAGATGGAAATCCAATTTCTTGGTGATCACTGCCAGTTCTGCCATATCTTCTTCCGTACATCCGGGATGGCTGCTTATAAAATAAGGTATAATCTGCTGCCGCATATTCAACTCCTTATTTATTTTGTCGAAAGTCTTTTTGAAGTCATAAAATTGTGAAAACGAAGGTTTCCTCATGATTTGCAGCACTTGGTCGCTGGTATGTTCCGGAGCCACTTTCAAGCGCCCGCTGACATGATGGGCTATCAGTTCTCGGGTATATTCAGCCGTACTTCGGTTTACTGCCGGATCTTTGCTTTGATATTGTAACAGGTCATAGCGTACACCGCTTCCGATAAAGCTTTTCTTGATACCGGGAAGTGCGTCTACCGAATGATAAATATCCAATAAGGGGCGATGGTCCGTGTTCAAATTGGGACATACTTTGGGATGGATACATGACGGCCGTTTGCATCGCCGGCAAATTTTCTCATCTTTACCACGCATGGCATACATGTTGGCGCTAGGTCCTCCCAAGTCACTCAGATAGCCTTTGAAATCAGGCATTTCAGTTATGGCTCTCACTTCTCTTAAGATACTCTCTTTACTTCGGCTTACAATAAATTTCCCTTGATGGGCGGAAATGGTACAAAAGGCGCATCCGCCAAAACAACCACGGTGCAGATTGACCGAGAATTTAATCATGTCGAATGCGGGAATGCGTTTTCCTTTATATTTAGGATGAGGCATACGCGTATAGGGCAAATCAAAAGAATGATCCAGTTCGCCTTGGCTCATTGGAGGATAAGGCGGATTGACTACTACTGTTTCATTGCCTGTATCTTGCAAGATGCGGGAGGCTTCGTACTTGTTGCTTTCCTCTTCAATGAAGCGGAAGTTCTCGGCTTGTTTCTTTTTATCTTTCAGGCATGCTTCATGAGAGTGTAGGATGATGTCTGGCTTTTCGTTCACACACTCAATTACAGAGGGCTCGGACGGAACTGATCCTTTCTTACGGATAAGGTAAGCCGTTTGTGGTATATCGTGGGGAATATCCTTTTGTAAGGGTAGATGGGCTCCGTCCTGACTGTCTTTGCTTTCTTTCGTTCTCTTGCAAAGTTCCGTAATCGGCTTCTCTCCCATTCCATAGATCAATAAATCGGCTCCGGAATCTATCAGAATTGATTTACGCAGGCAGTCCTGCCAGTAGTCATAATGGGTGACACGGCGCAAAGATGCCTCTATACCTCCCAGAATGACAGGTACGTCGGGATAGATTTTCTTTAAAATCTGTGTATAAACGATGCTGGGATATTCGGGACGCATGTCGTGGCGGCCGTCGGGAGTATAAGCATCCTCGCTGCGCAAACGCTTGTTGGCAGTGTATTTGTTTACCATGCTGTCCATACATCCGGCGGACACACCGAAAAAGAGGCGTGGACGTCCCAGCTTCTTAAAATCGCGCAGGTCATCACGCCAGTTGGGTTGAGGCACAATGGCCACTTTCAAACCTTGCGCCTCTAATAATCTTCCAATTACTGCCGGACCAAATGAAGGATGATCTACGTAGGCGTCACCGCTGAACAAGATTACGTCCAGTTCATTCCATCCGCGCATCTCTACTTCTTTCTTGGTTGTCGGCAACCAGTCTGTAAGTTTGTATTCTTTCAATGATAAATACTGTTTTTTTTGTTTTGCTACAGAGAACACAGAGATTGTTTATTATATCTCTTCTTCATCTTTATTTTTCTCTTTCTCCCATTGGATATAAAGCAGAATGAGTTGATGAAGTCCGAAAGCTTTCATGTTATTATGATAAATTACATCGATACAAAGGTCGAGCAGCTCTTTATTGTTTCCTTCCTCGCTGGTTATCAGTGAACGGATATTCAACTTCAGTTTCTCCAGCACCGACTCGTCCACGATACCGTTGCTGTCTATCAGATGCTGGAATAAAGCATATTTCTCAATAGTTTGCAGGTTCTCTTCTGAGATTTCCATGCTGCGTGTGCCGGAGGCATTAGTCTGTATAGTGTACATAGTCGTTTTATTTTAATGGTTTATACGGACAAAGTTAGGCGTTTTTATGAAATAACCTCTTATTTGCCCTTTTATTTTCGTTTAAAAATATCACTTGCTGCCAAAGAAGCCCAGGATGGCACTCATTACCCGTGCTCTTTCCTTCACTCCCTGAATGCTTTCAAAGGGGAAACCCAGGACAAAAGTCCGATATTTGCCTTTATAGGCGATACCGGCACTGTAACTGCCCGGATTATATACAAAAGCGGAGTAAGCAGGGGCTATCGGGGTCAGACAGTCGGGAGCGGGTACGGCGTATGTTTGCTCGTTGATAGTGCGGGGAATACTGAAACGGGTGTTGGCTCCATATATTTCTCCCGAAGTGGAATTTATCATGCTGCCTCCGAAACTATATTTTAATATGTTTTCGGTGAAGTTCAGTGCTGTGGGACTGTTCATGTTGCTTCCTATATACGAGCCGCTGAGCATCAGGTTGCCGCCTCCTTGACAATAGGTTGTGAGCAACTGTTGCAATGTGTGGGAGAAAGGACGCCTGTCGGCTCCGAATATCAGGTCTGTAATGGGGTAATCTGCCAGCCGGACAAAACCATTTTCAACGGCTTCATCACTACACGATACAAAAGAGTATCCTCCGGCTGCCTGGATGGCTTTTCCATGAATGAACGGATAATCGAAAGTATTTCCGGCTATCAACATTCCTTCCAGTTCGCTGCCGCTATATCCCAGCCCGTCTTTAGTCTCCCGTCCTATGCGGCTGCGGTCGAAGCTTTGTTGCGTTCCGCAGAAGGCGGGTGTATTTATATAAGGTATTCCCGGATCCGTATTCAAGTCAAAGCCTTGCAAGAAAGGAGATTCTACGGTAGCAGGTCTGCTTAAACGGTCGAATCCGTTGACTATCAAGATTGTTCCTTTACTTTTCTTTGCCTGATAGGCTGACAGGATTTCGGAAGGAAAACTTTCTCCGCCCTTGTTGACTGCGGTTATTTTGAAACTATATACCAGTCCCGGTTCGGCTTCGAAGGTATATTCAGTACCGCGTACTAACGTTCCATTGTCAAATCCACCATGTCCCAGACGGGTATAGACTATGTATTGTTGAGCTTTGGCAGTCGGTTCCAACGGGTCGTCTACCGCTTGCCAAGTTAGTTGGAAGGTGTTTTTCCTACTTCCGGAGTGAATGGCAAAGTTATTTACCGGTAAAGGTTGGACTACGTAATCCGTCCCATGCATGGTACTCAGGTATTTTAGTATGGATTTGTAAACAGAACGTCCTACGGTAAACTTGAAACGCGGATCGTGCCCCAATTTCAAATCGGCGAAGTTCTGGTGGGAGAGGAGTTCCAGAATCATCGAGGGAACGGCAGGCAGACGGGTTTCGCTGTAATTGCGGTTCCACAGGCTGCGGCGTTGCCACCGGATACCGAATTGGGCGGAGATATCCTGTTGCAGACCGGTCAGTACCATGTCCGCCAAGTCGCGGGAAGCATAACGGGAGATACCGGCGTTCAGTTCACCATTATTATAATCGGTGGTATAGATACCCAGCGTGCCTATTAAATAATCTTCTTTGGAAAAACCTGCATCGCTGTGCACTCCCAAGGTCATTTCAAAAGGAACGCCCAATCCCTTCTCCTTTGGATTGTACACAGAATTTCCGCTGAGATAGTTTATTATCCAGCTGCGGGCGTTTATATCATCGGTATAGTCATTCTTACCTTCGCTGGGACTGTAAACCGAATAAGGAAAACCCGACCATTGTGCGGCATAGCGTGCCCCTTCCAGATAACGGGGCAGGCCGCTGGTTTTTCCACCGCGCGATATGTTTCCCATTCCTCCGCCAAAACGGACGGCATCGGCGCATACCACTCCTTTTTGTCTGCTCTCATTACTTAGTACCACCATACCGTAATCGTTGGTTCCTTTGTCGAATTCAAAAGTGCCCAGATAAACCCAGGTTCCTCCCCCTATTTGTTGGTTGACCAGAAATTCGGTGACACCCCCTTTATGGAAAACCAGATATTTAGCGTCACTCACACTTCCGGGTAAAGTCTGATAAGTCACATAGACGGCATATTTTCCTGTTTCGGGAATATGGGGAATCCATTGTGCAAAGGCTTTTTCCGGTTTTTTCTCGGTGGAGGCAAAGCGGGCTGTACCTTCTTCAAAAGGATTTTGTCCGTCCCGGTAAACCAATCGTTTTTGAGCGAATGCCGGGGTGGGGGCGGTTTTCCATTTACCTTTCCGGCTTTTTATCTCCTGATAGATGCAACCTTGGGGATGGGTATCATTATCCACAATCACCTCATTGCGTTGCCAGTCACGTTCACGAGGGGTATAAACTATGGCTCCCGCATTTTCCAGCATGGGTATAATATAAGGTATGACGAATGATTGGGTGAACAAGTCTTCTGTGGTACAGAACAGGCGGGGACGTTGCCATTCCCAACATCCCTTGTCCTTTTTATAATATTTTCCGTGGCTTTGCCAAAGGGCGATGTGTCTGCCTTCCAGTCCTTTGCCGGCAGTAAAGGGGCGGGAAATATTTTTTACCCATGGATCACCTTTATAATCTGTCCGTTGCCATAAGCGGCTTTTGTCCTGTTTCTTCCTCAGATAGTTGGGGATCAGGTCTTCGATTGATTTGCCATCGGCATAGATGGTTATATCGTAATAATTTACAGGACCGGGTAGGCTTTGTCTAAGTAACCGGTAGATAGCTTCTGTCTTTTCGGGGGTAAACGGTTGGTAGCCGAAGCTGGGGCTGGCATATACATTCAGTCTTTTTTTGTCATGATTTACTTCATAACGGTCTAATTTACATTTACCTATGTTGGCATAAGATGTTTCGTACCGGGTGAAAAAATCTTTTAGACGTTGTTCCACATTACCATCTAACCCTTGTGCCAAAGTGTGTGATATTCCTGCCATTACCAGCAGGAAGGACAAAAATATCTTTTTCATGTTGTTTTCTTCTTTATTTATGGTTGCGAAGTTAGGAATTTTTGTTAGTTTTGTCATTCTAACTAATCTATAATGAACCTAAATGAAACGAATTATCTTTAATTTCTGCTTCGTATGGCTGGCTGTTTCCGCTTTTGCCGGAAGTAAGGTAGTCGAAATGCGAAATTATGGTCTGGTACCGGACACACACGAGAATCTTTCACCCAAATTGCAGAAGGCGTTACAAGACATCAAGTCTCAAGTTGCTTTGGGTGATAAGGTCACCCTGCTTTTTGAATCCGGACGTTACGATTTCCATCCTGAAGGGGCGGCTGTCCGTGAGTATTATATTTCCAATCATGATCAGGACAATCCGAAAACGGTAGGTTTCCCTTTGGAGGATTGGAAGGGGCTGACGGTGGACGGACAGGGTGCCGATTTTATCTTTCATGGACGTATGCTTCCACTTTCTCTGCTTCGTTCAGAGAATTGTACTTTGCGTAATTTCAGCATAGATTTTGAGACTCCTCATATTGCTCAGGTCAAGATATTGGAAAGCGGAGAGGAGGGAATTACTTTTGAACCTGCCGCATGGGTGAAATGCCGTATCAATGAGAAAGGTTTTTTCGAAGCATACGGTGAAGGCTGGTCCAGTGCTCCCCAGGGAGGAATTGCTTTTGAAGAAAAGACAAAGCGTCTGGTATACCGCACCAGTGACTTATGGTGTCCTATGGAAGGGGTGAAAGAAGTTTCTCCACGTGTCTACCATGCTCCTCAATGGAAAGACGCCCGGTTGAAACCGGGGACAGTGGTGGCTCTTCGTACTTATTATCGTCCTGCTCCGGGTATATTCTTGTCCAATGATAAAGACACCCGTTTGCAGAATGTGAAAGTGCATTATGCCGAAGGTATGGGACTGCTGGCCCAGTTATGTGAAAATATCACGTTGGATGAATTCAGCGTTTGCCTTCGTGGCGATAAGGATCCGCGTTACTTTACCACGCAGGCGGATGCTACCCATTTCTCCAGTTGCCGGGGGAAGATTGATTCTCGCAACGGGTTGTATGAAGGAATGATGGATGATGCGATTAATGTACATGGTACTTATTTGAAAATCAAGCAACGCCTTGATGACCATACGGTGATTGCCCGATACATGCATCCGCAAGCATACGGATTCGAATGGGGCGTGAATGGCGATGAAGTACAATTTGTACGTTCCGCCACCATGGAACTGACCGGTGGAAAGAACCGGGTGAAGGAAATCCTGCCCAATGACAAAGATACGGTGAAAGGTGCAAAAGAATATCGTATCACTTTTGCCGAGCCTTTGGATGCGGAGATTACGGATAAAGAAGGTTTCGGCATTGAAAACCTGTCCTGGTGTCCGGAAGTTTATTTTGCGGATAATGTCATTCGTAACAACCGTGCACGCGGTACGCTGTTCAGCACTCCCCTGAAAACGGTGGTAGAGCGTAACCTGTTTGATCATACATCAGGAACAGCCATATTGCTGTGCGGTGATTGTAACGGCTGGTTTGAAACGGGAGCTTGCCGGAATGTGCTGATTCGTAACAATCGTTTTATCAACGCATTGACTAATATGTTCCAGTTTACGGAAGCTGTTATCTCTATTTATCCGGAGATTCCCGATTTGGAGCATCAGAAAAAATATTTCCATGGTGGAAAAGGAGAAAAAGGAGTAGTGATTGAAGATAACTATTTTGAAACCTTTGACCGCCCTGTACTTTTTGCAAAATCCATTGACGGATTGATCTTTAAAAACAATGTGATCCGCCAGAATACGGATTATCCGGCTTTTCATCATAACAAATCCCGTTTCCGCTTGCTTCACACCCGGAATGTGAAGATAGAGAAGAATAATTTTGAGGATGGGGATGAGAGTATAGCAAGAGAATAGATACAAATAACACTGATTATGCGGGTGAAAATACAATCCGCATAATCAGTGTTTTCATATCTGAAGAACTACAACGGAAGGGTTATTCTATTTTTCCAATGCTGAAGTTTTCAGGATATTTGCCTTTGAAATTCTTATAATACAATTTGATTTCACGCATATCCTTGTCCAAGTCACCGCTGGGATGTATTACCTTTTCGGCTGTGATGCATTTCTTCTCGTAGTCGATAGCTACCAGAATAATAGGCAGACCAGCCCCTTGCGCAATATAGTAAAACCCTTTCTTCCAATTGGGATTGGCTTTGCGTGTTCCTTCCGGAGTGATAGCCAGATGGAATTTTTGACTCGATTTGGCAATCTTAATCATCTGGTCCACCAATGAAGTCTTGCGGCTACGGTCTACGGGAATCCCTCCCATCCAGCGGAAAATAGGGCCTAGAGGCCAGAAGAACCAGTCTTTTTTCATCATAAAACCGGTTTCGCGACCTATAGCTCCCATAAACAGTTTGCCTATGAACAAATCCCAATTGGTGGTATGCGGTGCGGCACAGATAATATATTTGTCATAATCGGGAACGGATACTTTAGTCTTCCATCCCAATAGTTTGTAGTAGATAAAACCACAAATAGCTTTTTTCATTCCTTAAATCTTATGCTTTTGTAGCTTTAGCCAGTTCGTCTGCAACCACTTTTATTTCTTTGTTCAAATCCTCATTCAGTTTCTTGTAGAAACCTTTTACGTTACCCGGTTCAGTGTGACTGATGCGTATAATCAGTTTGATCACATTGTGTACAGAGTTGCAAACTACTTCACGGTTAACACCTTCCATCAAACTGACTAAAAACAAATCACTTGCTATATTGGTTATTTTTTTCTTTAAATTTCTTCTACTTGCCATAAATGTAATGTTTTAAGTTAATACATAATTCTAAATTCGCGGTAAAGGTAATATTTTTATTTGTATACGTTTTCATATTTGCGAAAAAAGAACGAAATTTGCACGTGAATTATAAATGAAATTATACACCTTTAAATAGAATAATAGAATATGACTAAAAGTGCATTACAAATTGCCAGAGCTGCTTATCAGCCCAAACTTCCTAAAGCGTTGAAAGGCGCTGTAAAAGTAAAGGAAGGTGAACCTACACAGTCAGTTGCTGACCAGGAAGCTATCAAAGCCTTGTTCCCTAACACTTACGGCATGCCGTTGATTCAGTTCGTTGAAGGCGAAGCTGTCAATATGCCTGCCATCAACGTAGGTGTCATCTTGTCTGGTGGACAGGCTCCCGGCGGACACAATGTTATTTCCGGTTTGTTCGACGGTATCAAAGCATTGAACAAGGACAGCAAACTGTATGGTTTCATTCTGGGCCCCGGTGGTTTGGTAGACCATAATTATATGGAACTGACTTCCGATATTATCGACGAATACCGCAATACCGGTGGTTTCGATATCATCGGTTCGGGACGTACCAAACTGGAAAAGGTAGAACAGTTTGATAAAGGTCTGGAAATCATCAAGGAATTGGGCATCAAGGCATTGGTAATTATCGGTGGTGATGACTCAAACACAAACGCTTGTGTATTGGCAGAATACTATGCTGCGAAGAACTGCGGTGTTCAGGTTATCGGTTGTCCGAAGACTATCGACGGTGACTTGAAGAACGAGATGATTGAAACTTCTTTCGGTTTTGATACGGCTTGTAAGACTTACTCTGAAGTAATCGGTAACATTCAGCGTGACTGTAACTCTGCCCGCAAATACTGGCACTTTATCAAGCTGATGGGACGTTCGGCTTCTCATATCGCTTTGGAATGTGCTTTGCAGGTTCAACCTAACGTATGTATCGTTTCAGAAGAAGTGGAAGAGAAGAACATGTCATTGGATGATGTGGTTACTTACATTGCTCAGGTGGTGGCTAACCGTGCCGCACAAGGCAATAACTTCGGTACAGTGTTGATACCTGAAGGTTTGATCGAATTCATCCCCGCAATGAAGAGATTGATCGCTGAATTGAACGACTTCCTGGCTGCTAACGCATCAGAGTTCGCATTGATCAAGAAATCTCACCAACGTGAATATATCATCTCCAAGCTTTCTAAGGAAAACTCGGAAATCTATGCTTCTCTGCCCGAAGGCGTTGCACGTCAGCTTACTTTGGATCGTGACCCGCACGGAAACGTACAGGTATCACTGATTGAAACAGAAAAGCTGTTGTCTGATATGGTAGCCGTTAAATTGGCTCAGTGGAAAGAAGAAGGCAAGTATGTAGGTAAATTTGCCGCTCAGCATCACTTCTTCGGTTACGAAGGACGTTGCGCTGCTCCGTCAAACTTCGATGCTGACTATTGCTACTCGTTGGGTTACACCGCTTCTATGTTGATTGCCAACGGCAAGACCGGTTATATGTCTTCTGTACGTAACACTACTGCTCCTGCCGAAGAATGGATTGCAGGTGGTGTGCCTATCACAATGATGATGAACATGGAACGTCGTCACGGTGAAATGAAACCGGTTATCCAGAAAGC
>OHYF01001029.1_pt1 | contig 12151 bp, 10 predicted proteins | sample 1580111 | NCBI WGS metagenome assembly OHYF01 (sample SAMEA3882530, study PRJEB24775) | human gut metagenome | biome: human-associated habitat; feature: intestine environment; material: feces | place: Netherlands | collected 2009/2010
CCGCATCGGCCTGCCCGCCGGTCTGCAATCCGTCATGTATTCGCTCTCCAACATCATCATTCAGGCGAGCGTCAACGGCTTCGGCACGGACGTCATGGCGGCGTACACCGCTTACGGCAAGGTGGACGGCATGTATTGGATGGTCATCAATGCGTTCGGTGTCGCCATCACAACCTTTGTCGGCCAGAATTTCGGCGCGCGGCTCTATGACCGCATGAAGAAGAGCATCAACGTCTGCCTGGGCATTGCCGCGGCGGTGACGCTCCTGCTCAGCGGGGTGCTGATGGTCGTTGCCGAACCCCTGCTCGGCCTGTTCAGCGACGACGCTCAGGTTCTTGAAATCGGCCTGTCCATCGTGCGGCTGATTGTGCCGACGTATATCACCTATATCTTCATTGAGGTGCTTTCCGGCGCGATGCGCGGCGCGGGCGATTCGCTGATTCCGACGATTATGACGCTCACGGGCGTCTGCCTGCTGCGCGTGTTCTGGGTGACGGTGGTTGTTTCGGCGCACCATGAACTGAACGTGCTGCTGTTGAGCTATCCGATTACGTGGATCGTGACCTCGGGCATGTTCGTGGTCTATTATCTGCGCGGCAGATGGCTCAAGCGCTGCATCGCCTTGCAGAACGCGGAAAATTAAACGAATTGAATCCCAATGGGATAGATGCCTCTTGACGCGATGTGTCAAAAGATGCGGAGGCTGGGTTACAATAAAAACACGGGCATTTTGTGTTCGTCAGACTGTAGACAAAAAGCTATTCTTCCCCGAAAGGGGGAAAAATAGCCCTTTCCGCAAATGAAAGAATAGCTGAATTTCTTGATTTTGCTATTCAAGCCAAGTTTGCTTATGTCAACAAGCTGACGCGCGATGCGCGGACAGCCTTAGGTAAAGAGGAAAATTCGGTGGAGAAAAGACGGATCAATCGCTTTTGCGAGGCAGCAGCGCTGACGCTGGCCTTGGCGCTGCTGCTGGCGCTGACAGGAATGGGGCTGACCGAGCGGGTGCATCTGGGCACATGGGGCGGCAAGACGGAGGCGGTCGCATTCATGCCGATTTCGCCGGCGTGGGGGCTGGCGCTGCTGCTGGGCGGCGTGCTCGCAGCGCTGGCGCTGCTTGCGCTGCTGAAACGATCCGCGCGCCTATGCTGGGCGCTGGCGGCGCTTTGGGGCGCGCTGGCGGTCATGCTGGCAGTCGGTTTCGGCACGAAGCAGATTTACGACGCGGCCATCGTGCAGGAGGCGGCGGAGCTGTTCGCGCGCGGCAATTACAAGATGATGCGCGCGGATTATCTGAACGCATATCCCTATCAACTGGGCGTCTGCCTGCCGATGGAAACGCTGCTGCGCCTGTTTCCCGGATTGAATTTGAATTTGACGATGCAGTTGGCCAACGTCGCCATGGCGCTGGGAACGGCGGCGGCCATGGCGGCGCTGGGGCAGACGATGTTCGATGGGGAGCGGACGGTGCGCGCCTGCGAGGCGGTCGGGCTGCTGGTCTGGCCTGCGCTGCTGTTCTGCCAGCAGGTTTACGGCACGCTGCCGATGCTGTTTTTCGTTTCGCTGGCGCTGCTGTGCTATGCGAAATACGTCAAAACGCGGCGGCGCGCGCTGGGCGCGGCCTATGCCTGCCTGATGGCGGCGGCCTATGCAATGAAGATCAACGCGGCGGTCGCGCTGATTGCGGTGACGATCTGCGCCGTGCTGGACGCGATAGAGAGCGGGAAGCTCGAGCCGCTGGCCTATGCGGCGCTGGCGATTGCGCTTTCGCTGCTGCTGATGCGCGCCGTGATCGGGCAATATGAGCGGCGGAGCGGCGTGACGCTGAACGGCGGCGTCGGCGCGCTGGCGCGGCTGACGATGGGCTTGCAGGAGGGAGGTGGTGCGGCGGGGTGGTTCAACCGCTACACCGAGCGGTTTTTCCCGCTGGATGTGACCGCGCAGCAGCAGCACGACGTCGCGCTGGCCGATTTGAAGGCTCGGCTTGCGCAGATGGCGCAAAGCCCCGCCCGGACGGCGGCGTTTTTCCGGGAGAAGCTGTGCAGCCAGTGGACGGAGCCGACGATGGGCATGATTTGGAACGGCGCGTTGAGCGAACACACGGGCGCGCTCGGCGAGGCGGCGGCGCGCTTCTTTGCGCGGGAGCACACGGCGCTGGAAACGCTGCTGGGCGCTTTTCAGCGCGCGATTTACGCGCTCTCGGCGGTTGGGATTGTCCGCATGCTTCGGGATCGCGGGCGAAATACGCTCTGCCTGCTGCTGCCGCTGATTTTCTTCGGCGGGGCGCTGTATCACCTGATTTTTGAAGCGAAATCGCAGTATGCGTTTCCCTATATCGTGCTGCTGATTCCGGTTGCGGCGGCGGGGCTGTGCGCGCTGGAGGAACAGATTCGGAAAATACAAGGCGGTAAATGAGCGAATCCGACGTTTTGCCGCATTATTGTACAAGAGAAAAGAGGATGAGCCATGAATCGAAAGGCGGCGGTCTTTCTGCGGCAGGCGGCGCTGGCTGCGTTTGTGATCGGAATGGGGCTGATGACGCTCTGCGCGGTGATTTGGAGCGCGGATAATCAGGCGGTGAGCAACCGATTCAGCCAGCACGTGGAGCTGGTGCGGGACGGTTTTTTTTCCGGCTTGCTGCTCTCGGCGGTCGTGCTGGCGGCTTATCTGGCGGCGCATGCGCTGATTGAGCGATTCGGCGGGCTGAAGCTGAACGCGGCGCTCGGCGCGCTGTGGCTGGCAGCGGCGATGGTGTGGATTTTCGCGGTGCGGGTTTCGCCGTGGACGGACGCGCGCAGGGTGATGGAAGCCGCCGTTTCATTCGCGCAGGATGATTTTTCCGCCCTGCACTACGAGGTGACGGATTATTTTAACATTTACACCTATCAGTTGGGCATCGTCTTCCCGCTGGAAATGCTGGAACGGCTGTTCCCCAAGGCAGACCTGAATCTGCTGGCGCAGTGCGTCAACGCGGCGCTGGGCGTGGCGGGCGCGGGGGTTCTGGCGGCGCTGGCGCAGGAGCTCTGCGGCGAAAAGCGCGCGGCGACGGCGGCCGCGACGCTGTATCTGCTCAGCCTGCCGACGTGGCTGTACTGCACGTTTGTCTACAACGTAAACTTGATGATCCTGCTCTGCGCGGGCGGCGCGTTCTGCTTTGCCCGCTATGCGCACACGAAGCGAATCGGCTTTGGCGTGGGCTACGCGGTCTGCATCGCGCTTGCGATGGCCGCCAAGCCGAACGCGGCGGTGGCGGGGATTGCGCTGCTTATCTGCGCGCTGCTGCATGCGCTGCTCAACCGGGATTGGAGGATCGTTTTGCTGGCGGTCGGGTCGATTCTGCTGGGGCGGGGGATGCTGTCGCTGATCGAATCGTGGTATGCCGCTATGACGTCACCATGACCGCGCGGCTGGCGATGGGCATGCAGGATTCGCTGATTGCGGCGGGCTGGTACAACGGCTACACGGAGATGTCCTGCCCGCCGGAGATGACGCTGGAGAAGGAAAAGGCGCAGGCCGCGGCGGATATCGCGTCCCGCCTGACGTGGATGCGGGAGAACCCGGCGCTCGCGGCGAAATTCTACAAGGAGAAGCTGCTGACGATGTGGCTTGACCCGGCGTATGAAAGCGTGTGGATGGGCGCGGTGAGCGACAAGACGGGCACGATGAACGGGCTGGCACACATGATCTATCGCGACGACACGCCGATTCGCCGCGCCATGACGGCATATATGAACGCCGCGCAGAACGTCGTTTTCGGGCTTTCGGCGGTGGGCGGCGCGCGGCTGATGAAAAAGAAGGACGATATGGCGGCGCTGGCGCTGCCGGTGACGATCCTTGGCGGGGCGCTGTATCATCTGATTTTTGAGGCGAAGGCGCAGTATGCGTACCCCTATATGGTCTATATGCTGCCGCTGGCGGCCATCGGGCTTTGTCGATTGGAAGAGGGAATCAAAGGGCTATGGAAAACGAAGGAGAGACGACGCTGAGAAAGAGCGCCGCGCATTGTCTGCGGCAGGCGGCGCTGGCTGCGTTTGTGCTGCTGACGGCGGCGCTGGCGCTCTGCGCGCTGACGTTGACGGCGCGAAACGAGGTCGGCGACAACATCATGCTGCAAACGGTGACGCTGGTGCGCGAGCCGCTTCTGAGGAGCCTGCTGCTGTCGCTCGCCGCGCTGGCGGTGCTGCTGGGCATGCACGGGCTGCTGGAACGGCTGGGCGGCGTTCGGCTGGGCGCGGGGCTTTGCGCGCTGTGGCTGGCGGCGGCGCTTTTGTGGATTTGGGCCATCGGCATGCGGCAGCGGGCGGATGCGCAGATGGTGCTGGCGGACGCGCATCAATTCGCGCGGAACCATTACGACGCGCTGAGCGGCGACTATTTGCAGGTGTGCACCTATCAGCTCGGAATCGCCTTGCCGCTGCACATGCTGGCGAGGCTTTTTTCGGGCGCGACGATGGGGCAGCTTGATTTTCTGGCGCAGTGCGTCAACGCGGCGCTGGGGATCGCGGGAGCGGGCGTGCTGGCGGCGTTGGCGCAGGAGCTGCTTGACCGGCGCGCGGCTTCGGCCACGCTGCTGCTGTACATCGCGAGTCTGCCGACGCTATTGTTCGCGCAGTTCGTCTACAACATCAACCTGATGATTCTGCTGGGCGCGGGCGCGATGCTCTGCTTTGCGCGCTATGTGCGCACGGGGCGCGTCGGGTTCGGGCTTGCGTATGCGGCGCTGGCGGGGCTGGCGACGGTCGCCAAGCCCAACGCGGAAATCGTGCTGCTGGCGCTGTTCATCTGCGCGCTGCTGCACGGGTGGGCGAACCGGGACATGAAAATCGTGCTGCTTGCGGCGCTGTCCTTCGCGATTGGGAAAGGGGCGTTCGCGGCTGTCGCGGCATGGTATGGGAAACAGGGCGGGGTCGATTTCCGCGCCAATGTCAGCATGCTGGCGCGGCTGGCGATGGGGATGCAGGAATCCCCCATCGCGGCGGGATGGTACAACAAATACATCGAGCAGTTTTTTGCGGCGGATGTGACGGCGCAGCAGGAAAAGGCGCAGGCGCTTGCGGCAATCGGCGCGCGGCTCGGCTGGATGCGGGAAAACCCGGCGGCGGCGCTGGCGTTTTACCGGGAAAAGCTGCTGACCCAGTGGCTCGACCCGGCCTATGACAGCCTGTGGATGGGCGAATTGAGCGAAAAGGTCGGGCGATACAACGGGCTGATCGGCTCGATCTACCGCCGTAAGGACGGATTGAGGACGCTGATGGACGGGTATATGGACGCGATGCAGACGGCCGTGTACGTGCTCTCGGCGCTGGGCGGCGCGCGGCTGCTGAAGAAGAAGGGCGACATGGCGGCGCTGGCGCTGCCGGTGACGATCCTCGGCGGGGCGCTGTACCATTTGCTGTTTGAGGCGAAGGCGCAGTATGCGTACCCTTATATGGTGTATATGCTGCCGCTGGCGGCGGTGGGGCTGTGCGCGCTGGCGGAGAAGCTGAAAAAGATCAGCGGATGAGCGGCAGAAGCAGCAGCGTCATCACGAGGCAGAGAAACACGGTGCAGAAGCAGCAGAGGAACGTGCCCTGCGAGATATCGCCGGAGACGGGGGCGTGCGTGGCGGTCGCGTCCTCCGCGACGCCCAGAATGTTTATCAGGCGGGATTTGACGTCCCGGCCGCCGATGCGGAAGGGGCTGCGCCCGGCGACGCCGCTGCACAGCAGCAGCAGAAAGCTGAACAGCGCATCCGCAGGGCGAACGAGCAGACCGAGCAGGCGATCCGCCTGCTCGTTTTTGCTGCTGACGGCGGAGAGCGCGAGAAAGCCCCAGCCCAGCGCGGCGGACAGGCGAAGCGGCAGACCGACGGCCATCAGCACGAGCGGCACGCAGACATGCGCGACGAAGGCCGGGGCGAGCGCGGCGCAGGTCTCGCGGACGAGGGATTCATACGCGGGGATATCGCGGGAATACGCGCCGGAATCCAGCTCGCGCTTGACCGCGCCGCTCCGCGGAATGCAGGAAAGGCCGAAGAGCGGGAACGCCATCAGCACGGCCTCGACCGCCGGATGAAGCAGGGCGAGCAGGAACGGGACGAGCATCAGCGTCAGCAGGAACGCCGGAAAGGCGAGCTTGCGCGGGGCGCGCGCGTCGAGCCGCTGAAAGAAGGCATAGAGCTTTTGCAGCGCGCGGGCGAGGCCGCCGGCGAATTTCGGCGCGGCGCAGTAGAGGACGAACGCGAGGAAAAGCGCGGCGGGATAGGCGAACAGACGCATGAGGGAGAACCTGCCTTTCTAAACCAGAATCGGGGACGTGGTGAAATCGCGGCCGGAGGAACGGAGCGCGGGGTTCGAAACGCCGAGCGACCAGAGATCCTGCGCGCGCACATCGAGGGCAAAGAGGGGATGGGCGCGATCAAAATCGGCGGCCTTGGTGACGAGCGGAATGGCGCTGCGGCGCTTGACGGCCTTGAGCAGCGGCGCGGCGCTCCTGCGGAAGCCGAGGACGCGGGCGTATTCGGGCGCGCGGTGCGCCTGCGCAAAATCGCGCGAAAGATCCAGCAGCGCATAGGCGCACAGGCGGGAGAGGCGAGCGCGGGTATAGCGCTTGGTTTTGACGAAATCCAGAAGCGCTTCGCGGGAGGCACAGGTCTGCGCGGCGGCCAGAAAGCGGCGCTCCAGCCCCTCGTCCATGCCGTACAGCGCGGCGAGCGCGTCGGGGGACGCGGTGCGCAGGCGGTAGAGCAGCGCCTGCGTCAGGGCTTCCTCCTCGTGGACGAAGCCGCGCGCCTCGGCGGCTTGCAGCGGCGCGGGCGAGGGGACGGCGGACAGGGCGGCGGGCAGGTCGCCGCGCGCCGTGCGGACGGCGGTTGCGCTGGAGAGGGAAGACAGCGCCGCGTCGTGATAGCCGCTGCCCCGGCGCTCGACGGGCACGGGGGCGATTTCCGGCGGAAGGGCTTGCAGATATTCCAGCGCGAGGGCGGCGTTGGGCTGCGCCAGCAGGACGGCGGGCAGACCGGCGGCCTGTTCAGCGGCCAGCGCGCGGGCGCGGGGATAAGGCAGACCGTCGGCCAGACGCGCGCGCAGCGCAGCGGAAAAAGCCGGGGATTCGGCCTTAAAGAGCGCCGCGGCGGCGGAGAGAAGCGGGAGTGCCGACGCTTCGCAGCCGAAGGAGAGATGGGTTGCCACGCCGAGGGCGGAGAGCAGCGCCACGCCGCCGGAGGCGAAATCCGGTGCGGGGGCACAGGCGAAGCGGGTCGGAAGCTCGAGCACGAGATCCGCGCCGTTTTCAAGCGCGGCGCGCGCGCGAAGCCATTTATCATGCCGGGCGAACGCGCCGCGCTGGGTGAGCGCGCCGCTCATCAGGCAGAGAACGTAATCCGCGCCCGACGCCTCGCGGGCGGCGCGCAGATGATAGGCATGGCCGAGGTGAAAGGGGTTATATTCGCAGATGACGGCGCAGACGCGCATGGCGGCGGCCTCCTTTCGGGAAAAAACGGACGAAAAGCGAATAAAGCGCGAAAAGGGGGACAAAAAGCGGCATAAAATTGCGCGCCGTCCTTTTCAAAAGCGACAAATTGCGCTATAATAATGCTGTATCGTCTTGTACACCGCAGGTTTATCTTCGGATAAGCCTATTATATCACGTCAAGGAGGATTTACAAATGTCTGTCATTGACAAAATCAGAGCGAAAGCCGCCGCCGATGTGAAGCACGTCGTGCTGGCTGAGGGCAGCGAGCCGCGCACCGTGCAGGCCGCGGAGAAGATCGTGAAGCTGGGTCTGGCCAAGATCACGCTGGTGGGCGCGAAGGCCGAAATCGAGGCGAAGGCCGCCGAGCTGGGCGTTGACCTGACCGGCGTGATGATCGCCGATCCGGCGACGAGCGAGAAGACCGCTTCCTACGCCGAGCAGCTTTTCCATATCCGCGAGAAGAAGGGCATGACCCTGGAAAAGGCCACCGAGCTGTGCCTGAAGAACACGCTGTTCTATGGCACGATGATGCTCAAGATGGGCGACGCGGACGCGATGGTCGCGGGCGCGATCAACACCACCGGCGACGTGCTGCGTCCTGCGCTGCAGATCATCAAGGGCGCGCCGGGCATCAAGACCGTTTCTTCCTGCTTCCTGATGGAAGTGCAGGATCATAAGTACGGCGACAACGGCGTGCTGGTGTTCGGCGACTGCGCCGTGAACATCGACCCGACCAGCGAGCAGCTTGCAGACATCGCGATCGCTTCCGCGCAGACCGGCAAGGCGCTGCTGGGCATGGATCCGCGCGTGGCGATGCTCTCCTTCTCCACGAAGGGCTCTGCGAAGCACGAGAACGTGGACAAGGTGGCGGGCGCCGTGAAGCTGGTGCACGAGCAGGCGCCGGAGCTGAACGTGGACGGCGAGATGCAGGCCGACGCGGCGCTGGTCTCCTCCGTCGGCGAGCTCAAGTGCCCGGGCAGCCCGGTTGCCGGCAAGGCGAACGTGCTGGTTTTCCCGGATTTGCAGGCGGGCAACATCGGCTACAAGCTGGTGCAGCGTCTGGGCAACGCGAAGGCCATCGGCCCGGTCATTCAGGGCCTGGCCAAGCCGGTCAACGACCTCTCCCGCGGCTGCTCCGTCGAGGACATCGTGGACGTCGTGGCCATCGCGGCGGTCAAGGCGCAGGCTTAATCGACTGATTGCGCGCGGTCGTCTGATAAGCGGAGGCCGCGCGTTTTCCCTATCATCAGAGTTCCTATCATAAGAAGCAAGGAGATACTTTCCATGAAGATTCTGGTCATCAACGCTGGCTCTTCCTCCCTGAAGTTCCAGCTCATCGACATGGACGACGAGTCCGTCAAGGCGAAGGGTCTGGTCGAGCGCATCGGCATCGAGGGCACGCACTTCAAGCAGACTGTGCTGGGCACCGACAAGGTGATTGAGTTCACCCGCAACATGAAGGACCACACCGAGGCGATTTCCGCCGTCCTCTCCGCGCTGACGGACAAGGACAACGGCGCGATCACTTCTCTGGACGAGATCGGCGCCTGCGGCCACCGCGTGCTCCACGGCGGCGAGACGTTCAAGAACTCCGTGTTGGTGACGGAAGAGACGATGAAGGGGATCGAGGAGCTTGTGCCGCTCGGACCGCTGCATCAGCCGGCGAACATCGCGGGCATCAAGGCCTGCCAGGCGGTCATGCCGAACAAGCCGAACGTCGCGGTTTTCGATACGGCCTTCCACCAGACGATGCCCAAGAAGGCGTTCCTCTACGGCGTGCCGTATGAATACTACACGAGCCTGAAGGTTCGCCGCTACGGTTTCCACGGCACGAGCCACCGCTTCATCGCGGGCGAGACGCCGAAGTTCCTGGGCAAGAAGCCGGAGGACTGCAAGTTCATCATCTGCCATCTGGGCAACGGCTCTTCCCTGAGCGCGATTGTGGGCGGCAAGGTTGTGGATACCTCCATGGGTCTGACCCCGCTTGAGGGCGTGCTGATGGGCACGCGCTCCGGCGACGTCGATCCGGCGGTGCTGGAATACATCATGGACAACACCGGCATGGACATCCACCAGATGCTCAACTGCCTGAACAAGAAGAGCGGCTTTGCCGGTCTCTCCTGCTCCAGCGACATGCGCGACGTGAAGGCCGCCGCCGAAAAGGGCGACGAGCAGGCGAAGGCGGCGCTGGACGTTTGGACCTACCGCATCCAGAAGTACATCGGCGCATACAATGTGGCGGTGGGCGGCGCGGATGCGATCGTCTTCACGGCGGGCATCGGCGAGAACGACTGCGAGGCCTGCGAGCACGTGATCAACGGCCTGAGCTTCATGGGCGTGAAGATCGACCCGGCGAAGAACAAGCGCGGCACGGTCGGTATCATCAGCACGGACGATTCCACGATCAAGGTGCTGCGCATCCCGACCAACGAGGAGCTGCCGATCGCGCGCGACACGCTGGAGATCGTCTCCAAGCTGTAAGCGGGAAAATTTGTTGAAAATCACATTTTGCTTGACAAGGCAAGATAAACTGCGTATAATATGGAACGGTCAACTTTGAGGTGGAACGATGAAGCTGGATATCACCAAGGGAATTCAGAAAAAGGGCGTTGACGTCCCTTTTGAGCTGGAGGACGCATGGGGCGAGGATCACTGGAACGGCGATACGATCGCGTATGTCGGGCCGGTTTCGCTTTCCGGCACATATATGCTCGCCGATGAGACCGTACTTGTGCGCGGTGAGGCCCGCGCCGTGATCCAATCCCGCTGTGCCCGATGCCTGACGCCGACGAACACGCCTGTCACCGCCGAGGTGGACGAGGCCTTCATTCGCGACAAGGGCGATGGCGAGCTTGAGGTTGAAGAGGATCAGTACACATACACGGGCCATGTGCTCGAGCTGGATGACGCCGTTCGAACGGCCGTCCTGCTTGAATTGCCCTCACGCATCCTCTGCAAGGAGGATTGCCGCGGGCTATGCGCCCAGTGTGGCGCAAACCTGAACGTCAATGCGTGTTCATGCCAGAAGGATCTGACCAGCAGAAATCCTTTTTCGGCATTAGCATCTTTGCTGAACGAGGATGAGGAGGTGTAAACAATGGCTCTTCCCAAGGGAAAAATCTCGAAGTCCCGCGGCCGTATGCGTCGCGCGAACTGGAAGCTGTCCGCGCCCGGTATCGTCAAGTGCCCGCGCTGCCAGCAGATGAAGCTCGCCCACCGTATCTGCAAGCACTGCGGTTACTACGATGGCAAGCAGGTCATCAACATGGAAGCCGAAACCGCTTCCGAGAAGTAAGATTTGCTTCTTCAAGCCCTCAGTCTGTGACTGGGGGCTTTTGTTTGCGGGAAAAATGGGCATACCATCATAAAGAAAAAATATAAATTTGGTTTGGAAAAAGGGGAATGAATGTGGTTTCGACTGCATTGTTGACGCTGATCTATCTATCGTTCATCAGCCTTGGTCTGCCGGATTCGGTGCTGGGCAGCGCGTGGCCGGCGATGACCGTCAACCTGAACGCACCGCTCTGGGGCGCGGGATTGATTCAGATGCTGATTTCCTTCTGCACGATCATTTCGAGCCTGAACAGCGCGAGGCTGATTCGCAAATTTGGCACGGGCAGGCTGACGGCGATTTCCGTCGCGACGACGGCGCTGGCGCTGTTGGGCTTTTCGCTGGCGAAAAACTACGTGTTTTTGCTGCTGATGGCCGTTCCGCTCGGACTGGGCGCGGGCGCGGTGGACGCGGGGCTGAACAACTACGTCGCGCTGCACTGCGAAGCGAAGCACATGAGCTGGCTGCACTGCTTCTGGGGCGTGGGCACGATCATCGGGCCGATGATCCTCTCGGCGGTGCTGCGCGTCGGCGGGAGCTGGAGAATGGGCTATCGCGCGGTGGGATTGATGCAGTGCGCGGTGAGCGCGCTGCTGTTTGCGACGCTGGGCATGTGGAAGCGGAGCGACATTCAGCAGGAGGAGCGCGAGGCGAAGACGCTGGGCGTGCTGGATGTGCTGAGGCTGCCGGGCGCAAAGGCGGGCATGATGACGTTCTTCGGCTACTGCGCGGTCGAATCGACGCTGGGGCTCTGGGGCGCGACGTATATTTCGCAGGTGCGCGGCGTGAGCGAGGCGACGGCGGCCTCCTTCGGCGCGATGTTTTACATCGGCATCACGGTGGGACGCGCGGCCTCCGGCTTTATGGCGATGAAGCTCCTGCCCAAGCAGATGGTGCGATTGGGGCAGGCGCTGCTGGCGCTGGGCTGCGTATTGATGATGATTCCGGCGGGAAGCACGCTCTCCGGCATCGGGCTGGTGGTCTGCGGGCTGGGCTGCGCGCCGATTTATCCGAACATCATACAGGATACGCCGGTCAACTACGGCGCGGAAAACTCGCAGGCGGCCATTGGCGTACAGATGGCGTTCGCGTATGTGGGATCGACGTTCCTGCCGTCGATTTTCGGCGCATTGGCCGGGGTGGGCGGATATGGATGGATGCCCTATTTTGCCATGGGCATTTGCGCGATGATGGCGGTACTGTTTAACATACAGAAGAAGATTGTCGAAACAAAAGTCAAAACCGACTGAAACACCGCAAACACGCCGCAAGGCGTATTTTTTAACGGATGGGAAAGCGCGAAAAATCGCCCACGTGAGCAAGAATTTGATGCATTGCGGACTTTGGCGGAGGGGGAAGACGGGCTC
>OHYF01001065.1_pt1 | contig 11823 bp, 10 predicted proteins | sample 1580111 | NCBI WGS metagenome assembly OHYF01 (sample SAMEA3882530, study PRJEB24775) | human gut metagenome | biome: human-associated habitat; feature: intestine environment; material: feces | place: Netherlands | collected 2009/2010
GGCGACGACCAGCGGGGGGGACATCAGGAAGTTGGTTTTGATGGAGGCATGGATGCGCGCTTCAAAGTTGCGGTTGCCGGACAGGACGGAGGCCGCGACAATGTCATTGTCCCGGACGGCCTGTTCCAGTTCCGGATTTAACGGCCCGGAGTTGCCGATGCAGGTGGTGCAGCCATAGCCGACGGTTTCAAAGCCCAGAGCGTCCAGGGATTCCTGAAGGCGGTTGGCCGCAAAGTAGTCGGAGGCGATACGGGAACCCGGGGCAATGGACGTTTTTACATGCGGAGGCACTTTCAGGCCCCGTTCAACCGCCTTTTTGGCAAGCAGCCCGGCGGCAAGCATCAGGCCCGGGTTGGACGTGTTGGTGCAGGAGGTGATGGCGGCGATGAGGATGCTGCCGTCTTTCAGCTTCGCTTCCTGGCTGAAGCCGTCCACCAGGACGGGAACGCCCGCCGGGGAGTGCATGGAAACCGTAACTTCCGGAGATTCCTTCTTGCCATAGCCTCCTTCCGCCGCGGGCATGCTGACAAGCTTGCGGAAGCTGTCCCTGATAGAGTTCAAGCAAATGTGATCCTGCGGGCGCCTGGGGCCGGAGACGGCCGGTTCCACGGCGGACAGTTCCAGTTCCAGCTGGTCCGTGTAGTCCAGATCTCCGTTGCGCGGCATTCCCCACAGGTTCTGCGCCTTGAAGTAGTTCTCGTACGTGGTGATGGCCTCTTCGCTCCTGCCTGTCTGGCGCAGATAGTCAGAGCAGCGTTCGTCCATGGGGAAGAAGCCCATGGTGGCGCCGTATTCCGGGGCCATGTTTGCTACGGTGGCCCGGTCTGCCAGAGGCAGGGCCGCCGCCCCGTCTCCGAAGAATTCCACAAATTTGCCTACGACGCCGTGGCGGCGCAGCATCCGGGTGACATGCAGCGCCAGGTCCGTAGCGGTCACTCCTTCGCGGAGTTCTCCCGTCATATGGACGCCCACTACTTCCGGCACCAGGAACGTGACGGGCTGGCCGAGCATTCCGGCTTCCGCCTCAATGCCGCCCACGCCCCAGCCCACAACGCCTATGCCGTTAATCATCGTGGTATGGGAGTCCGTCCCCACCAGGGTATCCGGGAAGTAAACGCCGTCTTTTTCCATCACGCCCTGCGCCAGGTATTCCAGATTGACCTGGTGGACAATGCCCACGGACGGAGGAACCACGGAAAAAGTCTGAAAAGCCTGCTGACCCCATTTGAGGAATTCGTAGCGTTCCGCATTGCGCTGGAATTCAATATCCAGATTCTTTTCCAGAGCATCCGTGCATCCTGCCCAGTCCACCTGGACGGAGTGGTCCACCACCAGGTCCACAGGGACCAGAGGTTCAATGACGGAGGCGTCTTTTCCCAAGCCTGCTACGGCGGAGCGCATGGCCGCCAGGTCCACCAGAAGAGGGACGCCTGTCAGGTCCTGCAGGACAATGCGGGCTACCGTAAACGGAATTTCATAGGAACCGGGATTGTTGGCATTCCAGGAGGCCAGGTTGTCCACATCCTTTTCAGTCACTTTCAGGCCGTCGCAATTGCGGAGCAGGGATTCCAGAACGATTCGGATGGAAACGGGAAGGCGGTTCAGGCGGGGATAGCCGTTTTCCGCCAAGGCTGGCAGTGAATAAAACTGTCCCGGGGTTCCGGCTCCCGTGGTGAACGTGCTCTTGGCAATCTTGGTCATGATGCGGAATAGAGGGTTAACTGTAAACAGGCGGCTGCCCTCCTGGCAGTCGCGGGTACTATACAGGCCAAATGTGATAAGGCAAGGAATCTGTGTGACGGAGAGCGGATTTTTCCCCCCTTCCGAAGCCGGCGTAATTTTTCTTTGCGCCGGGGCTTCCATTTTTTCCGGCATTTTTTCTCCATGCATGCCGCAGGAATAACAGAGTACGTCATGGAACATTGAAAATAAGTTCTCAGTATTGTCCAACCTTGTGAAAGGTTTCAAGATGATGAACGCAAAAAACATCTTATTAATCACTGCCGGAACGGGAGCGTTGGCGTTGGCTTCCTGTTCCGGCCCGCAGGAAGAGAATTTGCGTATGGTGCCCCTGACCGTGCCTGCAACCGTACCCATGACCTCCTACGGACCGAACGCGAGGGTGGTCGTGGCAGGAATTGATTATACGGAGGTGCACGATGAATGGATAGATACGGATACTATGAAAAAGGCCACCCCGGGCAATACGCGCGTGGTGATCAGCCGCGGACGTCAAAGGGGCCAGTTGATGGTGGGGGATGAGGTTGCCATGGATTTTCCCGTTTGCGTGGGTAAGGCTTCCCACCGCACGCCCGTGGGCCATTTCCGCATTACGGAAAAGTCGGTGCATCATGTTTCCAATTTGTATGATGCCTCCATGCCTTACTTCATGCGGCTGACGGACAGCGGCATCGGGATGCACGTAGGCCCTGTTTTCCAGACGCCCCAATCCCATGGGTGCATCCGCATGACCCGCTCTTCCTGCGTGCCGCTTTTCAAAACCGTTAAGGTAGGCACGCCCGTTACGATTGTACAGTAATGCCCGGAAAATTTCCGGGCGCTTTTCCGGAAGAAAAGTTTCCCGCTTTAAAAAAACTCATTTTTTTAAACAAAAAAACGCCGCCCGCCGCTATTTTAATAAACGGCATGTAGATAAACGGTACTTGCCGCAAGTCGCATTGCCTCAGCAACCCGAACCCTCCATGCCGCTGCCGACTGTATCATATTCATTCATCGGCAGCGGCATGGAAGGAAGCCGTCTGCTTGACCGCAGAACTTGGGGAATGAACGGGCTGCCCGTGTGTTCCTCCGGGTTGTAAAGGATTAATGGAAAAGGAGGGATGGCATTCCCTGTTTTCCTTCCGGATTATTTTTCCGCAGCGTTTCTGTCTGTTCCCGCCCGGCGAAGCAGGGGCAGGTATTTTCCATAACCCTGCGCTTCCATCTCCTGTTCCGGGATGAATTTCAGGGAGGCGCTGTTGATGCAGTAGCGCAGTCCGCCCTGTTCCTTCGGGCCGTCTGTGAAAACGTGGCCCAGGTGGGCGTCTCCCGTTTTGCTGCGGACTTCCGTGCGCCTCATGCCATGGGAGAAATCCTGTTTTTCCTGAATCAGTTCTTCTTTGATTGGGCGGGAGAAACTGGGCCAGCCGCAGCCTGAATCAAACTTGTCCGTGGACAGGAATAAAGGTTCGCCTGTCGTGACGTCCACATAAATGCCAGGTCTGTCGTTATTGAAATATTCATTGCGGAAGGGAGGTTCCGTCGCGTTATTCCGCGTGACGGCAAATTGCTCGCGTGTCAGGATGCGGCGCAGCTCTTCGTCCGGTTTTTTCCGATAAACAGGTTCGTTTTCGCGGGCCTGGGACGCTTCCCGGAATTTGGCGGGTGGAATATGGCAGTATCCGCCAGGGTTTTTATCCAGATAGCGCTGATGGTATTTTTCCGCCCGTGAAAATTGGCGGAGGGGCTGAACTTCAATTGCCAGAGGCTGCGTGAAGTGCTGCTGGAGCCTTTTCAGGGACGTTTCTATAACAGGTTTGTCCTTCTCATCCGCGTAATAGATGCCCGTGCGGTATTGAATTCCCCTGTCGTTTCCCTGTTTGTTGACGGAAACAGGATCAATAATGGAGTAATACTGTTCCAGAAGAAAGGGCAGACTGAGTTCTTCCGGGTCAAATACTACTTTTACCGTTTCCGCATGGCCCGTTTTCCCGCTGCATACTTCTTCATACGTGGGAGAAGCCGTGGAGCCGTTGGCATATCCCGCTTCCGTTTCCTTAACGCCGGGTATCAGGGAGAAGTACTTTTCCACTCCCCAGAAACAGCCTCCCGCCAGGTAAATCGTTTTTAAATCCTTGTTGTCCATATGAGGTTTGTCATTACTGCTTGCCTGGCCTTTTTCCCCGCAGGAAAAAAAGGAGAGCATGGCGACTGCGGCCAAAATGGCGCATGCCAGTCCGGCCAGTGTCCATGGTCCGTGGTAAATACGCTTCATAAACGCTGTATGGAGTCGCCTTCCGGTACGGGAGCAGCGGCTCCCTGGGCTGGGGAGCTACTGTCCTCCGGCTTTTCCGGGAAGGTAAATGATTAGACAACAGCGGGTTCATTCCGTTCGATACCTGTGTCCATATTTCCTTATTTCTCCCGTTTTTCCGCCTTCATCCTGTTTTTCATCCACTGGTAAATAGCCCGGTCGGAGGCGTCCGGTTTTCTGCTTGTCTGCATGCTGAATCCGTATTTGGTTCGGAAGTTGAAAACGGCCAGGGAAGGGCTCAGGCCGATGGAAAGCCCTTCCATCCGTATTTCCACCTCTTGCGGGACATGGCTGGAGAAGTCGAGGCGCCCGGCATTGGTGACAGTTCCCACATAATTTTTGATCAGGGAAAAAATTGACGGATGAAGGGAGGAATCTTTGGATATGGTCCGCACGGCGGGCGAGCAAGGCTCTCTAAAAAGAACGGCAACGGGAGCATCCGCTGCGCGGGGAGCCGCGAGTTTGTCCATGGGAACGTTCCACAGGAAAGAAAACAGCGCCGTTCCTGCCAGAAAGACGGGAATAGCCAGAATGGAGACCCATTGGCGCAGCCTGTTTTTATTCCGTTTTTTGCCGTTGTCTTTCCCCCCAGTCATGGAAGAAGCTGAAGCATGGCATGGGTTCCCGGCAGTGTCCATCAGTAAATGCAGGGTAATGAAGCGTTGCCGGGCCGGATGCCATTGCGGGGGGGGCTTTTGCATGAAGCCGAGAGAGAACGGCAGAGATGGAAGGAAAATCAATCCGAATCCACGCCCAATTTATTTTTCCGGTAGTGGTCCAGGGAAATGCGGTAAAAATACACGATTGCCAGCAGATTCAGCAGGGCTCCCGCTCCGAAGGCCCAGTTCAGGTTCAGGTACGCGTAAATTTTGCCTCCCAGGAACATGCCTGTTCCCACCCCGATGTCAAAAGCGGTGAAAAATGTGGAGTTGACGGCTCCACGGTGGCCGCGGTCCGCCATGTTCAGCTTCATAGTCTGGAACGTGGGGATGAAAATGCCGAAACCGAAGCCGATGAGGATGGCGGAAGCGTAATAAATCCATTCCAGCGGCGCCAGCGCCAGCGCGCCGAAGCTGACGGTCAGGATGCCCAGGGAGATGACGGAAAGCTCCGCCACGCGTCCGCGGTCGATTTGCCTGCCTACCATGAACCTGGAGACCAGCATGCCCAGCCCCATCAGCGCGTAAAACAGCCCGGCGTATTTGAACCCGTGCATTTCTCCGTACAGGGCGGAATACACGGCCACCACGCCATAGGAGAAGGTGGCGATCATCACGTTCACCGCCAGCGGAATGCCCACGCGCAGCACCAGACGGTCCAGTACCTTTTTAGGCGTTTCATACACGGGCTCCTGAACAGGGCTCCCGGGAACGCGGATGAGAGATGCAATGCCCGCCCCGGCCAGGCACAGGAGCAGGGAACTCCAGGTAATCACGTAAAAGCCGTACTGCTGGTATACCTGAAGGCCGATGACGGGGCCCAGGCACATGCCCAGCGTCATTGTCATGCCGAAGAAGCCCAGGCCTTCCCCGCGGCGGGCAGGGGGGATGATATCTACTGCCATTGTCGGGCCGGAGGTGGTCATGCCTCCCCAGATCAGGCCCTGTATGAAGCGCGTCAGGAAAAACGCCAGGGCGGTGGCGGCCGCAGCATACCCTGAAAAGGACAGGGCCAGCATAATGTAAACCGTGATGTAAATCTTCTTGCGGTCTCCGGTATCCACCCGGTGTGCGAACCAGGGGCGGGAGATAATGGCGGCCAGAACATAAATGGACATAATCCAGCCCAGCCAGCCGGAGGAGACCTGCAATTGCCCCGTCAGATACAGCGGGAGAACGGGCACCAGTTCATAGAAGGCCAGCCCCGTCATTAAGTTGGCGCAGCAGGCCAGGATGTAGTCTCGCGTCCAGAGAGGCGCTTTGACGGATGGTGCGGTTTCCGCCGCCAATTCATCTCTGGTCCGGGTCATGCAGGGGTTGTACAGCCGTTGGGAAAAGTTTCAAACGGCCTGACGTGTCATGATGAGGAGGAGCGGGGGGAGGAAAGCCCTGATGAATCCTTGTTGGGAGACGTTATTCATTTTCACGGGAAAAGGTTACGCCCACCAGCGTGTCTCTCCCGTCAATGGCATTCAGATAGTCGAATACTTCTCCGCAGGGTGTTTCGTTCTCAATGAGGAAAATGAATGCTCTGCGCTGGTTGATATGTTCATTTGCCATATTGGAGAAAGCCTGAAGGTCGTTTTTCCGGGATGGACCGGATGGTTTTTTCTGGATACGCCAGTAAACAAGCTGGTAGTTCCCTCTTTCCGGGTAAGGGGACCGGATGAATTTCACGATGGGATAAACGGGTTTCCGGGAAGGTGTTTTGCTGAAAACAAGAAAATCATTTTCACGGAAAGGATGTTCCAGAATGGCACCGTCGGGAAGGCAGGGAGTGTCCGGGTTCATATCTTTTTCAGATTCCGGATCAGATTCTGGGGCCATATCCGTGGAGACGGGAAGATCCCAGCAAATTCCATTTCCAAAGGCGGACGCGATGGCATCCCCTCTTTTCAAACGGAGATTATTCACGCCATGCGCATAAGCCTCCGATATGCCCTCAGCGATGCGGAACCAGGGAAGGGACGGATTGTCCAGATTGATGGTCAGGCTTCTTTCACAGGCCAAATCCGTCTTCCATTCCTGTATGGGGCCGGGCAGTTCCGATGCGTTCACGATTATTTCTCCGGGCAGCAGGGCGCTTCCCTGTTTAGAGCATGCCTCAAAGAGGAAGCTGATGAAGAGAGGGAGGAAAACGGCGAGAAGACGAAGCATTTATTCATTCTTCTTATATGGTTTTATTGCATGTCAAAAGAATAGAGAGTGCGGTATATGCCGGGAAAGATGGCGCTGGCTCCCGCTCCGGAATATGCCTTCTTTTTTGCGTGCAGGACGGCGCGGGCATGGTAGGGTACATGGTATGAGCGTAATCACCAAACGTGGAGACAGCGGCGAAACGGATCTGATGTTCGGCAGGCGGAGTCCCAAGACAGCGCCGCGCATTGAAGCTTACGGAACGGTGGATGAATTAAATTCCCTGATTGGCGTGGTGCGCCATTCCGGGGTAAGCTCCCGGACGGTGGAGATGCTGGACGGCGTCCAGGCTCGCCTGGTGGGTGCCATGGGGGAACTGGCCACGATGGAGGAGGATTTGCCCAAATATGACGCCAAGGGGTACGCCCGCATTACGGCGGAAGATGTGGCATGGCTGGAGGAACAGGCCCATTTGCTGGAAAAGGAATGCGACATCCGTTTCAAAGGCTGGGCCCGCCCGGGCAAGGAAGGGTCGCTGGGCTCCGCGTATTTGGACCTGGCCCGTTCCGTCTGCCGCCGTGCGGAACGCCGTGTGGTGGCATTGAGGCTGGATCATGCCCTGAGCAACGTGAACACGGCCCTGTTCCTGAACCGCCTTTCCGATCTTTGCTGGGTGCTGGCCCGTTTTGAGGCGCTGGCCGCAGGAGAAAAGGCCCAGGCCTGAGCAGGCCGTTTCCGCCCGTCCTCCTGTTCCGGCATGTTGCGTATCTGCGTGATTCCCGTGTCAGGAGAAGCCTGGAAAGAATGGTTTTGCCGCAGATCCATGTCCAGGTGGCAATTCCCCGGAATGGTTCTTCGTTATTTTCAGGGGAGGGCTTCCCGGTCAGTCCAGCGGCAGGATGGAAGTAACCAGCATTTTGAACCGTTCCCGGGCAATGACGGAATGAGGCACTCCGGCGGGAATCAGGAGGCTCTTTCCCTGGGGCAGAATAACTTCTTCATTGCCCACGGTGAAGTACGCCGTCCCGTCCAGAATCTGTATCAGTGCAGGACCGGGCGTCTGGTGAGTGGGAAGGAGCTGTTCGCTGTCAAAGGCCAGAATGGTCATGTTGACTCCTTTGGAGCGAACAAGGGCCAGACTGGTGATTTGCCCTTTGCGGTAATCGGTCAGATCGGCGTAATTAAAGGGAGTGCGTTCGGGGAGGCGCTGAATGGCTGTCATGTAAATTGGACACCCTTGTTGGCCCTTCCCGTTTCTTCATGACAGGCTTCCGGGAAAAAGGTCCGCTCCAGACCCGGGAGCGGACCTTGGCATTCAGCATTCATATGGTGCTTACTTACGGAGTCAGCGTCCTGAATTCATAGGCGTGAGGTCGGATTCACAAGTAAACAACAGTTATTCTATACATGAAAAATACAATTTACTTCAAGAAAAATTGTGTAGGATAATGCAGATTTGATTCTGCTGCAGGGAGAATCGGATTTGACTCCCGTATGGGATTGTTTCCATATACGGGCGTATGCCGTCAGCGGTTCCGCCGCCCGTGGCCGGATGTGCCCTTCTCCTGTTTGGCGGGGAAGGCCGTTTTTCCCGTTTGCCGCGGTTTCTCCCGTGAGACGATGGCGAAATCCGCCCACTGCTGCTCCCTGTCCACTTTCACGGGAATGACGGGAACGCGCAGCCCCGCGCACAGCACGGAACCATGGTCGTTCTTCCAGCGGCTGGCGAACGCCTCATACACCCAGCGGCCGCCGGGAAGCTTGTCCGGCTTGACCAGCCCCTTAATCTGGAGGCGCGGTATTTCCAGCAGCACGCCGAAGTGGCGCGTTTCCGTAACCAGAGCTTCGTGCACTTCCGGATGCTCCGTGTAGCACTGGCCTTCCAGCCATTCGAAGAGTTTCATCCGGTTCGCGTCCTTTTCCGCGCTGGCGGAAATGCGTTCCGTCTCTGAAATGTGTTCCGCGTCTTCCTCCAGCCTGCCTGCACTGCCTGCTCCTTTGGCTCCTTTGGGAGGATTAGCCAGCAGGGGATTCAGGGAGCGGTGAACCACCAGGTCCGCGTAACGGCGGATGGGGCTGGTAAAATGGCAGTAATTGGGAGTGGCCAGGCCGTAGTGGCCCAGGGGCTCCGTGTCGTACCTGGCCCTCATCAGGCTTTTCAGGAGCGCCAGCTTAAGCAATTGCTCGTCCGGGGAACCCTTGATGGACTTCATCAGTTCATTCAGGTACTGGCGTTGTCCGATATCGTGGACGGGATGCCCGTATAATTTGCACAACTGGCCGAATTCAAACAGTTTGGAGGAATCCGGCTCTTCGTGGACACGGTAGATGGTGGGACGGTTCCCGTTTTTCAGGGCCAGGGCCACGGCTTCGTTGGCGGCCAGCATGCACTCCTCAATAAGCTGGTGGCTTTCATCGTACTCTTCCGTGATGATGCCCGTCACGCGGCCGTCCTTGTCCATAACGGCTCTCACTTCCGGGAAGTCCAGATCCAGGGCTCCCTTGGCGTAGCGGTTGCGGCGCAGGATGGAGGCCAGATTCCAGGCTTCCCGCACCGTGGAGGGAACTTCCCCCTTGTCGTTTCCCTTCAGCATGGCGAAGGCCTCCTGATAGGTCAGGCGCGCCTTGCTGCGGATGAAAGCGTCCGCAAAGCGTGCACGGAGCATCTTCCCCTTTTGATCAAATTTCATTTCGCATACTTTTGTCAGGCGCACGACATCCGGCCGCAGGCTGCACAAATCGTCGGAAAGGCGGGGCGGGAGCATTGGAAGGACGCGGTCCGGCAGGTACGTGGAATTGCCGCGGCGCAGGGCTTCCCCATCCAACGCGCCGCCGGGCCTGACGAAATGGGAGACGTCCGCAATGTGAACGGCCAGCGTCCAGCCGGACGGAGTGGCCGTGATGGAAATGGCGTCGTCAAAATCCCTGGCGCTTGCCGGGTCAATGGTGATGACGGTACGGTCCGTCCAGTCTTCCCGGCGGGCGAGTTCCCCGGGGGAAGGGTTTTGAGGCAGCGTTTCCAGCTCCCGGAGCACGGAGGCGGGGAATTCCGCGGAAAGGCCATATTTTCTGATAACGGCTTCCATGTCCACGTGGGGCTCGTCCGGATAGCCGAGCACCTCCACGATTTTCCCGCGCGGGGCTTTCTTTTCCTCACCGCAGGGTACGGGCTCCACGGAAACCAGTTGGCCGGGAAGCACCTCCATGGCGGGTTTTTCCGCCAGTTCAATGGATGACGGAGAGCTTACGCCGTCTCCCAGCACGCGGCCCGGCTTGTTCTTTCCGGTGCGGAAGACGCCAAGCCAGCGGGAGCGCGCGCGTTCCGTCACTTCCTCCACGCGGGCTTTCATGCCGGCATTCGGGGAAGAAAAGCGGTCCCTGCGGATATTCCTCCGGCCCCTGGCCGCCTTGCGTTCCACGCGCACGGCCACCCGGTCCCCGTCCAGGGCAGTACCCAGACGGTTGGGTTTAAGTTCCAGCTCCGGAATGGCTTCCGTGTCCCATCCCAGGGCCGCAGCGGCGGGATCCCCTTTTCTGGGGAGAAAAAGAATCTTGCCGGAGCGCAGGATGCGGATCATGCCATGCACCAGGTTCCGGCGTTCCCGCTTTAAAGCGTATCTGCCCTTTTGCAGCCGCACGAGTTTTCCTTCCTCCTCCATCTGGTCCACCAGGGCGCGGAAATCCAGCTTCTGCCGGGAATCCACGTTCAGGGCGCGGGCCAGTTCGGATTTGCTCTGGGGTTCGTAACGTCCGTCTTCCATGTGACGGATCAGGCGGTCTTTAAGGGAATGATTCATTTTGCGGAAGTTCCGGGAAAAGGTGTCTCCCATTCCCATGGAAACCATCATAGGGCGGTTTGCGCGCCGCTTCAAGGCGCGGGCGGTGCATGCCGCGTTCGTCAGCGGTTTTTGGCCTGCTGCCGGGCATGCCGTTGTGCGGGACCGCAGTCCGTCTAGGAATTTTTTTAATTATGTGGCATATGGATTGACAATGATCTGTTTTTTGGATTTAACGATGTTTGGTCGTTTCTTATGAAAACATTTATTTTCCCGTTTTTGGCCTGTTGTTTCCTGGCGTTCAACGCGCTGGCGTCCAAGGGCGTTGAAATACGGCATAAAACCCAGTTCTGCGCGGCGGAAGTATATTTCAGGTATCCCGATCGCAACCCTCCCCAGGAGGAGATAGACAAAAGCAACAGAGAAAGAACGACCGTCACCCTCCGGGAATACATCACCCTGACCGCCACGCTGGACGGCAAAGAGCTTCCCGAAGGCACCCGGTGCGACTGGTCCGCCGTGGAAGGAGGGGAATATTTCAAACTTGCAATTGATAATGATAAACCGGATCAAGCTACCGTCGATATCAATACCCTGGCCAAAACGCGTCAGACGCTCAAGGTGAAGGCGGAGGTGGACGGAGTGGAGCAGGTGGTGGAATTCACCCTCATCCCGCCCCAGGGGCTGATGTACGCGGGGGCGGAGAGCCCTTTCCGGCGTGTATCCCTTGAACGTCAGCTTCACCAATCTTTACTCCCTGGAGCAGCATGCCGGTTATGATCCCGACCCTCTTCCGGACCATCCCCTGGTCAGCGAGCATGCGCCTTTGCCGGAGCCCGCACGGGTTTCCGTCACCAATGAAGTCTATGACAGCACCAACTGCCTGTATCCGCCGGCGCTCATTGACGCGTTCTCGGGGTCCATCGGCTGGACGTGGAAGTGCCGCTGGCAGATATTCGGATGCGCGGATAAACCCCAAGGCGGCAGGTACACGAAAGAAAAAGTGCTCTGGGATTTCAACACGGATCAGGTTTTCTCCATCAGGCGCGATCCCAATACGGGAACGGTGCACTACCGGATCCAGAAGTTCAAGGGATTGAACAAAAATGACCCGGGCATCGTCACCGCAACAAGCAACTGATTTTCTTTATGAACTATTACCTTTCCCTCTGTCTTTCCCTGTTTCTCTTCTTTTCCGTCGGGAGCCGTGCGGATGAAG
>OHYF01001068.1_pt1 | contig 11793 bp, 12 predicted proteins | sample 1580111 | NCBI WGS metagenome assembly OHYF01 (sample SAMEA3882530, study PRJEB24775) | human gut metagenome | biome: human-associated habitat; feature: intestine environment; material: feces | place: Netherlands | collected 2009/2010
CTACGGCTACTACCGGGCGGTCAACCAGCCGGTGATGTCGGTCATCCTGACCATTGCTTCCCTTGGCACCCGTGTGGCGCTGGCCTATCTGCTTTCTGCCACGCCGCTGGGCGTTATCGGCATCTGGCTCAGTGTGCCCATCGGCTGGGCACTGGCAGATGCCATCGGCATTGGGTATTATTTGAAGAAGAGTGCTTGCAAAAATGACGAATAAAAGTGCGGCTCGTGTGTTCTTTGACTATGACCGCATTGAGTTTTATGATGACACACACAGCGATGAGGAGCCGCGTTATGATACGATCGGTGATACTTCCGCAGGTAAAGTTTACTGTACGGAGGGAAATACACTGATCGGCAAGGTAAACGAGATCCTGTTTGTGGTGTATACAGAGCGCATCCGTGTAGAAGAAAACGGAGAAAAAACGGATGTGACACGGCTGATCTCAGCAAGACTGGCAACGAATTTTGAGAGGGGGCTCTATTATGGTAAATGTGAATAAATTGTCCGCAGAGATGCAGAAAGAGCTGGCTTTCACAAAAGAAGAGCTGGCAGAGCTGGAACAGGCTAAGAAAATGCCCATTACTTTTGATGAGGATTGCCCGGAAACGACTCCGGAACGTGCATTGAAGTTCCGGCGTGTCAACCCGCCCCGGAGCGTAAACGCCCACGGCGCATAACTCAAATAAGGAAATATCCCCCGCTGCAAAGCGTGTTATGGCACGTCTGCAGCGGGGGATACTGTTTTTTCTGGGGTTTGAGGTGATTCGGACGGGGGCTTATTCCCCCACGGCGGGGACGTTCTGCATCGTCCAGAGGAGCTTCTGGACATCCACGCTGCCCATGTGGGTGGGCTCCTCACCCAGACGGAGGAAATCGGTCTGCTGGGCGGTAACAGTCTGCCACTGGGGCAGGTCTGTTCCGTTGGGGTTACCGGTCCTGGCAAAGTTGGTCAGGTAATCCACCATCTGAGCGCTGAGGGCGGTGTCCTTCTCAGTGAAGGGCCGCCAGCAGTGAGCCAGCGTGCCGAACCAGTACCACAGGTCGCTGGAATGCCAGGCACCACGGTCATCACCGGGGAGCTGGCGGTCGAAGAACCAGCCATAGCTGTCGGCGTTCCGGGCGCACCAGTCCTGAGCCATCTGGTAGAGGTAGGGCGGAACGATATCCTCGCTGGTGAAGCCGATGAGGTAAGGGATATGGTGCTGTTCGTCGGCAACCAGCGTCTCAGGGCCGGTCTTGACCTGGAAACGGCCATCCACCACGGGCTCACAGCCCATACCCTTGAACTGGGGCTGGGTGCGGACGGCATCCCAGGCTGCAAACAGTCTGGCGGGGGCGAGGGCACGGAACTCGGCCAGCGTGCTGCACCCGGCGGTCTCCATGACCTGCTTCCAGAACGGGTAGTGGGCCTCAGCGGGCTTGGCCGTCAGCATCTGGCTTACGCCGCCGCCGCTGCTCATCACGGCCTTGGAGAACAGCCCCCTGGTGATGGGGGAGAGGACGAGCTGCTGGACGCTCATGGCACCGGCGCTCTGGCCCATGATGGTGATGTTGTTGGCATCACCGCCAAAGGCAGCGATGTTGGCACGCACCCACTGCAGGGCCGCCAGCTGGTCCAGAAGGGCATAGTTGCCGGTGGATCCGGCCTCATCAGCCAGCTCGGGCAGGCAGACAAAGCCCATGGGGCCGAGCCGGTAGTTGATGGTCACAGCCACGCAGCCTTTGGTGGGCCAGACGGGGCCGTCGAAGTGTTTCTCGTGGCCGCAGCCGCCGGTAAAACCGCCGCCGTGAATGTAGAAGATGACCGGCAGTCTGTCCTCGGGTGCTGCGTCAGCAGGGGCCCAGATGTTCAGGAACAGGCAGTCCTCGCTGTAAGTGTAAGTCTCGCCCTTGCGGAACTCGTTGTAGTAGAAGGCTTTTCCGGGTGCGGCGGCTTCATCATAGAAGGCGCGGGGCTGGTAGCAGCAGGCACCGTACCGGGTGGCATCGTAGACACCGTCCCAGTGGGTGACGGGGACGGGGAACTCCCACCGCCCGGCGGTGGCGTAGCGGATGCCCTTGTAGGCGGCAATGCCCGGCCACTGGCAAGCCGTACCGGAGATCACGCCGCAGGGCGTAGTGCGCTCATAGCTCATGGGGAAACCTCCTTGTCTTACTCCGCCGCTTTCAGGCCCCGGATGTCCTCACCTGCAAACAGGCAGGGGACAAAGGAGGAAAGGCGGCTGGAGATCTTTTCGGTGTATCGCTTTTCCAGCAGGGAGCCATCCGCAATGTTGGTGGTGACGATGGTGGGCAGACCGGCCCCCAGGCGGTTGTTCAGCAGGCTGTAAAAAGTGGTGATGAAGTAGGGGGTGACGAACTCGGTGCCCAGATCGTCCAGGATCAGCAGGTCGGCGGCTGAGGCGGTGCGCAGCAGGGTCTCGGCATCCTCGGAGGAGTCGAAGCGGGCGTTTTCCAGCTTGCCGAAGAAGTCTGGGCTGGAAACGTAGATCACGTCAAAATCCTTTTGCAGCACGATGCCCGCAATGGCAAGGGCGGCGTGGGTCTTGCCCAGCCCCGCGTTGCCGAAAAGCATCAGGCTCTCGCTGTTGTGGTCGAATTCCTCAGCGTAGCTGCGCAGATCCTCCAGCAGGCCGCCCATGTAGGTGCGGACAGGCTCACCCAGCTTCTCGTCCATGGTGTTGGGGTAGTACCGCAGCTCCATGGTGTCAAAACTGGAAATGGACAGGCTGGACAGCGCCTCGATCTCCTCCCGCCGCAGACCCTGCATCAGCTTGTGAACGCAGGTGCAGGTGCGGCCCTGCACGCTGCCGGTATCCTGGCACAGCTTGCAGGTGAATTTGGGCTCCAGCGCATCCGCAGGGCGGCCGCTGGCGGCCAGCAGGGCGGTGAGTTCCTGCCGGGCTTTGCTCAGTGCGGCGGCGGCTTCGGTGCGGTCTTTTCCGGCAGCGCCTGCCAGCGCGCAGCGGATGCCCCGCACCCGCACCTCGTCCTCAGCGTGGCGCAGGGCCGGGATGGCGGCCTCCGCCTCCAGCCGGGCATCCTCGGCATTGGCGCGGGCAGTCTGCCGCCGCAGAGCCACCGTGCGCAGGGCGGCTTGATACAGTTCCTGTTTGGTACGCATAAAAGCTCCTTATTCTGCAGGCGTGTCCGTTTTTTTGCGGAGCGGACGGCGGCGGGCAGCGTTCTTGAGAAAATCGTTTCCGCTGGGTTCGGCGCGGTCCACCCGGAGGTTCCGGCTGGCACCCATCCCGGCCACCGGGCCCCGCACATCGTGGACGGTGCGCAGGCCCTTGGCGTTCCAGGTCTTGAGGATGCTGTTCCAGTACCAGAGATCCCGCTTGGGTCCGGCCTGTACGGCGGCCTCCTGCACCATGGCATCATCGTAGCCGTAGACCTCGTACCAGCGGGCAATGGCCTTGCGCCCGCCAAGGGTCAGCTCGGTGTCGGCAATGCCCAGCAGGCCGCTGACGTACTGCTCCCGCTGGGCACGCAGGGCCAGCAGCTGGAGGTGTGCGTCGGCCTGTTCGCCGGTCTCCACACCCTCGGCCCGCCAGACCTTCAATTCGTGGCTGACGGCACCCATCGTCCGCTTGCCCCGGCTGGCCACATAGGCCACGCAGAGCATGACGGTCTCGGGTGCAAAGGCCTCCTGCACATAGAAGTTTACCAGTTTTTCCATTTCGGGGTGGGTCAGCGGGCGGGCAAAGCTGGTCTGGGCGCAGTCGATGAGGGAGGAGATCATGGGGTCGGTGCGGCTGGCCGCTGCGATCTCGCTCCAGGTCATGGGGGCAGGGGCTGTGGGCTCCTCGCCCGGGGCGGCGTTCTCCTCGTACCGTTCCAGCAGACCCGCACCGGCCCAGAAGGACAGGGCACTCTCGGCGGTCATCTTGCTGCGAAGCTTTAAGTCGGCGCAGAGCTTTTCCGGGTCAGTGATGCCGGTGGCCAGCACATACAGAGCCACCCGGACGTTATATTCCTCCGCAATGCCCAGCTTGGAAAAGACCAGCTGCGGCACCGGGATGGTGTCACCCTTGAATTCTTTCAGTCGGTAGATCATGGTGCACCTCAGTGTTGTGTTTCGGCATCCGGTTCCGGTGCGGGCGGTGTCCAGGGCTCGCAGTCCAGGATGGACGGGTGGGCGCTCCAGCGTTCCGGTTCGGCGTTGTAGGCATCGTTCAGATATTGGGCGACTGCGGTGCGGCCCTCCTCGGTCATCGGGAAGATCTCCCGCCGCCGCAGGGCCGGGTCGGTCTTGTCCAGCGTCCACGGCTCGGGCCAGAGATCTACCGTGAGGATGGCCTCTTCTTTTTTGGCCTCCTCGCCGCCGTCCGGGTCGGGGACGGAGCGCTTGCCCGGGGTGATGAGGTAGCGCATCCCGTCCTCGTTGCCGCTGAATGAGTTTTTGTTCTGCAGATAGTGCAGCATGGGCACAAAGATCATGTAGAATTCCTTCCATTGTGATAATCTATCTTTCATTATAAAGCAACTGGCGCAAAAAGCAAGTTTTTTCCGCCTGCCGCGTTCCGACAGAAAAAACTGTTGACAAAACCGCTGCACTTTGCTACACTAATGGAGCAGTCCTGCAGGGTTAGCTCATCCGGTAGAGCGACTGCTTCCCAAGCAGTAGGCGGCGGGTTCGAGTCCCGTATCCTGCTCCAGAAAATAGCGCTCCAACGTGTGGTAAAGAACATGTTGGGGCGCTTTGCATTTTGGTGCACTTTTGGCGGGCGGCTTGTGCTTTGCCGGAAAATATGGTTCAATAGAGGAAAACAGACGGGAATACACAGTGAACAAGACAAAACGAGGTGGATACAATGAATCTGAAAGAAGCATTCCGCTATCAGAACAAGCTGCAGGCCCTTTTGGACGAGGCCCAGGGTATTCTGGACTGCGATTCCAATGTGACGAATGTGGCCAACACCTATCTGCGCCACAAGGTCATGGCAGAGGCTGAGGACGAGACGATCCTGGACCTGCCCCAGACCGAATATGCCCAGCAGATCACCGACATTGCCCGGTTCATGCTCTATCTGCTGGAGGAGAAGGGCCGCCTGTTCGCTGCCATCCGCAAGGCAAAGGATGCGCTGGACATGGATATGGACAGCGAGGTCAGTCTGAACGCTGCGCGGCAGAGCGTGGCGCGCACCTTCAAGCGAATGAATGACCTGCGCAGCTCCGAGCAGCTGCTTTCCGGTGGCGGTACCGGCTACCGTTTCAATGCAGAGGGCAACCAGATCGCCTACCGTTGTGATGTGAAGCGGGTGACCACCATCAACTATGACCGCAAGGTCATCCACGCTGCTCTGGGCAAGCTGAACCGGCAGGCGGACGAGACATCCAACCGGATCGACCTGTGCCTTGTGACCTCCCGGGTGGACTATGCAGTTCCCTTTGATGTGAACGCCAGCTTTGCCGAAGCGTTTGAGACCTATCTGGAAAACGCCAAAGGGTGACACGCCGCCAACCGGCCATTTTGGGTGCGGCAAGCGCCGGGGACGCGGCTGCCGGTTCGGGTGCAGATGAACGATAACGCTGCACAGTTCCGCAAGGAAGTTTCGGTCCGGTTCACCTTACGAGCCAGCATCATTGAAAAAATCTTGCGTTCGGCTTTTCCGCCACCGCCAGACGTTTCTTCGCCGAAACCGTCCCTTGCCATTCCTCACATTCCTGCTTTTGTGCTTACGTCTCCATGGGCAGGCAGGCAAGCCACCCTTTCTGAATTTGTCCCGCAGGCTGCTGCGGGAGCATCTTTCCGCCTGCGGGGCGGGTGCACTGCATCCCCCATTTTGCAGGCAGAGCAAATGGCAGAAGCTGCCCTGGATGCTTGCCGTATCCAAAATGGCCGGTGCAAAACCGGAGGGATAAGCGATGAAGTGCTGCAGCCCCGGCGGTAAAAAACTGCCGGGGCTGCAATTCTTGGAGGGAGTCGTTCGTATTCCAGACAAAGCAGCTGAATTTAGACAAAGACGAGGTATGATCATGTCAACCAAACCGATTCGTTCCACTGCCGCAAATTGCATTGACCTGAGTGCAGCAGCACTTCATATCATTGCCATGGCGCTGATGCTGATGGATCACCTGTGGGCGACCCTTCTGCCGGCGCAGGACTGGCTGACCTGTGCCGGGCGGCTGGCGTTCCCTATCTTTGCATTTATGACAGTGGAAGGCTACTTTCATACCCGAAATCTGAAGCGTTATGCCCTGAGGCTGCTGTTGTTTGCACTGCTTTCGGAAGTGCCCTTTGATCTGATGTATGGCGGGACATGGTTCTACCCGGTGCACCAGAACGTGATCTGGACGCTGCTGCTGGGGCTTCTGGGGGTGCATCTGATGGAAACGGTGCGCAAAAAGCAAAAGCTCTGGGTCTCGCTGCCGGTGTGCGCCGCAGTGGCAGCAGCGGGGGCGCTGCTGGGAACGCTGGGCATGACGGATTACTACGGTGCCGGTGTGCTGACCGTGTTCGCTTTTTACATTTTCCGTGGCCGGAAATGGTGGTGCCTGCTGGGACAGGTGCTGACCCTGTACTGGATCAACGTGGTGCTTCTGGGCGGGCTGATGTACCCCATCCGGCTGTTCGGCATGGAGTTTGAGCTGTGTCAGCAGGGGCTTGCACTGCTGGCGCTGGTGCCCATCTGGCTGTATCGCGGGCGGCAGGGCTGCCACAGCAAACCGTTCCAGTATGCCTGCTACGCCTTTTACCCGGTACACATGCTGCTGCTCGTGCTGGCGCTGAATTTCGTGAACCGATAAGAACGTAACTGTTCTCCCTGTGGGCTTGATGGTCTTGACCCGCAAGGTGAAATACAGAAGATGGCAGACCCACACCACTGCAATGCAGATCCTGCCGATGGGAGTATTTTTCATACAAAGAAAACCGATTGCCATGACAGCGGTGACCATTGCAATGATCTTGCATTTTGTTCCTGCTGTCATGGCTTTTTTCTGAACAAAGCTGTCCAGATGCTTTTTGTACCGTGGTATACTGAATGGAACACCCGCAGGAGGTAAAATGCCCCATGAAAAAAGATAAATCGTTCCGCCCGGACCGGGTTCTCTCCTATTTCAGGGTGGAGTGGTTCCCGCTGCTCCTTGTGACCCTTTCGGGCCTTGTCTATAACATCGGTCTGCTGGCCGCGCCGTGGTTCGAGGGCCGGTTGGCCCAGTGCCTGGCGGATATCCTGGGCGGCAGTGAGACTGCTGCCCAAATGGCGCTGCTGGTGCTGGCCTACATTGCAGTCACACTGCTGGTGCAGGCGGCGCGCTTCATCAAACGTTTTTATGTGCGCCGCTTTGCCAATAACATCAACCGCCGGATGAAGGGCATCCTGTACGCCAATCTGGTGCGGCAGAGCCGGGCAGCGCTGGAAAAAGAGGGGGCCGGTGAGCTGATGACCAAGGCCATCGCCGATGTGGACGACTGCGTGGAGGGAATGCGCAAGTTCACCACGGAGGTGTTCGACACCGGTGTGGCGCTGGCGGGCTATGCGGTCATGCTGCTGGTATACGACTGGCGGCTGGCGATCCTGGGCCTGCTTTTTACTCCCGTGTCCTATGTTTGCGCGGCAGGGATGAAAAAGCCGGTGCAGCGTGCCGGTGCGGCCTATAAAAAGGCCGCCGGTGCCCTGAGCAGTGCCACGCTGGACCGTGCCCGGAATGCCGTGACCTACCGCATCTACGGCTGCGAGGAGGCCCGGATGGAAAAATACGAGGAGGCCCTGATCCTTTCCGAAAAGGCTGCCGTGCGGAACAATGTGTGGCAGTCCGCTCTGCCGCCGCTTTATCTGGCGGCATCCGAGGCAGGGACTCTCTTCATCCTGTGGTTCGGCGCAAAGAATGTGCTGGGCACTGGCTGGAGCAGCTGGGATATCGCCGCCTTCACCACCTTCCTTTCCTGTTTCACCAAGCTGGTGGTCAAATCCTCCAAGGTGGCCAAGCTCTTCAACGCGGTGCAAAAGGCAGAGGTCTCCTGGAAGCGCATCAGACCCCTGATGAAAACGCCCGAGCAGCTGGATGCCCTGCAGATCCCGGCGGCACAGGATGTGACGCTGAAAGAACTCGCCTTCTCCTATGGCGAAGAGCCTGTCTTTTCCGGCCTGAGCCTGACGGCCCACCCCGGCGATATCATCGGCATCACCGGCCCGGTCGCCTGCGGAAAATCCACCCTTGGCCGCGTATTCCTCTGTGAAGCGCCCTATCAAGGCTCGGTCTGCTTTGGTGGCAGAGAGCTTTCCGCCCTGACCCCGCGCCAGATCGCCGCCACGGTCGGGTATCTGGGCCATGACCCGGAACTGAGCGCCGACACCGTGCAGAATAATGTCCTCTGCGGCAGCGAACAGGATGTCATGCCGTGGCTTGCAGCCGCTGCCCTGAAGGAGGAAGTGCTGGCCATGGAAAAGGGCACGGAGACGGTCATCGGCAGCGGCGGCACCCGCCTTTCCGGCGGGCAGGCACAGCGTCTGGCATTGGCCCGGACGCTGGCCCATCCCCGCCCGGTGCTGGTGCTGGATGACCCCTTCTCGGCACTGGACCGCAGCACCGAGGATGCGATCTTTGCCGAGCTGCAGGCGTATGCCAGGGATAAGGTGGTATTCCTGATCTCCCACCGGCTGTACCATTTTCCGCAGATGCAGCAGATCATTTTTATGGAGGGCGGCAGAACCACCGTTGGCACCCACGAAGAGCTGATGGCAGCGGTTCCGGTCTACCGCCAGCTGTATGAAAGCCAGACCGGCCTGAAAGGGGGAGAGGGCGCATGAAACAGAAAAATGATCACGGCGTGTTTGCTGCCGTCCGGATGGCAGCGGCTTCGCACCGCCTTCTCACGGTGGGTACGGTGCTGTGCGTGGCAGCTTCGGTGGCGGCATCCCTGCTGCCGCCCCTGCTGCTGGCCCGGGTCATCGACCGTCTGACCGCGGGCCTCCCGCTGTCCTTTCTGGCCGTGCTGCTCTACTTCGGCAGCCTTGCACTGGAAGGTGTGCTCACCTCGGCGCAGGAAAGCCTGCTGGTGCTCTTTGGCCAGAGGATGACCCATGCCCTGCGCTCGGAGATGTCCCGGAAGCTGAGCCGTCTGCCCGCTGGCACACTGGCAGAGCAGAACCCCGGCGAGGTGGCCGCCCGCTTTTCGGGCGATGTGGACACGGTGGAGGCTCTATTCACTTCCGGCATCATCAGCATGGCAGCAGATGCCTGCCGCATCGTCTCCATCATGGGGGTCATTGCGGTGAAAAACACCGGCCTTGCGCTGATCCTGCTGCTGGTTCTGCCGCTGTTTGCTGTGTTTACCCGTTACGTCCAGAAGCGGATGCTGGCCGCGCAGTTGGACAACCGCCGCGCGGTCGCCGCAGTCTCCGGGCAGGTGCCCGAGACCCTGCACAACATCCGCACCATCCGGGCGCTGGGTCTGGAGGATTACATGGAGCGCCGGTATGACCGGTGCATCGGTGACAGCTATGCCGCCATGGAGCGCACCAATTTTTATGATGCCGTCTATTCGCCGGTGGTGTTGGTGCTGAATGCCGCTGTGGTCGGCATCGTGATGCTGCTCTCCGCTTCGGGGAACGCACAGCTTCTGACCCTGTTCGGCATGTCGGTGGGCACCTCGGTGGCCGTCATCAACTACATCTCCCGCATCTTTGCCCCCATCGAAAGTCTGGGCATGGAGATCCAGACCATCCAGTCTGCCATGGCGGGTGTCAGGCGCATCGATGCCTTTCTCGACCAGCCGGAGCGCACGATCCCTCCCGCGCGCAGGGAGGCTGCCCGGGGCGATGTGGAATTTGCGCACGTCACCTTCGGCTATGGGGAACGGCACGTTCTGAAGGATTTTTCCATGACCGTGAAACAGGGGGAGCAGGTCACGCTGGTGGGCCGCACCGGTGCGGGCAAGAGCACCGTGTTCAAGCTCCTGCTGGGCCTGTATCAGCCGGAGGCCGGTATGGTGACCATCGGCGGCGTGAATGTGGGGGACATCACCGACCGGGAGCGCCGCACCTGCATCGGCTGTGTGGAACAGCATTTCTCCCGCGTGCCGGGCACCGTGCTGGAACAGATCACGCTGGGAGACCCGCAGATCACCGGGGAAATGGCAAGGGCTGCCGCCGCACTGGCCGGGATCGATGCTGCCATCCGGGCTCTGCCGGAGGGTTATGACACTGTCTGTACCGAGGGCATCTTCTCGCAGGGCGAGTGGCAGCTGCTGTCCATTGCCCGTGCCGCCGCCGCAGACCCCGCCGTGCTGCTGCTGGATGAGATCACCGCCAATCTGGATGCCGAAACGGAGGCCCGCGTGCTGAAAGCTCTGCGCCGTGCGTCCGCGGGCCGCACGGTGCTCTCTGTCTCCCACCGCGTCTATGAAAATCTTGGCGGCAGAACGATCGAGATCAGGACCCGGGAATGACGTATGATAAAAACGCCCCCTGTGCGCCGCAGCTGGCACACAGGGGGCGTTGTGGTATGCTCAATTCTTTTCGATGTAGACGCTGGTGGAGGGGAAGGCGAAGTCCACGCCGTCTGTCTGCATCACGTCCATGATGTTCAAGTTCAGATCATTCTGCTGCTGCAGGAAGGTGGCATAGACGTTGGTGGTCAGGTAGGCCGAGATGAGGATGTTGATGCTGGAATCGCCAAAGCTGGTCAGCCGGACGATGTTGGTTCCCTTGTTGGTGTAAGGGCTGTTGTCCAGCATGGCCTGCAGGTCAACCATCAGCTTTTCCAGCTGGGCACGGGTGGTGCCGTAGGTGACACCCAGCGTGAACTTATAGGGCCGCATGGTGCGCAGGGCTGCGTTCTGGACAGTGGAGGCGCAGATTTGGCTGTTGGTGATAATGATTACGCTGTGGTCCATGGAGCGGATGCGGGTGGAGCGGAAGTTGATGTCGATGACTTCGCCCTCCACGTTGCCCACGGTGATCCAGTCGCCGATGGAAAAGGGTTTGTCCAGCAGGATGACAATGCCGCTGAACAGGTTGCTGGCGCTTTCCTGCGCGGCCAGCGAGATGGTCAGGCCCACAAGACCGGCACCGGCTACGATGCTGCCGATGGGGAAGCCGACGATCTGCGCGCAGGTAGCAACACCCAGAATGATGACCAGTACTTTGTAGGTGGTGTCCAGCAGGGAGCGCAGGGTCTTGTTGTTCCGGATCTCCGGGCTGCAGGAGGCCAGCAGCAGGTCGGCTACCTCAGAAGCGTTGTACAGGCCCTGGCAGAACAGGAGAGTCGTTGCGATCTTATAGGCCGTGAACAGAAACTTTGTCAGGCCCGGAATGGCCCACGGCAGGCTGGTCAGGGCCAGATACAGGCCGCTGTAAAAGGCCATCCGTGCCAAAGGGCTCTGTAAGCTGCGCAGGAGGATGGGCGTGGCGGCAAAGTGCCAGCTGCGGGCCTGCAGAGCGGGAAAGATCTTCCGGCGCAGCAGCCAGCCGACCAGAAGCCCCGCAAAAACGATGACAGCGGCGCAGACAGCCCGGGCAGCCAGCGCCCACCAGCCCTCCAGCAAAAAAGGCCCGATCTCGAACCCGAGGTCACGAACGGTAAAAATCATGGCAAAAAGCTCCTTGTATCAAAAATTGTAACATCTTGTCCCACAGTATACCATATCCGGCCCGTGCAGGGCAAATAAAAAAGGGGTTGACAAGGCGGAGCAGCCGCGTTATACTCTTGGCCAGAAAGTTCGTTTCAGGGCGGGGTGAGATTCCCCACTGGCGGTATAGCCCGCGACCACCCCCAAGGGTGCTGACCCGGTGAAACTCCGGGGCCAACGGTATAGTCCGGATGCAAGAAACGGCAGGCAA
>OHYF01001070.1_pt1 | contig 11789 bp, 19 predicted proteins | sample 1580111 | NCBI WGS metagenome assembly OHYF01 (sample SAMEA3882530, study PRJEB24775) | human gut metagenome | biome: human-associated habitat; feature: intestine environment; material: feces | place: Netherlands | collected 2009/2010
GTATCTTTGCATCGTTATTATTTCTCGGGGTATTAGCTCATCTGGCTAATTTTTTCTACTTCTTAATCTGCTGTTTGTCACCTATTTATATTTTTCGTTTTCGTTTGATGTTGAAACAATGTTGAAACAAAGGAGATTTTCATGTTAAAGCCGGGCGTAATCCCCGGCTTATATTGTTGGTTTGGAACCGCCACTTATTTTGGTTATAGCGTCATGCTCTGTGTTTTTTCTTTGTTTCTCATCCTCGTCTTTGAGATACTTGTTCCTTATATCTTTGATGTCGTTTGTCATTCCCCATACTTTGAAGAAGAGAATAATTTGTAATACTCCGAATATTAGGAGTATGATTTAGGTGTAGTTGTAACAAGCAGTGCATAAAAATAAATATGCACTGCTTGTTTGATTAAAGTTTTTCGTTTTTTAATAATTCTGGATGGTCATATGTGTAATATACCTTGAAAATAAAAGTATATTCATTAATAACATCTCTAATCTGGATGGGCAGCATTAATCTGATTTCGCCAGCTTCTTTTCCTATATATTTTTCAGGGAGCATGGAATGCTTTTTCCATCCATTTCCGATTGTGCTATAACCTATTTTTATACCATCGTCATAATAAACATTAGATGTCGGGGTTGCTAAATCTTCAATTTTGGCACCTTTTATGATTGTGGTAGCTGGTTGGTCTCCTTCTCGTTCGGAGAATTTTGTTCCAACATGCATAATTTTTGAGGATAAACCATCTAATCCTACAAATGCTGCTTCATTCCAAATGATTTTAAGAGAATGATCGGATACATTTTTTAGCATAAAGTTAAATTGCTCTGAAGTACCAAAAATTACAATGTCTATTATGCTGTCGTTATATGAATATTTATCAATCCCATTGTCTTGTATGATTTTTGTGTTACCATATCGATTTGTTGCTTTTTCTGGCTTTTCAACTTTCAATAAAGCTGTCTTATAGCTTCCTTTGAGTGCCTTTTGAAAAGGCGTAGTTTTAACCATTGAATACGGACATTCTATAATTTCCCCAGTTCGTTTATTTTTAACTTTTACATTTATTTCTGCTGTCGCATAATCTTTACCAACTCCCTTTCCTATAAATAGATCAATAATTTCATATTGATCTTTGACCATATCGTGTTGTATTATTTTTCCCATATGAAGTTGTTTGTATTCCTCAAAAGGTTCAGTGAAAACAATGGGCATATACGAAATGAGTGGCCATTGTTTAACTCCGCTCCATATACTAACTTTTACGGAAACTTCTTCATACCCTTTAAATTTAATTTTTCTTTTAGACCCGTTTTCGATAGCAATGATAGAAATTTCTTTATTAGGCTTGTCGTTAAGAGTTATATTTTTAACTGTGACTTTTGATATAGTGTAAGTCTTGCCAATGTAAGATTCATTAAATTTAAATCCAGATTTATCCCATGTTTCTAATTGCCCATATGCGGGGCGCACCGTAAAGCATTTTCCTACATATTGTTGGTATTCTTCTTCTGTCTTTTGTTGATTAAAGCCAAAGTTGGTACTAGTGTTAAAGGCGAAGGATGTAATATGGCTTACTAGTAGTCCAAGCAAAAATAAAATCTTCTTCATAATCTTAATATATTTAGTTTCTAAAATCTCTTTACAGCTCCCAATACTTGAAATATAGTTCTAATCATTCTTGCTGGAAGTTGTTGTGGGGAATACTCTGGTGATTTATTGGATGGGATGAGCGTATATGAATCGTCAGTTTTCCCAACTCCCAATCTTTTTATAGTGCGCATATCGTTTGTTGTAACGATGGCATATACTTCTCCAAGTGGAAGAAATGATTTATCTTCTATTTTCTTTAATGCTATTATATCTCCGTGATTGATTTCCGGTTCCATAGAATGACCTGTAACATTGCACCAGCAATCCGCATTATTGTATTTTTGAAAATCTATCATATATTCCGGATTTATAGTTTGGTCGTTTAGAATCAGGTCAAAACCACCTATAAAATCTACATTATAATAGGGAACGCCTGTTGTATAGTTGATTTTAGGTTGTTCAGTACCATATTCCAAAATTGGCTCCATTACAATATTCTCGTTATTTTCTTTACGAGACAACATCTCTCCTTCACCAGTAAGAAGCCAGTTTGCATTTACATCTGGGAATTTTGATAAAATTTTGTTGAGTACATTTTTACCAGCACCACGAGATACCCAATTACTTATTGTTTGTGGGCTTTCTTCCATTTTTCTTGCAAAATCAGCTTTTGATTCGCAGAAATGAGAAATAATATCAGAAATTCTTTCACCTTCTGTTTCCATATAAACAATTTTGTGTATATTTGTGTCGGAATCAAGTTGCGGATGATTTCAACTAATTTGTTTAACTATTCCCGTAAGGGACTATATAGGCGACTTAACTTCAAACCGCAACTTTGGAGTTGGTCGCTTTACTTTTATAGTTATGGTAATAATCAATCCTTTTCTATTTGAATCAATGAGAATGCAAATAGAAGAGTCATCTCATACGCCAAACAAAACAATCTGTAAGGATCCATTTAAAGAATCAAACAGGCTTATTGATAATGCAAAAGAATCATACTTCAAGATCTTGAAGGAAGAGAAGCGCGCTATCAGAGAAAGTGCCAATCCTTCCGAGTTTAATCTTTAGTTTCCTTGTGAATGCATCGTCAAACAGTGTATATCCATATCGTGTTTTAAGTTCTTTCAACTGATTAATAACATAATCTATATCTTCCTTATCTTTAGTCTTTTCAGTGGTCTCAAGCATCATGTAAATAGATTGCCTTATATCTGCTATATTTTTTAATTTCATAGCCATGTGTAGCAGGCGTATCTCTATATACATCATAGTTTTTGCTGTATGAATTACATGATGGTCACTTATGTCCTGTAATTTTTCTTCTATTTCATTTTTAAGGTCGTTTTTTAACCCAAAAATGTTATATCCAACCATTACGGCTAATGCTCCTACAACGAAAGAAAGAAAAGCAATCATAGAATCGAATAGAGTCCATGTTACAGGCTCGTATTTGCATAGCCATAGCAATATTGCAATGACACTTAATCCCAGTGCTATCCGCGCTATCCAATTTCTATTTCTGTCTTCTTTCTTCATATTATAATAAGGTATAATCTGCTTTAATAGTTAAATAGTGTTTATATACACATATTTGTTTATATACTATTTGTAGTATACACAAAAACGTGTATCTTTGCATTATCAAATTAAACTGATACAAAGAAACGAAGATTAATTCAGATTTCAAATAGTATAAACATATTAAAATACACGATTATGAGAACAAGAGAATTTTTACACGAAGTAATGAGCCTTGCTTGGCAGTTCGTTAAGCGTAATGGCTACACCATGAGCGAAGCAATGAAGGTCGCTTGGGCTAATTTGAAACTGAAAGGTGAGATGAAAAAGAAGATAGTGAAGTTCTACTTCAAAAAAGTGGATGGTTCCGTTCGTGAGGCATACGGTACACTAAATGAAAAGCTGATGCCTGCCATCACTGGTACTGACAACAGAAAAAAGAATGATACCGTCCAGACTTACTATGATACTGAACGCCAAGAATTCAGATGCTTCAAAAAAGCTAATCTGATGTCAATCGCATAAAAGATATGGATATGAATGCTTACACGATTAACCAGCAGTTGGATAGCCTTTATAAAGATTTAGAGGCAGCTTACAACAACGATGAAAGGACTGTTTGCCTGATGTTCAATGCTGATAGCAAAAAAGAAGCTATCCAGTTGATAACGGATGAGATAGACAGTTTGGAAGATGCCTTAAAAGGTTTTGAAACTTGTGAAGATGATGGCATGGACTACGATGCTCTATGCCGGGTACAAGGTATCAGCCGATACGCATAATACACGATTATGCAACGCACGACAGCCCTACAGACGGATTGAACGGCAACCGATAGCGAGAATCGGGTAGGGTACTATTGATTAGTTCTTTGAAATTCTGTAAAAGCAATTACGGTGTAATTCATAAGCCGTTTTTGCCAACCAAAGATAACAAACGCACATAAGCAAGTTGGAGCTTGTGAGCTGTGCAATGTTTAACAATTAATAGAAAACACCGCAAAGAATCGTCTTTGAGCAGTGAGCATACGGGTTAGGCGTCCGTACTGTTTTCGACAATATAGCCTGTACTGAACTGAAATAAGGTTCTGTTATTCGATTAGGGTACAGGTACTTATTTAAATTTATACGATTATGAAAACAATCCAATTCGTTTTATCTATATTGGTTAGTATATGTGCTGCCGGTATGCTTTACGGGGCTATTACTACTTACAGTCCTATGAAAATATTCTCTATCACTATAATGAGTGTTATATGTGTAGGGTGTGTGTCGCTCATGAGAATAACTTATAGAGAACTTAAAACAGACCACTAAAAGGTAGTCCTATAATCCGGCACAAGGCGCATGGGGATGAGTGCACAATCACCTTGTAAACCAGCTGGGCGGTAATTTATGAAGTAGCATTGTTGGAATGCGTGTAAGCGATTAATTGTTGGTATTAACTTATATTCTAATTTATATATTCATTTAGCTTACAAGAAGTAGGTTCGACTCCTACCTTTTTAACGACATTTTAAATTTATACGATTATGACAGTGGAAGAATTAAGAGGCATGACGCATGAAGATTTAGTAAGGCGTGTGCAGGAACTGGAAGAGGCTAACGAGAAATTAGCTGAAGAGAAAAATACATGGTATAAATCTTGGAGTGATTTGAACCGGAAGTTTGATCATTTCAAGAACGCGGTTAAAAGCATTGTTCTGATAATAGATTAGATATTCGTGTTTTATATTGTGTTTGTACTGGGTGTGCCGTCCGTGAGGATAGTGCACCTTTTTTAAAAAAGGATGGTTAGCTTATCGGTTAGAGCTTCGTATTGCGCAAACAATTGGCACGATTGAGAGGGGTTCGATTCCCTTACCATCCACGAATCATTAATTAAATTTTACTCTTATGGCAAAAGAACTGAAAGAAAGAACAGAAATTAAGAAAAAGCTGAAAAAGAAGAATGACAGAATCAGCTTTGACTTTAGCGACAAACTTGCCGGACAGCTTCGCAGGTGTACCGCTGATCTTAACAGGCTGGCAAGGATTGATCGGATAATAGACAAGAAGCAAACTTTGTATTCGGTGGACACTAACAGGGAAGCCGGATATATTGAGGTTATTCGCAATTATTAATCAGCTGACTTACACGATTATGAAGAGAGTTTTTAATGAACTTACACCTGAATGCGAGATTACGGCACGAATGTATGCACAAGGGTATGAGAAAAAAGAAATTGCAAACCTCAAATGCCGAGCGGTCAGCACGATAAACAACCAACTGCAAAGAGCTTTTGAGATTTTGAACGTAAGGAACGGCAGAGAACTGGCAACCATGCTATATGAGAGAATAGCTGGTATGAAGTTCACGATGGACTTTTCACCTACTATTAGGTCGGCTGTTGCTTTCTGCCTGTTGTGCATCTTTTCTTTTTCGCTCTATCACGAACAGGGCGATATGAGAAGGGGACGAAGAACGAGAGTTGAACGAATTGAAAGAACTGGACGGTATGGAGGTAAGACTTGAATTATTTGAATTTAAAAATATCTGCATGGACATGGCGGAGCTTGGTGCAGCTGCCAGTGAGAAGAAACGGTCTCCTGTATCTGATGAAATCAAGCAAAGAGAAGCGTTCAGATGGTTAAAGACACTTGGGTATGAACCTAACTTTTTGGAAAAGTTAGAGAAAGAAGGATTGGTGCATAAGAAAAGAAAAGGCTCATCCAGAAATTCTCCTATCATATATTCCAAGTTCGAGATACAATCCGCTATTAATGCTTTTAAAATGAGTAAATATCTGAACAAATAACCCTATAAAATTTACGATTATGTCACTGATTAAGAAAAGTAATGAATTAGTTATCCCGACCACCGTGAAGATGATGATTTACGGTCAAGCCGGAATGGGAAAGAGTACGGTAGCATTGAGCGCACCGAAACCGCTGCTGTTGGACTTCGATAACGGCGTGAAGCGCATGAACATGGCGCACTTGGAGAATATAGACACGGTACAGGTCACTTCATGGAGCGATGTTCAGCAAGTTCTTCAAGAGGACTTGTCCGCTTATCAGACCATTGTAGTAGATACCATCGGCAAGATGATGGACTTCATCATTACTCACAAGTGTGGAACCCGCCAGCCGTCCATCCGTGATTGGAGCGGTATCAATGCAGAGTTTTCATGGATGACACGAACACTTTCGGGGCTTAACAAGCACATCATTTTCGTTGCCCATCGCGACACAAGAAAAGAAGGTGATGATACGGTGTTTATCCCTGCCTTGCGTGAAAAATCCTACAACTCTATCGTTACTGAACTGGATTTGCTCGGTTATCTTGAAATGAAAAGCGAAAGAGGCGTCCAAAGACGTACTATCACTTTTGACCCAACTTCAAGAAATGACGGTAAGAATACTTGCAATCTTCCTTCAGTGATGGAAGTTCCTACCATCCTTGACAAGAATGGTAATCCAACCGCAAAGAACGACTTTATCACCGCCAAGATAATCAATTCGTATTTGGGTATGCTTGCTGCCAAGAAAGAGGCACAGGAAAAGTATGATAAAGTTATTGAAGAGATAAAAGAAAGTATCGAATTTATAACTGATGCCAAGTCCGCTAATGAGTTCGCCTCTCATATTAATGAGTTTGAACACGTTGGTAGTTCTTTGATGATGGCGAGAAGTTTGTTTGCTGCAAAGGTAAAGGCTTTGGGACTGGTATTCAATAAGGAAACTAAAATCTACTCAGATGCAGCAGCCTAATGAGATTTGGAAAGACATTCAAGGTTATGAAGGACTCTATCAAGTAAGTACCCTTGGTAGAGTTCGCTCTTTAGATAGGCTTATTAAAAGCAGGTATGGTAATTTTAGAAAGATAATAGGAAAGATAATTAAGCCTAATAAAATATGGAGTGGATATTTACGAATATCATTATGGAAGCAACAACAAGTTGAATATAAATCTCTTCATAGACTTGTCGCTGAAACGTTTATCCCTAATCCGCAAAAATTTCCATGTGTAAATCATAAAGACGAAGTTAAAAGCAATAATTCAGTTTCTAACTTGGAATGGTGTACATGGAGATATAATGCTAATTACGGAACACGAAACGAACGGTTTAGCAAAAAGAAAATAAATCACCCGAAGATGTCAAAAGCCGTTGTTCAGTGCCGAGAGGATGGTACATCAATAAATACATTTGAAAGTGCTAAAGAGGCTGAAAGACAAACGGGTATTAATAATGCTAATATTATCAGTTGCTGTATAGGTAGAAAAAGCCATCTTACAGCAGGTGGTTACAAATGGAGATATGAGAATGAGTAAAATATCTTACAAACTATACCCAACATTGTTAGATTCTTATCAAAATTATATAGATAGTGATAAGATATATCAAAAATATTATGCTTTTTCTGACAATCCTCCATGCGATGAAGATGAGTTCAGAGAAAAACAATTCCAATCTCTTATTGATAGGATAAATAGAGTACCTTTCGATAGCGAAAAAGCTGATAGAGGAACATGTTTTGGGGAGATAATTGATTGTATGATTGAGAACCGTAAATCTTCTATAATGGAAATTAGCAAGGCATATCACGATGACGGAAAACTTTACGGGATAAAAGCTGTTTACAACAATCGCACTTTCACTTTTCACATTGACCTTTGCCGCGAGTTTGCCAACTACTACAAAGGAGCATTAACCCAACAAAGAGTAGAAGCCATCTTGCCTACTGCATACGGTAGTGTATTGGTTTATGGTCTGATTGACGAACTGATGCCTACCAGTGTTCACGACATCAAAACAACTGGTAGTTATACCGTGGGAAAGTTCAAAGATCACCACCAGCATTTAGTATATCCATACGCTTTAATGAAGAACGGTTCTGATGTACGGACATTTGAGTATAACATTGTGGAGTTCAACAAAGGCGGTTATGTGGTAGATACCTATACAGAAACATACGTTTTCAATCCTGAACGTGATATTCCTATTCTTACTAATCATTGTGAGGAATTTATCCGGTTTTTGGAAGAAAACAGAGAACTTATAACCGATAAAAAGATTTTTGGAGGAGAAAATTAATGGCAAACCAAATAACCGGACGGATAATCGAAATTGGACAAACCGTTCAAATACCATCCAAAAACGGTGGTTCCTCATTTACAAAACGGGAGTTTATTTTAGATGCTACTACTTACGACCCTTATACGGGAGAGCGTAGCGAGTATGAGAATGTTATTCCCTTAGAGTTTTCAGGCGATAAGTGTGCAGAACTTGACCGCTTTAATCATGGTGATGTTGTCACTGTATCATTTATGATACAAGGTCGTTCTTGGACGAATCAGGACGGAGAACTCAAACGTATGGCATCTATCCGGTGCTACAAAATAGATGCGCGTGGTGGTGTATCGCAATCCCAACAAACAACATCGGTACAACAGCCAGCGCCACAGTCGACCTATCAGCAACAGCCACAGAATTTCCCGCCTCCGGTTGATGTTAATGGCAATGTAAAGGACGATTTGCCTTTTTAGCGTATGTTGTTCGACTTGAAGAATGAATTTCAAATACCCAAGTTCAAGGAGTATGTAAACAAGCTGTTTAGTGAACGTGCGGTGGTGGAAGTGAAAAAGAAACTACCTAACCGCACGCTTGCCCAAAACAGCTACTTGCATCTTCTTTTAGGGTATTTCGGTAGTGAGTACGGTTGCAGTCTCGACGAAGCAAAAATTGATTTTTATAAGAGGACTTGCAACCGTGATTTGTTTGAGAGAAAGACGGTCAACAAGAAAGGTAAGGAAGTAACTTACTTAAGAAGTTCTGCCGAGCTGACAACAGGTGAAATGACCTTGAGTATTGACCGTTTCCGAAACTGGAGCGCATCTGTGGCAGGTATCTATTTGCCTGCCGCTAACGAACAACAGATGCTTATCTACGCACAACAAGAAATTGAACGTAATAATGAATTTATTTAAAAATTGAGATTATGAAGAAAAGAAAATTTCCCCAAGATGTAGCAAGATTCTTTCATCCTGAAAAATCAATCAACCCTAAATCCAGCGGTATTCACCAAATAGAGAAAGCCTCTCAAAGAAGCTATATTCCAGTTTATAATACTATGGGTACTGCAAGAAAGGTTTACAATGAGTTTGGCAAAATAAGTTATAGATAATATGGACAAATTTTTAGGACAAGACATTCCTGAACAGGAACGATGGCAGTTTCTTCAGGACAATGCCGATGCAGTGGAGAAAATCGGTTATACTCACCGATTCACACCCGAAGAATTGGCGCAAAAGAAAGAAACATTAGCTGAAGTATCAATCACCATCAATGATATTGAGATAGAAAAGAAAGAGGCTATGGACGAGTTCAAAGAACGTCTGAAACCTTTGAACGAAGAAAAGCAGGAACTTTTGGACCACATTAAGAGAGGTTCTGAGTTTGTAGAAAATGAAGAATGTGCCAAAATCCTCTATCACGAGGAAAAGATGGCAGGATTCTACAACAAGCTGGGCGAACTGGTTTATAGCCGTCCCATTATGCCACAGGAGATGCAAAAGACAGTATTCAGTATTAACCGTAAAACAGGAACAGAATCATGAGTGAAAACAAAATCAACCTGGTAGTACCGAAGGATTATAACGGTACGCCAATCGAAGTAGTATTACGTGAAGGTAAAGCACCCGTAGCACTTGACCCGAAAGAACCGGAAAGAGTGGTTATCAATGGAACAATAGACGCACCTTTCAGATGGTTAGAGAAACGTGTCGAACTGATTAATCAGAAAGAGACGAACATTATCGTAAACCGTGATAAGATGGGGCTGGCTCTGACGATTGATGAAACCAGCTACTATCAGACAGAAATCAACGGCATTTTGCAGCCTTCAAAAGAAATGCTGGAGTTCGGCATCAATACAGATAAGAATTGGGAACCTATCAAATTGTCACAGTTTTTGAAGATGCACCGAGCTTTCTTTACTGACAAGTCGCAGAACATGATGCTTGTTTCTACTTTGAAGAGCTTCAAAGCAAAGGTAAACCAAGACATTGAGCGTAGTAAAGAAGAAAACGGAAGCAAAGTGGATAATTACTCACAGGTGGTTGATTCCAACCTTCCAAAATCTTTCAAACTAAACATTCCTCTTTTCAAAGGTTTTGCCAACGAAGAGATAGAAGTTGAGATTTACGCTGATGTGGACGGTCGTGATGTATCTCTTTCTCTTGTGTCCGCTGGTGCAAATGAAGCCATTGAAGAATACAAGAATAAGGTGATTGACGAACAACTGGATGCTATCAGACAGATTGCACCAGGCATTGTAATCGTTGAGGTGTAACAATGAGAAAGCACATTTATTTAATTCTGTTTCTGGTAGTCGGAATATCTATCGGAAACAGAATATTCAATCACCTCAACGCTTGGCTGGGCGTGGTAATAATATCAGCCACAGTGATTTATTTCGTTTATAAACTAATTAAAAATTTGAAGAATGAAAAGATTGATTAATCTAATGCTGGTCTGTATGACCTTAGTGGTATTTGCTTCATGCGAAAGAGTAGCCCCTAATTATGCCGGTGTTCTAATGGAGAACTATGGGAAGCAAGGAAAAGAGGATTTTAAGGTAGTGTCCGGTAAAGTTTCCACTTGGGAATGGGGCACTGAATTGTTTCAAGTTCCATTGTTTGACCAAAGAGGGGAATTTGCTGAACCTGTCACATTGAAGGCTGCTGATAACACTGAATTTAACGCACGTCCTACTTATTCTTATAAAGTTATCAAGAATAGAGCTATAGATGTTGTATTCGATAACAAACATATAGATAAAGCTGATACAGAATCAGGAAAAGACGGCTTTATGCAAAGCCTTGAAGATAATATACTTGAACCTCGTATTTATGATTTAATCAAAGAAGAAAGCCGTAAGCACAAGACAGACAGTTTAATGGCTGACGGTGGTTCTCTTCTTTTTGAAAAGCGGTTGGAGCAGATTGTGGATAAAGAATTTGAGAAAAGAGGGCTTCAATTGCTGACTTTTTCTGCACAGCTTGAATTTTCAAAGGCTGTGCGTGAGAAGATTGATAGTCGTAATGAGGTGAATACCAATATATCTGTATTAGACCAGCAGATTGCAGAGCAGAAGAAACGCAACGAATTGGAGCAATTAAAAACAGAACAGGCTTTAATTACTTCAAGGGGTTTGACTAAAGAAATCCTATATAAACAGTTTATCGACAAATGGGATGGGAAAACGCCAATTTACGGAGCTATTCCCGATTTGATTAAGTTACAGAAATAAACTTTGTTAACCTGCCTGCTCAGTCTGTGAAGATATGGCGGGCAAACACGGTGGTATGGCGGAATTGGTAGACGCTAATCAAGATGTGAGGTGAAAAATTCCATGATAACCGTTAATAACCAAACCGGCAACATGCGAGACATCTTAGGAATGACTGACTTAAAATCAGAAAGCCGCAAAAACACCACTCATGCAGGTTCGAATCCTGATGCCACCACAACCCTTTGAGAGAGAGACATACGAAAGCAGGGATACAGCCTATGCAATGTTACGGGGTCCGGCCGATGGTTGCCGGTGACACGACTGAAAAGAAGCCGAAGACTTGCATAAGTTTCTGTTAGTGGTATGTTTCGTTGGAATAATTGTTGAACCGCCCCGGA
>OHYF01001072.1_pt1 | contig 11771 bp, 9 predicted proteins | sample 1580111 | NCBI WGS metagenome assembly OHYF01 (sample SAMEA3882530, study PRJEB24775) | human gut metagenome | biome: human-associated habitat; feature: intestine environment; material: feces | place: Netherlands | collected 2009/2010
AGTTATCCTGCATGGTGAAGAATGTGCTTCTCGCCTTTGCGCCGTGGATGTGCGCAAAACCGAAAATGTGGTAATCGTAAAACCCTACGTTATACCGCAAAATGCAGTACAGCATATCCGCCATGATGACGGGTGTGGGCGTTTTGGTCTCCTTTTTGACGTCGCGAACATACACCATCATGCGCTTTGCGTCAAAACCGCGAATGCGGCGCAGTAAAAGCTCCAGCTTCAGCATTTCTTAAAATCTCCTTACGAAATTCTTACAATTATCAATAAAATACGAGAAAGATTTTTGTTGATTTTATTATAGCATAAACCTGTTTAAAAGGAAAGAAAAAGATTTGCAAATTATTTTGGCGGATGCTTTTGCAAAGCGAAACCCCGCTGCGTTAAACAGCGGGGCGCAATTAGGAATGATTTATGGATTATGGAGTTTTATGATTCTTCGGACTCTTCCTTTTTCGGGGACACAGTGATGCGCACGCGGGTGGCACGCTGGTACTCTGTTTCTTCTACAACGACATGCAGGTTTTCAAAATCAAAGCAGTCGCCCTTTTCGGGGATGCGATCGAGCTGCTCGATGACCCAACCGTTGATGGTGGAGGCTTCGGAATCGGACTTCAAATGGAAGTATTCAAGAAGCTCGTCAAGGTTGGTGGAGCAATCGACAAGGTATTCGTTGTCGCTGACCTTTTGAAACGCTTCCACCACTTCGTCGTGTTCGTCCCAGATCTCGCCGACAAGCTCTTCGATGATGTCTTCCAGCGTGACGATGCCTTCGGTGCCGCCGAACTCATCCACGATGACGGCAAGGTGCGATTTGTTCTGCTGCAAAAGCTTTAAAAGCGCGGAAATTTTCATCGAAGGCGGGATGAACTCCACGGGCTTGATGATCTGCTTTACCGCGTTGCCGTCGCGCAGCACGAGGTTATGGAAATCTTTCTCATTGATAATGCCGACGATGCTGTCAATCGTCTCCTCATACACCGGCAGGCGCGAAAAGCCTGTTTCCGTAAAGAGGTCGGCGACTTCCTGCACGGTGCTCGTCTTATCCACGGCTTCCACGTCTACGCGCGGCGTCATGATATCGATGGCTTCAAGGTCGTCGAACTCGATGACGTTGTGGATAAGCTCGCTTTCGTTTTCGTTGATACCGCCGTCGTGCTCGGCTTCCTCCACGATGGTAAGCAGTTCGCTTTCCGAAATGGTACGGTCGTTAGAGACCTTTACGAATTTTTTCACCAGCTTTTTGATGCCCACAAGACATACGTTAATGGGCTTGAAGACGTAAATGAGCACGTTGATGATGGGCGCGGAAAACATAGCGAACGCTTCCGGGGCCTCTTTTGCGATGCTTTTCGGCGTGACCTCGCCGAAAATGAGCACGATGATCGTCATGGCGATGGTGGAAACGGTGGGACCGTTGTCGCCGAATGCTTTGATAAACAAAACGGTGGCGAGAGAAGACGCACTGATGTTGACGATGTTGTTTCCCACCAGAACGGAAGAGATGAGCTCGTCGTAATTATCCACGAGCTTATAGGCGAGCTTTGCGCGCTTGTTGCCGTTATCGGCCAAGTTTTTGAGCCGGATACGGTTGAGCGACGAAAACGCCGTTTCCGTGGCGGAGAAATAGGCGGACAAAACGATCAGAACGATCAACGCTATGATCAACCCTGTACTGTGACTGTCCATCTGAGAAAAAATAACCTGTCTTTCCTACAAAAAATTTGCCGCAGCCATATGCCGCTTGGCATGTATGATAATATCGTATATTACCACAATACGCGAAAAAAAGCAAATCGAAAACCTGTAAATTTTTTGAAAACGCAAAAAGCGCAGGAGCTTTTCAAAACTTCCGCGCCTTTTTACAGAGCTTTATGGAATTTGTGCACGCTCTTTCGGCAAAAACGTGAGCTTTACGCGCGCCGAACCGTTTTCGTTCGGATAGTAATAAAGGTAAAGCAGCGATTCGTTTTCACCGAGGCCGCGCCACTGGTATTGTAAGGCGCAGACATTTTCGCCGCCTGCATCTTTTTGCAGCGCCGCAAAAAGCGTATCGGTATCGTCTTCGGCGGAAACGCCGTCCATGTTCACGTCGGTCGTGAACGGTCCGCCGAGCGCTTTTTCAAGCTTGTCATAGCAGGTGCGCATGTATGAAAAGCCGTCATCATTCGGCGTGCACGGTACGGTGAGCTCTGCGTAGTTGAGCTTGCCGGCGGAGGTTTCATCGCCGCGATATGCATCAAACGAGAGCTGCACATCGGCGGTTTTGCCGTAAACGTCAACGGCATAATCGGAGAGCGCCTGTTCGGTAGTACCGAGCGTTTTCAGCGCGTCCGCTTTTTCCTGTCCCACAGAGCCGATAAACGTTTCAGGGAATGAGGCTTTCGAGCCGGTTGAGCACCCGACAAGGCATGTAAATATCGCCAAAAGGCAGAACATGACCGCAAATTGCTTTTTCATAAAATCGACCCTTTCTTAAAAATGGGTGTGTTTACTGGGGGGCAAAGCGGTACATGGGGCTCATCCTTTCCGAGTTTTACAGCTCCATTATAGCATAAAGCTGTGGGCGAAAACTATGGAAGAAACCGCCAAAACATCAGGGCGGCGGTTGGTGCAAATGTTATTTTACGCGGTGTGCGTCTGTTTTTCGTAAAAGCACGTTGTTTTCCGTGCTGTTTTCTGTATAATAAGAAATGAAAACACAAGCTGTGCGGCGGGAAGTGCTGCAGTTTTTGAAACGATAGATCAGAAATAAAAAAAGGAGAACCTTATGAATTATACGGAAAACGTAATCGTGCCGGAGCGCACGCTTTTGGTCTCGCTTGACACAGGCGAGTATGACGCGGAGGAATCGCTGCGCGAGCTGTGGGAGCTTGCAAAAAGCGGCGGCGCGGAGCCTATTGCGACGATGATGCAGAAGCGCCCCTCCCCGGAGACCGCGACGTGCGTAGGCAGCGGCATGGTGGAGGAAATTCGGAATTTCTGCGAGAACAACGAGATTGAGCTGATTATTTTTGACCGCGAGCTGACGCCGACGCAGATCCGCAACCTTGAAAATGCGACGGACGTGCGCGTTGTGGACCGCACGATGCTGATCCTCGATATTTTTGCGCAACGTGCGCAGAGCCGCGCAGGTAAGGTGCAGGTGGAAGCGGCGCAGCTGAAATACCTTCTGCCACGTTTGACCGGCAAAGGCACGGCGCTTTCGCGTCTCGGCGGCGGCATCGGCACGCGCGGCCCGGGCGAAACGAAGCTGGAGACCGACCGCCGACATATTCGCCGCAGAATTGAAGCGCTGCGCGAGCAGTTGAAGAAAATAGAAGTCGGCCGCCACGAGACACAGCGCCGCCGCGAAAAGGACGGAACGGTGACGGTGGCGCTTGTCGGCTACACGAACGCGGGCAAATCGACCTTGATGAATCTCTTGACGCAAGCGGGCGTTTTGGCGGAGGATAAGCTTTTCGCGACGCTGGACCCCACGGCGCGCGCGTTGAAACTGCCCGGCGGCAAGACCGTTATGCTCATCGATACGGTCGGCCTTGTGCGCCGCTTGCCGCACCATTTGGTGGAGGCGTTCCGCTCCACGTTGGAGCAGGCTGCAACGGCGGACATCATTTTGAACGTGTGCGATGCTTCCAGTCCCGAAGCACGCACGCACTTGGACGTAACAAATGAAATTTTGCAGAGCCTCGGCTGCGGTGACCGCCCAGTTATCCCGGTGCTCAATAAATGGGACCTTGTGGGCGATGCGGACAGCGCTTTGCATTTGACGGGCGCGGTGCGCATCAGTGCGCTGAAAAACGAAGGCATCCCGGCGCTTTTGCAGGCGATTGAAGATAACCTGCCGGTGAAGCCGGTGGACGTGACGGCGCTGCTGCCGTTTGCAAAGACGGGCATTGCGGCACAGCTGAGAAAAGCGGGCGCACTCGTCTCCGAAGAATACGTGGCGGAAGGGCTCCTTATTCGTGCCCGTGTGGAGCCGCGCGAAATGGCGCTTATAAAGCCCTATATCGTAGAAAACAATTCCGAAAGCGAAAATGTATAAAGCGATGTATACAAATGTATAATATGCGCTTTATTCATTCGAAAATGCATACTTTTGAAGATTGAATTTTGAAAAATACACAAATATAAAGCCGAAAAACCCGCATGAAATCTGGGAATTTCTACAACTTTCAAAAAAGATGAATAAATATTCAAGAAAAGGGTTGATTTTTCCGGAAAACGGTGTATAATAATGACCGTTGAAACAAATAATTCTCCGCCGCACGATGACGGCGGTTTATGAAAAAAGGAAGGGTTACATCATGGCAAAGGCAAAGAAGGATATTAAAAAGGTCGTTCTGGCGTACTCCGGTGGTCTGGATACCTCCATCATCATCCCGTGGCTGAAGGAAAACTACAACAACTGCGAGGTCATCGCGGTTTCCGCCGACGTGGGTCAGGGAACGGAGCTTGACGGTCTGGAAGAAAAAGCACTGAAGACCGGTGCATCGAAGCTCTACATTGAAGACCTCAAGGAAGAATTCATTCAGGAATATGTTTATCCCACCGTACAGGCAGGTGCGGTCTACGAGAACAAGTACCTGCTCGGCACGTCCTTTGCCCGCCCGATCATCGCAAAGCGCATCGTTGAAATTGCCAAAGCCGAGGGCGCAGACGCCATCTGCCACGGCTGCACCGGCAAGGGCAACGATCAGGTTCGTTTCGAGCTGACCATTAAGGCGTTTGCTCCCGAAATGACCATCATCGCTCCGTGGAGAGAGTGGAGCATCAAATCGAGAGAAGAAGAAATCGAGTATGCGGAAGCACACAACATTCCGCTGAAGATCAACCGTGAAACCAACTACTCCAAGGATAAGAACATCTGGCATCTGTCCCATGAGGGTCTTGACCTTGAAGATCCGGCAAACGAGCCGCAGTACAACCACCCGGGCTTCCTTGAGCTCGGCGTTTCCCCGGAGCAGGCCCCGGACGAGCCCACTTATGTGACGATCCATTTTGAAAAGGGCAAGCCGACCGCCATCAACGGTAAGGAAATGAACGGTGTGGAAGTTGTAACGACGCTCAACGAGCTCGGCGGCAAGAACGGCGTAGGCCTTGCGGATATCGTAGAGAACAGACTTGTCGGCATGAAGAGCCGCGGCGTTTATGAGACTCCGGGCGGTGCAATCCTTTACCACGCACACAATAAGCTTGAAGAGTTGTGTCTGGACAGAGACACGTTCCACTACAAGCAGCAGATCGGTTTGAAGTTTGCGGAACTTGTTTACTACGGCCAGTGGTTCACCCCGCTGCGCGAGGCGCTTTCCGCGTTTGTAGATTCCACCCAGCAGACCGTCACCGGCGATGTCAAGCTGAAGCTTTATAAGGGCAACATCATAGATGCAGGTGTCACCTCTCCGTACAGCCTGTATGACCCGGAGATCGCAACGTTCGATGAGGATGAGGTCTACAATCAGGCGGATGCAGACGGCTTCATCAACCTGTTCGGCCTGCCGATCAAGGTTTATGCACACATGAAGGCAAAGACCGAAAATAAATAATCCAAAAGTAGATTTAGGGTAGGCATTCATCTGCCTGCCCTTTTCTGCCATAAACGGGAAGGAAAGATTCAGCCATGAAATTATGGAAAGGCCGCTTCCAGAAGGAGGCAGACCCGAAGACGAACGACTTTAACTCGTCTATTTCTATTGACAGCCGCATGTACAAAGAGGACATTGAGGGCAGCATTGCGCATGCCACAATGCTCGGCGCGGCGGGAATCATCGACAAAGACGAAAGCGAAAAGATCTGCGCGGAGCTTGAGAAAATCGAAAAGGACATCGAGACGGGCGCTCTGCACATTGACCCCGATGCCGAAGATATTCACACGTTTATCGAGGGCGAGCTGACGGCGCGCATCGGCGACGCAGGCAAGAGATTACATACCGCCCGCAGCCGCAACGATCAGGTTGCGCTGGATGTTCGTCTGACGCTGCGCAAGGAGTGCGCGGGGCTCATTGAACAGTTAAAAGAGCTCATCAACGTACTGTGCGACCAGGCGGAGGAATATGCCGACACCGTTATGCCGGGCTACACGCATTTGCAGCGCGCACAGCCCATCACGTTCGGGCATCATTTAATGGCGTATGCCGAAATGTTCCTGCGCGACATCGGCCGTATGCAGGACGCGTTAAAGCGTATGGACGTTTGCCCGCTCGGCTCCGGCGCTTTGGCCGGAACGACGTACCCGCTCGACCGTGATTTGACGGCGAAGCTGCTCGGCTTCTCCGGCGTGAGCCGCAACAGCCTCGACGGCGTTGCCGACCGCGATTTCTGCGCGGAAATCGCCGCGGCGATTTCGCTTGCGATGGTGCATCTTTCGAGATTTTCCGAGGAGATCATTCTTTGGTGCTCGTGGGAGTTTAAATTCATCGAGCTGGACGACGCGTTTTCCACCGGCTCCAGCATCATGCCGCAGAAGAAGAACCCGGATATTACGGAGCTTATCCGCGGCAAGAGCGGCCGCGTGTTCGGCGACCTGATGGCGCTTTTGACCATGATGAAGGGTCTGCCGCTCGCGTACAACAAGGACATGCAGGAGGACAAGGAAGCCGTGTTTGACGCGGTGGATACCCTGCGCCTGTGCCTGACGCCGTTTATCCCGATGCTGAAAACAATGCGCGTTTTAAAAGAGAACATGCGCGCCGCAGCGGCAAAGGGCTTCATCAATGCAACGGATTGCGCGGATTATCTGGTGGCTTCAAAGGGCCTGCCGTTCCGCGATGCGTATAAGATTACGGGCGAGCTTGTCGCCTTGTGCATCGAGCGCGGCCTGACGCTGGAGACGCTGCCGATCGACGAATACAAAAAGGTCTGTAATGCGTTCGACGAGGGCGTGTACGAGGCCATCAACCTTGAAAAATGCGTGCGCGACCGCAAGGTCAAGGGTGCGCCGTGCCCGGAGAACGTCCGCGCGGCGGCAAAAGAAGTGCGCACGATCGTAAACGGGCTATAAATTCAATTTTACCTTTGTTGGGGGTATCAAAATGGAAAAGATTAAGGTCGGCGTCGTGGGCGCCACCGGTTATGCGGGCGCGGAGATCTGCCGCCTGATTGCGGGGCATCCCGCAGCGGAGCTTGCGGCCATCAGCTCTGTAAGCTTTGAGGGACAGGCTTTGTCGGACGTTTACCCGGCATACCGCGAAATGTGCGATCTCATCTGCACCACGCAGGAAGCGGTTGTGGAAAAAAGCGATGTCATCTTTGCCGCTTTGCCGCACGGCCTTTCGCAGGAGCTTGCTGCGGAGTGTGACAAAAAAGGCAAGGCGTTCATCGACCTCGGCGCGGACTTCCGCTTAAAGAGCGAGAAAGAATACACCGAGTGGTACGGCGGCACATTTGCGGAGAAGGCGCTGCACGAAAAAGCCGTGTACGGTCTGCCGGAGCTGTTCCGCGAGGAAATTAAGAAGACAAAGCTCGTTGCAAACCCGGGCTGCTACACCACGGCGGTGCCGCTTGCACTCGTGCCGGCGCTGGAAAAGGGCTATATCGAGACGACCGGTATCATCGCAAACTGCGCGTCCGGCGTGACCGGCGCGGGCAGAAAGCCGGCGCAGAACAGCCACTACCCGGAGCTGAATGAGGGTATGTCCGCGTATAAAGTCGCGTGCCACCGCCATACGCCGGAAATCGAGCAGACGCTTTCCAAAATTTCGGGTGAGAAAATGCACATCACGTTCGTGCCGCATCTGCTGCCGGTGAACCGCGGCATTTTAGCGACATGCTATGCAAAACTCAAGCCGGGCGTTACGGAGGAAATGCTTCGCGCGGCGTATGAGGAAAGATACGGCAAAGAGCCGTTTGTGCGTTTGGCAAGAGCGCCGATATTCACAACATCAAGTACACGAATTTCTGCGATGTGTCCATCTTTACGGACCCGCGCACCGGCACGTTCATCGCCATCAGCGCTATCGATAACATGGTGAAGGGCGCGGCAGGGCAGGCCATTCAGAACATGAACATTCTGTTCGGTCTGGACGAAACCTGCGGCTTAAAGCTCGTTCCGCCGGCATTCTAAAAGAGTACGAAATTAAGGAAAAGCGATTTTTATATAAGGAGCAATTCAGTATGCAGTTTATCGAAGGCGGCGTCACCGCGGCTAAGGGCTTTTTAGCCGGCGGCATCCACTGCGGCATCCGCAAAAATAAGTCCAAAGCCGATCTGGCTATGATTTTCAGCAAAACACCGTGTGCGGCGGCAGGTGTTTACACGCAGAACCTTGTAAAGGGTGCGCCGATTCTTGTCACACGCAAAAATATCGCGGACGGCCGCGCACAGGCGGTCATCTGCAACAGCGGCAACGCCAACACCTGCAACGCAGACGGTGAAAAGAAAGCGTGGCGCATGTGCGAAATCGCGGGCGAAGCGCTCGGCATCGACCCGCACGATGTCATCGTCGCGTCTACGGGCGTTATCGGGCAGATTTTGCCGATCGCGCCGATTGAGAATGCAGCCCCGGCGTTGGCGGCACTGCTGAATGAAAACGGCTCCAACATGGCGGCAAAGGCCATCATGACGACCGACACCATCGAAAAAGAGTGCGCCGTAAAGATTACGCTCGGCGACAAAGAAGTGCGCATCGGCGGCATCTCCAAGGGCTCCGGCATGATCCACCCGAACATGGCGACGATGCTGTGTTTTGTCACGACGGACTGCGCCATTTCCGTGCCGATGCTGCAAAAGGCCATTAAGGCGGCGGCAGACACCACATTCAACATGATCAGCGTGGACGGCGATACCTCCACGAACGATACGCTTGCCATTATGGCGAACGGCGAGGCGGAAAACGAGGAGATCACCGAAGAAAACGAAGCGTACAAGACGTTTCTTGAGGCGCTGACGGCGGTTTGCAGAAAGCTTTCCATGATGATGGCGGGCGACGGCGAGGGCGCAACGAAGCTGCTCATCTGCAAGACGACCGGCGCGAAGGACTGGGAGACGGCGAAGACGGTTGCAAAGTCCGTCATCTGCTCCTCTCTGCTCAAGGCTGCCATGTTCGGCGAAGACGCCAACTGGGGCCGCGTGCTGTGCGCCATCGGTTATGCCGGCGCGGATATCGACATCAACAAGGTGGACGTGTCCTTTAAGAGCGCGTACGGGCAGGTAGATGTCTGCGTGAACGGTGCGGGCATCAACTTCAGCGAGAAAGAAGCCGCAAAGGTGCTGCATGAAAAGGAAATTACCATTCTGGTGGAGCTCAACAGCGGCGACGCGGAGGCGGAAGCCTTCGGCTGCGACCTCACCTATGACTATGTGAAAATCAACGGAGATTACAGAACATGAGTGAAGAAAAGAAGATCGGCATCTCGAACAGCGACCGCGCCCATGTGCTCGTGCAGGCGATGCCGTATATCAAAAAGTGGGCGGGCGAGACCATCGTCGTCAAATACGGCGGCAATGCTATGATTAACCCGGAGCTGAAAGAAGCCGTGATGAATGATATTGTGCTGATGCAGCTCGTCGGCGTGAATGTCGTGCTGGTGCACGGCGGCGGCCCGGAGATCAGCGGCATGCTGAAAAAGATCGGCAAGGAAAGCCGCTTTGTCGGCGGTATGCGCTACACCGACGCGGAGACGATGGACATTGTGCAGCAGGTGCTGGCAGGCAAAGTCAATAAAGACCTCGTACAGCTTTTGGAAAACACCGGCGGCAAGGCGGTCGGCCTGTGCGGCCTTGACGGTTCCATGCTGAAGGCGGATAAGCTGCCCGCAGCCGAAGACCTCGGCTTTGTGGGCGAGATCCGTGAAGTGAACACGAAGATCGTTGAAGATGCCATTGCTTCCGGCTACACACCCGTTATCTCTACGGTGGCGGCAGGCTACCACGGTGAGGTGTACAACATCAACGCCGATGTGGAGGCGGCGCGCATTGCGGCGGAGCTCGGCGCGCGCAAGCTCATTTTGATGACCGACATTGTCGGTCTGCTGCGGGATAAGGACGATGAAAACACGCTTATCCCGGTCGTGAACGTCAGCGACGTGCCGAAGCTGAAGCGCGACGGCATCATCAGCGGCGGCATGATTCCGAAGATTGACTGCTGCGTGGAGGCTGTGCGCCGCGGCGTAGAGCGCGCGCATATCATCGACGGCAGAACGCCGCACTCCATTCTGGTCGAGCTCTTCACCGATGAAGGCATCGGCACGATGTTCTATTAAAAGGGGAAAACCGCGCCCGTACCCGTGAACGAAAACGGCGAATGGGAGAAGCACCGGGGTTCGTCGGCGATAGTATCGGTGTGAAAGACAAGTACGGATATGTTTTCAACAGGGTACAGACGATATTGTGGAAACAAAAGGAATTTTGAATATGAGTTTTGAAGCAATTAAAAAGCAGGAACAGGAGTATATCCTCCATTCCTACGGCCGTGTGGACGTGGCGCTCAGCCACGGCAAAAACGCCGAGGCTTGGGACGTGGAGGGCAAGCATTACTACGATTTCACCTCCGGCATCGGCGTAAATGCGCTGGGCTATTGCGACGAGGGCTGGGTGAAGGCCGTCACCGAACAGGCGGGCAAAATTCAACACATGTCGAACTATTATTACTGTGATAAAAACACACAGCTTGCGGAACTGCTTGCAAAAAACAGCGGCCTTTGCCGTTCGTTCTTCTGCAACAGCGGCGCGGAAGCGAACGAGTGCGCCATTAAAATTGCCCGTAAATACGGCGAAAAGAAGCACGCGTATAAGATCGTCACGCTGGAAAATTCTTTTCACGGCAGAACGCTTACCACATTGGCGGCAACGGGTCAGGACGGCTTTCATCGGCTTTTCACCCCGCTGACCGAGGGCTTTGTGTACGCCAAGGGCAACGACGTGGAAGACCTGAAAGCGAAGCTCTCTGACCCCGAGGTCTGCGCCGTGCTGCTCGAGAGCGTGCAGGGCGAAGGCGGCGTGGTGCCGATGGAGGAAGACTATTTAAAGGCCGTGCGTGCACTGTGCACGGAGCGTGACGTGCTGATGATGCTTGACGAAGTGCAGACGGGCATCGGCCGCACGGGCTACTTCTTCAGCTATCAGCGCGCGGGCATTCTGCCAGACGTTGTAACGGCGGCGAAGGGGCTTGGCGGCGGCTTGCCGATCGGCGTATGCATCGCGGGCGAGAAAGTAAAGGACAGCTTTGCCCCCGGCATGAACGGCTCCACGTTCGGTGCAAACCCCGTGGTGTGCGCCGGTGCGGTGGAGGTCGTTTCCCGCGTATCCAAGCCGGAATTCTTAAAAAAAGTGCAGGAAAAAGGTGAGTATTTCAAAGAGCGACTGCTTAAAATGCCGAACGTCGAGTTTGTGCGCGGCCGCGGCATGATGATCGGCGTGAAAGTGAAGGACAAGGACGCCCATGATGTGCTGAATGCTTGCGCGAAAGCGGGTCTGCTCATTTTGACGGCGAAGGACCTTGTGCGCTTCCTGCCGCCGCTCACCATCACAAAAGAAGAGATCGATGCCGGTCTCGCGATTTTTGCGGAACAGATTAAATAAACGGAGGAAATTCCCATGAAACACTTATTAAAACTGCTCGATCTCTCCAAAGAGGAGATCATCGACATTCTGAACCTTGCCGACCAGCTCAAGTATGAGACAAAGCACGGCATCGAGCACCACCACTTAAAGGGCAAGTGCCTTGCCATGATTTTTGAGAAATCTTCCACCAGAACGCGCGTTTCGTTTGAAGTGGGCATCAATCAGCTCGGCGGCTATGCCGTTGTGCTCGCGGGTGAAGGCTCGCA
>OHYF01001075.1_pt1 | contig 11737 bp, 8 predicted proteins | sample 1580111 | NCBI WGS metagenome assembly OHYF01 (sample SAMEA3882530, study PRJEB24775) | human gut metagenome | biome: human-associated habitat; feature: intestine environment; material: feces | place: Netherlands | collected 2009/2010
GAATTTCTGCCAGAGATACTCCTGCACCAAACCAAATCAATCCGTTTGAAAAAACGGAAGTTCTTTTTTCATTCATCGCACGTACTCTCCCTCTATTGCAAATGCATGGTTCATAGGTCCGCTTCCTTTTCCAAGATCAAGCATGGCGGCAAGTGCGCCGGAAATATAATTTTTCGCATATCTTACGGAAGTTTCCAGATCTCTCCCTTTCGCAAGGTTTGATGCAATCGCAGAGGAAAGCGTACAGCCGGTTCCGTGTGTATTTGGATTGTCAATCCGCTTTCCGTGGAACCATACCGGCTCTTTTCCTTTCTGGAACAAAAGATCATTGGCATCATTTAACTGATGTCCGCCTTTTAATAAAACAGAACAGCCTAACGTATCACAGATGGTTTCTGCGGCTTTTTCCATATCCTGCTCGCTCTTTATTTCCATGCCGAAAAGCACTTCTGCCTCCGGGATATTTGGCGTAATTACCGTTGCAAGAGGTAATAATTTACTCTTTAAGGTACTGATGGCATCCTCACTGATGAGTCTTGCTCCACTGGTGGCTACCATCACCGGATCTACGACAATATTTTTGGCGTGATACTCGGTCAGCTTCTGCGCGATCGTTTCGATCAGTTCACTCGAAGCGACCATTCCGGTTTTAATCGCATCCGGATAGATATCCGTAAAAATACTGTCCAACTGCTCTGCCAGGAATTTTGGAGTTACCTCCATAATATCGGTTACGCCGGTCGTATTCTGGGCGTTCAATGCCGTAATTGCGCTCATCGCATACACGCGGTTTGCGGTCATGGTCTTGATATCTGCCTGGATGCCGGCGCCTCCGCTGGAATCACTTCCAGCAATTGTTAATGCTGTATACATATACATCCTCCTTATCGTATTATGCATTAATTTTCTATAGCGGCCGAAGGTGGTGCCCCCGATCTGCCGCTTGTGGTGCAGCGTAAGCTGCATCACCTACGTACATCGCTTCCGCGTAAGCGGAACTCTCATGCGATGTGCTCCTTGTAGTGCAGCGTAAGCTGCATCACCTACGCAGTTTTCTGCAAAATAAAACAGGAATCCCGTTTTGGATTCCTGCGCGCAAACGATTTTTCACCGTTTCTGTTTCCCTACGTTGGCATTATCCAAATCAGGTTCTGGGTTAAAGCATTTGCTTACTCTCAGCCCGCTTGTGCGAGCACCCCGTTTTATGTTTTATAACATTTCTATTATACACACCGTTTCCGGAAATGCAAGGTTTTTCCAATTTACTTATCCAATCACCACTTTACAATCTTTCTTATAGCAGGCAATCCCATATTTGATGAAATTGCGCATTCCATCCTGCTTGAGTTTTGCCACATAATCTTTCGCTTCGATCTGCTTTAATGCCTCAGTGCATGCCGCATCCATATCACCATCCTCGGCATACTTTAATTCAATTACGATTCCGGTTCGGTTCTCCGGTGCTTCCACAAGGATGTCACTGTAGCCGATTCCGGATTCCGCATTGGATTTCGTAAGCCAGCTTGCTTTATAACCGAGAAGCCCCAGCAGAATACCGTGGTAAAAGTTTTCCTTCTTTTCTTTTGCAACTGCGGTATCCCTTATACTGATCGTATTCCACAGATAGTCGCCAAAAAGCAGTTCAATTTTTTCCGGATTTTTCTCTAAAAATGCATTGCAGAATTCTTCAAGTGTTTTTCCATCATTTCTGGATACATCACGAAACCACTCCCGGATTTTCTTGATAAAAAGGTTCCTTATCTCTTTATTTGGAATCGACAAACGATATCTGCCGCTTTCGGTGCGCCCCTGCTGTGTCAGATAACCGGTAGTAAAAAGCACACTCCAGAGGTTTTCAATTTTGTTATCCAGCTCGTCATAGGTGAGTTCCTGGGAGACTTCTTTCTCAATGCATTCTCCTGCGATCAACCGCTCAATTTCATTCTTTGTGCGAGTATCTGCTTTGTCAATAAATCTACGTACAATCGCATTTCCGCTGGAATTTGACCAGAAATCCTCTGGCTCAGCGGTCAGATCGTATTTCAGCTGTTCAACATAATTGATCACATCCCACGGGCAATATACATCTGCCTTTCCAAAGTGATAGCCATCATACCATTCCTTCGTTTCCATAAAATGTGACGAAAGTCCATAATCTTCCAGAAGCATTTTTACTTCATCATCCGTAAATCCAAACTGCTCATCAAACCTGGCATCCAGAAGGGAAAGCACCTTAAAATTATTAAGTCCTGTAAAAATACTTTCCTTTGAAATCCGCAGACACCCCGTTAAAACCGCGAACCGTAAAAAATCATTCGTCTTTAATGCCTGCCCGAAAAGTCCCCGGATCAGCGCAACCATTTCCCGGTAATAGCCATTCTGAAATGCCTTATCCAACGGAACATCATATTCATCTATGATAATAATCACTTTCTGATCAAAATGCCGGTACAAAAGCTCCGACAACAATCGAATACTATCCGTCAGATCATCCGGCTTTCCTGCCAGAAGCTGCGCAAACTGCGCAATCTCCTCGTCAACCAGCCTATCACTGTTATTTAACTCATAGTGCCTCCGGGCCTCTGTTCTTATAATTGTAGTAACACGGGTCTGTGCTTCCTCAAAAGTCAGTCCATCCACGCCCTTAAAAGAAAGAAAAATCACCGGATATTTTCCCATATATTCCGCACACATTTCTTTATTTTTTGAAATATATAGTCCCTCAAATAAAGACGGATCTGCACCTGTCTCAAAAAAAGCGCGCAGCATACTCATATTCAGTGTTTTTCCAAAACGGCGCGGACGGGTAAAAAGATTTACTTTCCCCCAATTTTGTAAAAGCTGCTCTATGAGCTTCGTCTTATCCACATAGTAAAATCCTGATTTCCGAATTTCTTCAAAGTTTTCAATTCCGACCGGCAATTTTAAGGTACTGTTCATCAAAGCCTCCACAAATACTTTGTTATATAACTAACCATAGTATAACGGTTTGGCTTATAAAATACAATCATATCTAAAATGACACTGGAGGGATTCGAACCCTTAACTTCGGTTTTGCAAACCTATGCCTTACCAGCGGCCACAGAATCGTCGGATTGTTTGCCAGCCCTCTGGCAATTGCGGCACGCTGTGACATACCGCCGGACAACTGGCTTGGATAACTGTTTTCGAGTCCTGCCAATCCTACAAGTTCCAGATGTTTTTTTACTTTCTCCGCATCCACTGTGCCCCACGATGGTAATGAATTCTCCTTTTTTTACCTGCAGATTAATGTCATGCAGCACCTCCATCGGCTGTTTGTTCACCAGAAACTGTTTGTTCAGGTGTGTGACCTTAATAATGTCTTCTCTTGCTGTTTCCATTCCTGCACCTCCTTGTTTGAACATCCTTTGAAGTATCACAATGTCTCGTTGATGTTGACTGCATTATATATGTGTGTGTATGCCAATAGCAAAGGCTATTCGTGAAATCGTTTGCACGATTTCCATTTTATCTCCCTGTATTCATATTAAATTAATATGTTTTAAATTTTATGTGAAATATACCGAAAAAATAACGATTCCAGCAAGTTTTTCACTTGCATGGAATCGTTTTGGTTTGTATTTAAGATATGAATTTTTAGATAGAAACGTACAATTTGTGAAATCGTTTACACCTTGAAAATGGGGCTATTTCTGTAATTTCTGCAGTTTTTGCAACGCAATTACAGGCTTTCCTGCATCATCCATCAGTTCCATAAAGGTTCCCCAGCCATTTTCGTCATTATTCTCACAGCGCATAAAGGGCTCCCAGTAGAAAAATCCGCTACATGCCGGCACGCTTTGGATAAGCTGTGTCAAATGCTGCAGGCTCTCCTGCTGCCCCACAGGGCTTGCCGGATATCCAGCACACTGCTCCTCTTTTTCCCCGAAAAAGCTTCCTTTGCTTCTGCGGAATGGATGCGCAAACTCTGCAACATTTAACTCTTTGCCATACTTTTGTGACAAGCGCTGCAGACAATCCTCAAAATCAGAAAAACTGCCGTGAATATAAGGATAGTACGATAATCCGATCACATCAAAATCTGTCATTCCCTGGGCCATCATATGGTCAAACCATTCTTCATAATATGCATATGTAGCACCTTCATCCAAGTGGATCATAAGTTTTGTATCTGCATTCACCTTGCGCGCTGCTGCTATTCCGCTATTGACAAGTTTTGCAAGATTTTCCCATTTCGGGACTTTCGCCACCGGAAAAAGCATTCCATTTCGGATCTCATTGCCAATCTGGATCATATCCGGATACACATCCGCTTCTTTTAAGGCAAGAAGTGCCTGCTCCGTAAATGCAAAAAGCTCCTGTGCCATCGCATCCACGGACAAATCTTTCCACGCCTTCGGAATATTCTGGTGCTCCGGATCTGCCCACCAGTCAGAATAATGGAAATCCAGCAAATAGGGAATGTCCAGCTTTTTTAACCGTTTTGCTATTGCAATCGTTTGCAACAAATCACAATATCCGCCAGATTCCGGTATATTTTGCGGCGCATTCCACAACCGCAGCCGCCCATAATTAAATCCTTTCTTTTTCCCATATTCCAGCACATCAATTTCTGTGCCATTTTCATCGTAATACCGATACCCCTTATCTTTCATTTCCGGATATGAAGATACATCCATCCCTATAATCATTTCCTGCCTCCTCATCTATACACACTCCTCAAACCCACAAATACTAGAAAGCACTTTCCCATGTTCATCAAACAATGCCTGATTTTCCCACTCATTTCCCTGGCCTTTTTCTACACCGACGCCTTTTTTGCAATACCACACCGGTTCCCAGTAAAAGACTCCACTTCCATTTTGCGCAGCTTTCACCTCACAAAGCACACGCGCAAGCACGGCTTTTTGGTTTTCCACGGAAGGAGGAAGTCCCATCTTTTCCATCGTAAGCTGCCCTGTCACAATGTTTGGCATTTCATCGTGGGAGGCGTCTGTATAGGGAAACGCTGTTTCCATAACAATAACTGGCTTGTGAAATTTATGCTCAATGTTTTCCATGTTGATGCGCAATTGTTCATAAGATCCCGCCCAAAACGGATAATACGACAATCCAATCTCGTCAAACGTATGCAATCCATTGGCAAATAATTCGGTAAAAAACTGCTCTGTGCGCGGCATATCCGCACCACACTCCACATGCAGCACCGTGCGCATCTGTAACCTGTTCTTTTCACACACAGCCCTCACTGCGGAAAGTCCTGCGTTTAAAAATATGGCAAGCTGCCGGGGATGTTTCAGGCTTCCGTATTCCCATAACATTCCCTTTCCAATTTCATTTCCGATCTGCACCATATCCGGGGCAGCACCGGCATCTGTCAGCGTCTGCAATACTTCGCAGGTGTATGCATAAACCTGGTGCTCCAGCTCGTCTGCTGACATTCCCTGCCACTGCACCGGAATGGTCTGTGCCTTCCAGTCCGCCCAAAAGTCACTGTAATGGAAATCCAAAAGGAAGCCCAGCCCGCGCGCTTTGGTCCGTTTCGCCATAAGAACTGTATGTGGCAGATCGCAGTAATCTCCACCATCGAACGACCGTGTTGGCTGATGAAACAGCCGTAACCGTATATAGTTTACGCCATGCCCCTGCAATATGGCAAGTGCATCCGCCTCGTTCCCGTTGAGATCATAAAATTTTGCACCGTAATCCTCCATCGCCTGCAGCGATGAGACATCGGCTCCCTTGATGAATTCCATAGTATACTCCGTCTCTTACTTTTTAATAACTACCTTTTTGCCGCAATTGGCTTTTGTAAAATATTTCACGTATTTTGCATACTGCTTCTTTGCATTTCCCTTTAATTGAATCGTTGTAACTGCTGATCCTTTCAGACAGTTTTTCACAGATTTTTTTGTCAGCTTTCCGCTCTTAAGCGTAATCGTTTTTAACTTTTTCGCACCGGAAAATACACCCTTTTCGATGCTTGTAATATTGCTTCCAATGACAACAGTTGTCACGGTTTTGTTATTGGCAAATGCCTTTGCATCAATAGATGTTACCTTATAGGTGACACCGTCAATTTTTACCGTCGCAGGAATTATTACCGTTTTTTCCTTTGTCTTTCCAACTTTGTATACAACCGTTTTCTTTTCTGTATTTGTTACGATATAGGCTGCCTTGCTGTTGGAAATAGTAGTGCCTTTTTTAACGGTATTTTCTGTATTTCCAGTGTTGTCTGTTTTATCCGTATTATCCTTTTTCTGGGAATCGTCCTTTTTATCTGTCGGTACGACAGTGGTTTCTGCATTTCCGCCACTTGTACCTCCGTTGCTGCTGTCATCCTTCTTTGCAAGCTCTCCAGATTTAATCAAGGTGATATTATCACAGACTACCCATGCGCCGAGTTCATTTGCGGTACATGCAATTCTGGTTCCCACTTTAACCGAAACTACATTTGCATCCAGTTCCACATTGACTGTTGCCTGATAGAAGTCTTTCCAGACATTGTGGATTTCGATCCCTGTACTGCATGTTTTTGTAGTTCCATCCTTATAAGTAATCACCGCATACAAAGCTGCATCCTTAGACACCTCTGCAATACCAGTTCCCTGATAATATGCAGACAGCGCATATACACCATCCGGAATCTGCTCCTTTGTGATTTCCTGCTCGATAGCAAAATCCATAGATTCCTTACTCCATCCGGTATAATAATATATTCCCTTCTGTGCATTGGAAGAATTTTTATCCACCTTTGGATAGCCGACATCCTCTCCCAGATAATTAATCAGGTTCCATCCCTGTGCATTTCCAGTCTCAAAATCCCCATTTGTAATATAGCTTTTTCCTTCAATCGTTACATTGCAGCTGGTTGTCCACGTTCCTGCCGGAACTAAAACCGTTTTTCCACTTAATTTATCTGTATAGGTAAAGGCATCCACTGAACCGCTTACCTGATAATCTCCATAGGTTGCGGTCTTTAATGCATCGACCTCCTCCTGCTTCCAGGTCACTGGAGCCTCCATGGTACTATCATCATTTAAAGTAACCGTAACGGTTTCCGGAAGCTGTGGGGTTTCCTTATAGTTCATAACCACGCTTGTCTTTGCAACACGCTTTACCTTTGTCGATCCGACTGCGCCTGTGTATACCCACTTGTATACATTCAGCGAAGGAAGCACCTTTCCATTAAAATCGAAAAATGCCTGATTATCCCATGTGCCTCCACCACGCTCATTTTCTGCAATTTCCGGGTCATAATCTTTAGAATAAACGGTTCCCCAGCCACTGCCGTTTAATTTCCATGCCAGTTCATTTTTTGTGGCTGTACCGTCCTTGTCAGCCGCATCGGCATAGTTATTTACCGGAATCCAGGCTGGCTCCCAATAAAATGTACCAAGTCCGTTTTCTCCTATTGCAGAGATTGCAGCAATCGCGTCTCTTATAGCTGTTGCCTGTCCCTCAACGTCAATCGTATAATCATAGTTTTGATCTCCAGCACCAGAATATACGACGTTTCCATAGCTGTCACCATCCTCCATGGTCCATGCATAGGAGATTTCGGCAACCATTACCTTTTTATTAAATTTATCAGCAATTCGCTGTAAATTTTCCTTCAGTGTCGTTGCAGAGCCATGCCAGAACGGATAAAAAGAGGTTGCAAAAACATCATAATCTACACCTGCGGCTTCCAGCCCTTCAGCTCTTTTATACTGATAATCCTCACTCTGCGGATCTGTAAAATGCAGTGCTACTAAAATTTCATGATTTTTTTCTTGGGAAACCTTACGAACTGCTGCACTTCCAGCCTTTAACAACTGATATACATTTGCCTCGTCCGTCTCTCCCGCCATACCATTGTTGATCTCATTTCCTACCTGTACCATACCAACATCCACACCAGCATCCAGCAGGGTATTAAGACTCTCCTCGGTAAATTCTGATAGAGCACTGGTCTTTTCCTCTAAGCTCATACCCTCCCACTGCTTTGGTACACGCTGTTTCTTTGGGTCTGCCCAGAAATCGCTGTAATGGAAATCGATCAGCACTTTCATATGGTGATCCGTTGCTTTCTTTCCGATGATTGCTGCGGTTGCCACATCGCAGACACCGGCACCATATACCTCCCGGTATACCTGTGTGTCTGGATCATCCACAAGACAATACTGCTGCACGCCATTGACGCTAATGCCTGCCTGCGTTACCGCTGCTGCCTTGTATTCAGTGGTTCCGTCTGCTCCAACATATTTATAATTGCCATCCTCATCCCATGGAAATGGATCGTTCCAGACACGAAGCCGCACATAATTGACTCCTGCATTTTCTAACAAGTCAAATAAATCTGTCTCGTCTCCTTTTTCATCGTAATACTTTGCGCCACTCTCTACCAGACTTAAGTAGGAAGACACATCCACACCATTTACAAAATCCTTAGAAAGTCCATTCACCTTCTGTACTGTAATCGGTGCATTCTGCACTGCTTCCTGCTCCTGCTCGAAAGTAACATTTTGTAAGGTGCCATTTTCCTGTGCATAAACCACCGATGTGCTCTGTGGCACACTGGTGAGCACCAGTCCCAGTGCCAGTCCAGCACTGATTAGTTTTTTCCAATTTTTCATATCATTTCCTCATTTTATCTCGATTTGTCGAATCCTTCATGAGTACCTCGTACCCCTGCAGAATCCGTTTCTTTGCTTCTTTTCCCTGTAATAAATCATACAGCACCCCGGAGGCGGTCCGCGCCAGTGCCTGAATATCCAGGTTCACGCAGCTGATCGGCGGGTAGTATTCCTCCAGCACGCTACTGTTGTAAAAGGATGCCACCAGGATATCCTCCGGAATACGCACCTCGAATTTGCGCAATGCGTTGAGCACATTCAGACAGATATTATCATCCATACAGACAATACATTCTGCTCCTGCCTTGAGCATCTGCTCCGTGCAGCGCTCTGCCACATCTGCGTAACCGGTTTCTTCAAATAAAAAACTTTTATCAAAGTCCAGCCCCAGCACTTCATATGCCTGTAAAAATCCACGCCAGCGGCTCTGGGTGACGACATGTGTGCGGTTTGCGCAAAACAGCGCAATATTGCGCACGCCCTGCTGCAGGAGCCGCATCGTCAGCTCCTTACAGCCTCCGCGCTGATCCACGTCAATCTGGTAGAGCGTATTGTCATCGTAGCTGCCAATCGTCACAAACGGCACGCCCTTTTCCTGCAAAAAGCGGATATCCAGCGCATTGTCCAGCGTCCGCGACAAAATCACACCATCGCATTTGTGCTGCTTAATCACTTTTTTCAGTGGCTCGATATCATCCTCGCTGGTTTTTGCAACCAGTACCTGATACCCCAGAGGCTGAAAGAAATCGTAAGCTCCCATAATCACCTGTGAAAAATAAGGCAGCAGACCATAATTGCGCTCGCCCGCTACCGTAACAAGAATATTTCTCGTTTTCCGTGCGGTATAAGGACGCCTGCGTACCGCGGGTGCGGCATTATTTGCCTTTATATACTCCTGTACCCTCTGCCGGGTCGCATCTGACACTCTGCCTTTTCCGGAAAGTGCTCGGGACACCGTTGTCGAAGAAAGTGCTAATTCCTCTGCAATTTGTTTAATTTCCAGCTTCTTCGACATCGGCTTTCCTCCCCGTATCAGATCTGTTTATAAATCCTTCTGTTCCATGTATACTTTATACTGTGTGTTAAATTCATCACAAACCTTCTGGATGCCCGCATCCTCTAACTGCTTTTTGAAATCCTCAAAGGTTTTTTCGGTATCATCTCCGTAGATTCCAAGGGCAAATGCCATCTTGTACTCATCCACCAGAGACTGTACCACGGTAAACTCTGTCTGTACTTCACTCGGATCGAAGGTAAATCCAGTCTGCTGTGGTACATATTCCATTTCCTCATTGTGCTTGTCAATGGCAATCTGACGCTCGTCTAAGCCCGACTCGTCCGGCTCATCCTGACGGTTGATCGCCCATGCCCAGTTGTTCCAGGTATAACCATCTGCATCGTCCAGTGTCGTGCGGGTTCCATCCTCATTAAGCTGATAATGCTTGCCTTCGATTCCACCAAGCAGCAGACGGTTTAAGTTCACATCGCCCTTCATATAATCCAGAACCAGTGCAGCACGTTCCGGATCTTCTGATTTTTCTGTAATCGCGATCGCATCTACCGCATAGCTTCCGCGGTTTCTCTTGACATCCGGTGTCACATCATAAGCTGCATAGGTTCCATTTCCGGAATCCTCCAGATTCTTGCCAGCGGTAAAAATGGAAGAATTCCATACAAACGAACCGCTTGTTCCATTTTCAAAGTATGCCTGTGCATCACTGGTGTCGTTGATTGCATCGGTAGACCATACCCCGGATTTTGCGAGATCTGCCATGGTCAGGCAGTAATCTTTATAAAAATCTGAAGTATACAGATACCAGATATCATCCGTGGACGGTGCTGCATCACTATTGTTTGCATAATATTCAAAATCATATCCTTCTGTCACACCCTGCACCCCTTTGGACTGTCCATAGGTGGTCAGAAGCTGCTCCCTGTTTGCATTCGTATTGAGTGCAGTCACACCGGTTTCTGACTGCTTTTGTGCAAGTTCTTTTAAATATTTGACATAATTATCCCAGCTATCCGGCACGGTCAGATTGTATTTATCAATCAGATCCTGACGCACAGCCACCTGATTATATGCTGTAAAGGTTGCCTTGGATTTCGGCACTGCATAGATTGTATTGTTAATCGAAATCTCATCCCAGCTTTCATCTGGCTGCTGGTCATAAGAAAGCGGCATATACTGCTTTAACCAGTCACGGTCTAAAATTTTAAATGCACCGTTGGCTGCTTCTTCATTATAGTAGCACCAGGACGCGGTGTAAATCAAATCCACCGAATCTCCTCCTGCCAGAAGCAGACTGTACTTTGTGCTGTAGTCGCTCCAGTTTAAAAACTCCAGATCCAGCGTCGTATTTAAGTTTGGTTCAAAATACTCGGAATTTGCCTTCTCCAGCACTTCATCCATATCCTCCGGTGTATCCCCAAGCACATACATGACAACTGTTTTCTTTTCGGACAGGTCATACCCCTTTCCCGCATACGGGCTGTCACTGGCAATTCCTTCATCCCCTGTGCTGCTACTGCTGCCCGACTGTGTCGCATCCTTTGTTCCACTGCTGCCACAACCTGCCAGCCCCATCAGCATGGTTGTTACCAGTACAGCACTTACCATTTTTGCTACGTGTTTTCTTTTCATTGTATTTCCTCCCTATAAAAATCTATCTGAAAAGGTTATCCCTTTACAGCTCCAAGTGTAAGTCCTTTTACAAAATACTTCTGTAAAAATGGGTACAACAGCACGATTGGTCCGGTCGCAATAACTGTCATTGCAAGTTTTAATCCTTCGGATGGCATCTGTCCTACCTGTACCCCGGTCTGATTGGCAATGCGCTTTAATGCCTCTGAACTGTTTAGAATGTTCTGCAGTGTATATTGTAAATTCCAGTTGTCACTGTTGCTCATAAACAGCATGCAATTATACCAGTCATTCCAGTATGCCAGTGCAATAAAGAGGGTCAGCGTAGCCACAAGCGGCTTTGCCATCGGCAGGATAATCCGCAGATAAATATAGAAATCTCCTGCTCCGTCGATTTTTGCTGCCTCCGTAATTTCAAAAGGAATCCCTTTCATAAAACTTTTGGCAATAATCATGTTCCACACCGAAAACAGCCCTGGTATAATCAGCGAAT
>OHYF01001081.1_pt1 | contig 11692 bp, 8 predicted proteins | sample 1580111 | NCBI WGS metagenome assembly OHYF01 (sample SAMEA3882530, study PRJEB24775) | human gut metagenome | biome: human-associated habitat; feature: intestine environment; material: feces | place: Netherlands | collected 2009/2010
TCACCAGCCACTAGTCACTAGTTACAAGTCACTAGTCACCAGTCACTCGACACCACTCATCCCTAGCCACTAATCCCTAGTCACAAGTCACTAGCCACTAGTCACTTCTTCCCAAACGCAAAGAAGCTCTTCACCTTCTGCCAGAAGGACTGGACACGGGAAAGCTTCACGGGTTGCTTGACGGCCTGCGCTTTCTGCACCTGCCGGACAAGAGTCATATTCCGATGCGCAGTCCTCGTCACGACGCGAGGCGGCGCGGTGAAGGTCTTCTCGCTCTTCGGCTCAGACGCATGCGCAGATACCACGCTGCTCTCCACAGCGCAGATGGTGCGCTTCTGATGGCTCTTGTCGACAGCCTTGAAAGGAATCTCTTTCTCGCCTCCGCGTGACTTTGGCGGCGCAGCTGGCGCTGTCTTCGCCGTAACGCCAGCTCCCACGATTTCTCCGGTCTTCAGGTCAAACTTCGCAAAGCCTGCCTTCGCTGCAAAGGGGCTCTCGGCAAACGTATGCTGCGGCGCTTTCGCACTTGCGCTCTCCGCCTCCACCGCTTTTCCCCGTCTCTTTTCTTCGCGCTCGATCTGCTGCATGAGACGGTTCTTCGCCCGCGGGTCGAAAGCGGGCTCCCGCTCCGCCCAGAAGCCGGACTGCTGGATCTTTCTCTGGTCCAGATCATAATTGATTTTAGCCCCGCAGTGATTGCATCGGATCGTCCCCTTCCTTTTCTTCACATCCAGATCGAAAAGGGTGAGCTTCTGTCCACACACGTGGCAGGTAAGTGTAAATGGCATAGTTGCCTCCTGGGGTGAATTGTTTTATACGAAATGTATGAACCTATCGTAAGATGCGTACCCCCTTGGAGAAGGGGGTGCCCGAAGGGCAGAGGATGGACTGCCTCGAAGAGGCAGAATACTGCGAAACGAATAACAGGCTCGTTGGGACAGCTGAAAACGTTTGGCGCAATTGTCCTGCTAACCGCTACGGTGAACTGTGCCCCTGCGGGGCACTCTATCCTGCGCCTTTGGCGCGCCCCTTCTCTAAGGGGCTGCATGCTTACTATAATTCAACATACATTTTCTATCGCTTCGTGCATCCATCCTGCGCCTTCGGCGCGCCCCTTCTCTAAGGGGCTGCTCCATTGTCAAGATTTCTGTTTCGCATCTGCCAGCCGCAGGCGGCTGACTCCATAGTAAGTATAGGGCATGAAGGCGATTTCTACAACGGGCTAAGGCGAAAGTATGGCACCCCCGTTGAACCTTTAGCCCCCTCTGAATCCGTTAAACCTTCCCTCCCTCCCACGCAAAAACCGCTCCTTTCGGAGCGGTTTTCAGATCAGCATTCCTCTAATTATTTCTTGTCAGCGAGGTACGCTTTGAGCGCATCAGCGAGTCTCTTTACGCCTTCTACGGTGACATCGTCGTCATTGTAGGAGAAGTTCAGACGGAAGAAGTTCTTCTTGCCGGATTCCGGGAAGAAAGCATCGCCCGGTACGTAAGCAACTTTTCTTTCCAGTGCGTACTTGAAGAGGTCGCGGGAATTGCAGCCTTCCGGCAGTTCGACCCACAGGAAGAGTCCGCCATGCGGATAGGTGCATTTGACATCCTTCGGGAAGTATTCTTTGATGGCATTGCACATGACATCACGGCGATGTCCATACAGCTTGCAGTTATCCTGGACGTGACCTTCGAAGTCATAGTTCTTCATGTACATAGCGACTTCACGCTGGGTAACGGATGGAGTAGCAAGGTCGGTGGAGCCTTTGACGAGATCCATCTTCGCGAGAATCTCATCATTGCAGACCATCCATGCGAGTCTCATGCCAGGAGCCAATGTCTTGGAGAAGGTGCCGGAGTACATGACGAGGTGTTTCGGATCCATGGTGATGAGCGGAGCGATCTCTTCGCCTTCGAAGCGCAGATCGCCGTAGGGGTTGTCTTCGAAGACCGGGATCTCATACTTGGTAACGATTTCCATCATTTTCTTGCGGCGTTCGAGGGACATGCAGCGGCCGGTCGGGTTCTGGTAGTTCGGAATGACGTAGATGAATTTGACATTCGGGGTGGATTCCAGATATTTTTCCAGTTCTTCCGGAATGATGCCGTCATCATCGGTCGGGACTTCGATGTATCTTGGCTGTTCGAAATTGAAAGCACCGATAGCGCCGAGGTAGGTCGGGCTTTCGCAGAGAACGACGTCGTCTTTGTTCAGGAAGACACGGCCGACGATGTCAAGGCCCTGCTGGGAGCCAGTGACGACCATGATGTTCTTGGCTTCGACCTTTTCCATTCCCATCGGCATGTACATTTTGTTCATGCGATCAGCGATGGCTTCACGCAGGCCGAGGAAGCCGAGGGACGGGCCGTACTGCATAGCGCCGGCGCCATCTTCTTCACGGACCTTGACAGCGACTTCGGTGAGTTCCTTCAGCGGGAATGTCTTCGGAGCCGGCAGACCGCCTGCGAAGGAAATGATATCCGGCTGCGCGGTCAAAGCCAGGAGGGGACCAAGGTCGGAAGGACCCATGTGTTCGAGTACATCAGAAAAACGAATTGCCATAGCAATCTCTCCTTTCAAAATAAGAAGACGGTGTCTTCTGTATTGCCTGATGATAAAAGAATGAAATCCCAGAGATCAGGACTTCGCGATCGGAAAGGGGCGTAGGCAAAAAATTCACCAAATAAAAAACGCCCCCACTTCCTTTCGGAAGTAGGGGCGACATGCGCGGTACCACCCTACATTATACTCAATTCATCCCTAACGCGGATCTGCGCCTTTCCCTACTCCGTTCGAAAAAGGGGCTCACAGGGGATGATCATCCATCATGACCGGTACTGCTTTTCACCATCCAGCAGCTCTCTGAGACTTCCTCACGATCGATCCTGTCCTGTTCTTTGCCTTTCCTGCCTGTAACGCCGGCGGCGTCAGAGACTTATCATCCCTGAGACTCCCGAGTGAGCTGCAACGTCTTCTGCGCTGACTTTCACCATCCGTCAGCTCTCTATACCATTCGGCGCTGTTTCTCTCGTTCTCTGCCTTTCATTCTTTTATTGTATATCTGATTTTACTACTCTTAGAGGAAATGTCAATAGAAAGTTTGAATACGGAACGGATCCGCAAGCGGCATGAAAAAGAGGAGCTCTTCTCCATCACAAAAGCCCCCTTAGAGGGGGCTTTTTGATCCACGCTATTATCTTAGTTGCTTTCTCTGAAATACGGCTTGAAATTCGATTCATGGGCGCCCTTGTTGTCCTTCCCGCGGTTATCGCGGCGACCGTTTTTGTTATTATCGAAACGGCGGCGGCGTCCGTCGAAGCGGCGGCCATCACGGCCTTCTGCCCCATCGCGGCCTTCCCCGTGGAAGCGTCTTCTCGGGCGGTCTCCGCCATCGAAGCGGCGGCGCGGGCCATTGCCTCTTCTTCTGCGGAAATTCGGGAGCTCTTCGGTGATATTGACCGGGGTGACGTCCGGCTGCTTGGTGAGGAGCTTGATCGCTGCAGCGACGAGAGAGATGGAGTCGACATCATTCAGAAGATCTTCGGCGCTTTCCCGATAGTCTTCGAGCCCCCCTGCCTGTGCGGTATCTGAGAGACTTTCGATGGCTGCCTTCTGATTTCCTTCGATGACCTGAGAGAGAGTCGGGACTGCACGTCTTTTGATGCGGCGGCGGATGACGCGCTCGATGTCACGAAGCTGGCCCATTTCTCTGGAAATGACGAAGGTCGTCGCAAGTCCCGTCTGTCCCGCACGGCCGGTACGGCCTACACGGTGGACGTAGATCTCCGGATCCTGCGGCATGTCGAAGTTGTAGACGTGGGTGACGCCGGAAATATCAAGACCACGGGCAGCGACGTCGGTCGCTACCAGGATATCAATGGTGCTTTCCTTGAACTGACGGACTACGGTGTCTCGTTTCTGCTGCGAAAGGTCTCCGTGAAGTCCTTCGGCCATGTAGCCTCTCTTCTTCAGGGCTTCGGTCACTTCATCGCAGCGGCGCTTCGTGCGGACGAAGACGATAGCAAGCTCCGGATCCTGCATGTCAAGCAGACGGCAGAGCGCATCAAATTTCTGACGGTCGGGCAGTTCGATGTATTCCTGCTCGATCAGATCGATGGTGACAGTCGCTGCTTTGATCTTCACGATCTCCGGTTCCTTCAGGAAGGTTTCCGCCAGCTCGCGGATCGGTGCCGGCATGGTCGCGGAGAAGAACATGGTCTGGCGTTCTTCCGGAATGCCGGCCAGAATGGTACGGATGTCATCAATGAATCCCATATCTACCATTTCATCGCCTTCGTCGAGCACGAGGATCTGCACATGAGACAGATCGATGGTGCCGCGCTTCATGTGGTCCATCAGACGGCCCGGGGTCGCGACGATGATATTCGGGTGCTTTCTGAGCGCTTTGAACTGGCGCTCGATATCCTGTCCGCCGTAGATCGGCAGTGCATGGATCGGCAGGTACTGGGCAAGATGGTTGATCTCTTCCGCAGACTGGATGGCAAGCTCACGGGTCGGCGAGAGGACGACGGCCTGCGGTCCCTTCCCGGAAATGTCGATCCGCTCCAGGATCGGAATGCCAAAAGCAGCCGTCTTGCCGGTACCGGTCTGCGCCTGCCCGATCAGGTCCTTCCCGGTAAGCGCGGTAGGGATAGCGGCTTTCTGGATGGGAGTCGGTTCTTCAAAGCCCATATCCTCTACGGCTTTCAAAATTTCCGGCTTCACGCCGAGTTCTGTGAATGTGTCGTACATAGCTCCTCCTTGTGCGCTCATGGGTACGCCGGGCGTTCTTCGCCCTTTTGACTGTATATATTATATGTATGTAATATAGCAGGCTCTGGGGAAATCCATTCCCTCATGCATTTCGCATCTTCCGGCATCTGGCCGGGCATAAAAAAAGAGAACGCTGCAAGCGTCTCTCCCATGACTGTTTCGTTCGATTGTCCGTTCTCTCGGTGCCTGCATAGCATTCTTATTATAACATAGGCGAAAGGGGTAGGAATAGGCTGATATAAAAATTAGAAATAAAAGTAGAGCAGAGATTAGGAACCTCGAGTGACTAGTGACTTGTGACTTGGAATTAGTGGCTAGGGATTAGGAATTAGGGATTAGGAGCGCCAAGTGACTCGTGACTAGAGCATCGCCATTATTTTATACTCCGCGGCGCTTCATTATTTTATGCGCCGCACCACCATTTCTCATTTCTAATTTCTCATTCAAACGAGGCTTTCAAACATAATCAAAGGGTGCCCCGCCTCACGGGCTTGCCTTGTCTGATATCTGATACCTAGTCACCAGTCACCAGTCGCCAGTCACTATACCAGTTACAAAAAATATTCTAAATCCCTCTTGCATGTTTATTCTCTTAGTTGTATAATTATCACAATTCAATTTACAGCTATTTACGAAGAAGGCTCGTTTCACCCAACATTTTCAAGAAATTCTCACCTCTTGGAAATGAATAGAATTGTATAACATGCATAAACCAGCTCTCTTCCTCAAAGGAGAATCACTCATGTTTGAAAAAGAAATCAAAGAAAAAGTCAATGAGATCACACCACAAGTCGTGACATGGCGCCGCCATTTCCATACCTACCCGGAAATCTCCGGTGAAGAAAAAGAGACCTCCCTCTACATTCAGGAAGAGCTCAAGAAGCTCGGCATCCCATTCGAGACAGGCTTCTTCGGCACCGCCGTCCTTGGCACGATCAAGGGCGAGCAGCCCGGCAAGACCGTCGCTCTCCGTGCGGACATGGATGCGCTGCCCGTCACCGAGCAGACAGGACTTCCCTTCGCCTCGAAGAACAAAGGCAAGATGCACGCCTGCGGCCATGACAGCCACATGGCGATCCTCCTCGGAGCGGCTGCCGTATTGAACCAGATGAAGTCCCAGCTCAAGGGGACAGTCAAGCTGGTCTTCCAGCCAGCCGAAGAAGAGGCAGCGATCGGAGGCGGCCGTCACATCGCAGCAAGCGGCAAGCTCGATGATGTCTCTGAGATCTATGGCCTTCACGTATGGCCGGAGCTCCCCGTCGGCGTCATCGGCTTGAAGCCGGGCAATCTCATGGCCGCTTCGGATCGTTTCTACGTCCATGTAAAAGGGAAATCCACCCATGCAGCACAGCCGCACAACGGCACCGACGCACTGGTCGCTGCCGCACACTTCATCATCGACGTGCAGTCCCTGATCTCCCGAGAGATGAACCCGATGGAAAACGTCGTCTGCACCATCGGCCTTATGAATGCAGGCACACGCTACAATGTCGGCGTCGAAGATGCCTACCTCGAAGGCACCGTCCGTACCTACACACCGGCGCTGCGCGACAAGATGGAAGCGCGCCTCGGTGAGATCCTGAAGGGGCTCGATGTGATGTTCGGCACACACTCGGAGCTGAACTACGTCCGCGGTCACAGCGCCACCATCAATACACCGGAAAAGATCCAGTTCCTGCAGGAGATCGGAAAAACTTATGTCGGTGAAGAGCACCTGACCCAGCCGCAGTACCCGTCCATGTGCGCGGAAGACTTCTCCTCCTATCTGGAAAAATTCCCCGGCGCCTTCCTGTGGCTCGGTACCGGCAAGCCGGGCACACCGGCCCTTCACAATGCCAGCTTCGCCATTGATGAATCGATCCTCCCCTTAGGCGTCACGATGGAAGCCGCAGCGGCGATCGAGGCTTTGAATAAGTAAATCGCATAAACCCCGCGAAATTTGAAAGCAGGGATGAGGGATTAGTAGCTAGGGATTAGGGATTAGAAGTGACTAGTGACTAGTGACTGGTGACTGGTGACTGGTGACTAAATGCCACTTTCAGGCATTGCCACTATCTATACTCTGCGGTGCTTCCATATTTTTATGCGCCGCACCAGCACTCCTCACTCCTAACTCCTCACTCCTAACTGGCGAGCAAAGCTTTCATCCACAATCAGTGGACGAGGCACCCCACAAGCGAACCCTGAACCCTGAACCCATTACCCCCCCATAGGAGATCCCACCATGAATCCAGTCTTACATCAATCCTTCCTCACGATGCTCGACTATACGCCCGAGCAATTCGCCTACTATCTGGACCTTGCAGCCCAGCTGAAAAAAGATAAAAAAGAAGGCAAAGAAGCCCAGACATTAAAGGGCAAAAATTTTGCCCTTATTTTTGAGAAAGACTCCACCCGCACACGCTGCGCTTTCGAAGTCGCTGCCCGTGACCAGGGAGCCTACACCACCTACCTTGGCCCGACCGGAAGCCAGATCGGCAAGAAAGAATCCATCGCTGACACCGCCCGCGTGCTCGGCTCCATGTTTGATGCCATCGAATTCCGCGGATTCGACCAGAGTGCTGTCGAAGAGCTCTCCGAAAAAGCCGGTGTCCCCGTCTGGAACGGCCTCACCGACTATGACCACCCGACACAGACACTGGCGAATTTCCTCACCCTGAAGGAGCACTTCAAAAAGCCTCTGAACCAGATCTCCTATGCCTATGTCGGACACGGCCAGTCAAACATGGCACACGCCCTGATGGCAGGCGCCGCACTTGCCGGCATGGACTTCCGCATCATCGGACCTGCCCAGTTCTTCCCGGAGGATGACTTCACCGCCAAGTGCAAGGAGATCGCGAAGAAGACAGGCGCGACCTTCACCTTCACTGACGATCCGGTAGAAGGCGTCAAGGGTCTTGATGTCATCTATACCGGTGTATGGGTCACGATGGGCGACCCCTATGAACTTTGGGGCGAGCGCATCAAGCTCTTTATGCCATACCGCATCACCATGGACATGATCAAGAACACAGGAAATCAGGACACCGTCTTCTGCCATTGCCTGCCTGCTTTCCACAATACAGAGACTAAGGTCGGAAAAGACATCTACGAGCGTTTCGGCTTGGACGGCATCGAAGTCACCGACGACGTTTTCGAAGCCCCATTCTCACTCGCCTTTGAGGAAGCGGCGAACCGCCTGCCCACCATCAAAGCCGTCATGGTCGCTACCTTTGCTGACTATCCCATCGAAAAGTAAGAGAGGAGGAAATCATTATGACTACGCAAAAGCTGCCGAAAGTATTCATTGTTGGTGAATCGGGGACCACGGGCCTGAGACTGCACGATCGTTTGATTTCCCGAAGCGACATCGAGCTTCTCTCTCTCCCCGATGAAAAAAGAAAAGATATCCCAACCATCGTGGAATACGCCAAGAATGCAGATCTCATGTTCCTTTGTCTCCCCGATGATGCCTCCCGCGAGATCGTGAAAGCCACCGAAGGCACCGGCATCCGCATCCTTGACACCTCCACGGCCCACCGCACCAAGGAAGACTGGGTCTACGGCTTCCCTGAACTCTCTTCTGAGCAGTACAAGGCCATCAGCCAAGCAGAGAAGGTCGCCGTCCCCGGCTGCCACGCCAGCGGCGCGATCTCTATCCTGTATCCGCTCGTCCACGCAGGCGTCCTTCCGATCAATTACCCGCTCCACATCGTATCCCTCACCGGCTACAGCGGCGGCGGCAAAAAAATGATCAAGGAATACGAAGAGGAAAAGACGCTTCCGCTCGCCTCTCCCCGCCAGTACGGCCTCTCTCAGAAGCACAAGCATCTTCCGGAGATCATGAAGGTCTGCAATCTCTGCGAGACACCGCTCTTCTCGCCCATCGTCGCGGATTACTACGCCGGCATGGAAGTCACGGTCGGTTTCCACACCGGATTCCTCCAGCTCCCCTGCGGTCTTCCCGGCGACATCACACTGGAAGACTTCCATGCCATTTTTGAAAAACAATACAAGGACTCGAAATTCATCAAAGTCTCCCCACTCTCGACTGAGGAAACCAATGCGCTCTTCCTCGCCGCCAATGAAAATGCGGGCAAAGACTCCATGACCCTCTACATCACCGGCAACGATGAACGCATCCAGGTGGTATCCATGTTTGATAACCTCGGCAAAGGCGCCTCCGGTGCTGCCATCGAGTGCATGAACATCATGCTGGGTCTTCCTCCGGAAACAGGGCTCGTGGTGGACTAAATGCTGGTGACTGGTGACTAGGGACTAGGGATTAGGGACTAGGGATTAGGGACTAGGGACTAGGGATTAGACTTCTGACTTCTGACTTCTCACTTCTCACAAAGTCTGCGTGCGAAGCCGGCACTGCCATTTCTCATTTCACTCACCCCTCCTACTGTCCATCTGATGGCACCGAATGTACCGGATGTCCCCAAACCCTTAACCCTTAAACCCTCCGGGCATTCAATGTCATCAGATGGACAGCATGGGGCTTTAATGACTAGTGACTGGTGACTAGGGACTGGTAGCTAGGGATTAGTGGCTCTAGGGATTAGTGGCTCTAGGGATTAGTGGCTAGGGATTAGGAGCCTCGAGTGACCAGTGACTTGTGACTTGTGACTGAAATGCCACCTTCGGGCATCGCCGCCATCTATACTCCGCGGCGCTTCTATTTTTTATGCGCCGCACCACCCCCGCCCTACCCTCAGAACCTATAGAACCTGCTGAACCTCTTTCACAATGAAATCAAAGGGCCACTCGCTCGATGAGCTAACCCTAAACCCACTGAACTTCTTTTCCCTCCCAAAGGAGCCTCTTTCTATGACTACAGACAATGCCATTCGGGCGGAAATCCTGACACAGGCCGTCCCCTACATCAAAGAATATACCGGTAAATACGTCGTCGCCAAGTACGGCGGAAATGCCATGACCGATCCCGTCCTGAAGAAGAACGTCATGCAGGACATTCTTCTTCTTCATCTCATCGGCGTGAATGTCATCCTCGTCCATGGCGGCGGCCCGGACATCAATGCCATGCTGGACGCTTTGAAGATCGAGTCGCACTTCGAGAATGGTCTTCGTGTCACCGATAAAGATACCATGGACGTCGTGCAGATGGTCCTCGCCGGCAAAGTCAATAAAGGCCTCGTCGCCTACCTTAGCGCCCTAGGCGGAAAAGCCATCGGCCTCTGCGGCATCGACGGCAATATGATCCAGGTCCATACCAAGAACGAGAAGCTGGGACTCGTGGGAGAGATCGACCATATCGACACGGCCGTGATCGACAGCGCACTCTCCGCCGGATTCATCCCCGTCATCTCCTCCGTCGGTATCGACAGCCATGGACAGCCGCACAACATCAATGCAGACACGGCCGCTACCAAGATCGCCGCGGCGCTGAATGCCGAATGTCTCGTCTTCATGAGCAACATCGACGGCGTCATGAAAGACCCGAAGGATAAAGACAGCCTCCTCCACAAGCTGACTGTCGTAGAGACAGAAGCCCTCAAAAAAGACGGCACCATCAATGGCGGTATGATCCCGAAGGTCGATGCCTGCACCGATGCCATCAAGGATGGCGTGAAGAAGGTCTTCATCATCAATGGCGAAGTCCCCCACGCCCTTTTGATCGAGCTTCTCACAAACGAAGGTCTTGGGACCATGTTTGTAGAGTAGTGACTGGTGACTGGTGACTGGTGACTGGTGGCTGGTGGCTAGGGATTAGGGATTAGGGATTAGAAATGTTGTATTCCTTTGAAAAACTCTCTCGATATCCCTATCCATGAAACGCCGTATTTCCAGGGAAACACTGATTAAATCGTTGTCAGATTTCATTCTTGGATTTTTATACAGAGCAAGGAATCATCTGACGCGAATAGCGAGCTATTTAAGGAGGATGATGACGAAGCTATGTATAAAAATCCATATGAAATCTGACTCTGCAATTTAATCAGCGTTTCCCCAGCTTTCCTATAGTACGGTGTTTCCCATTTCCCTTCCTTTAACAGTCATAATTAACCGCAAACGAAAAAGATTCCTCCACTTCGGCCCTTATGACGATACGGGAGTACCGCTCATCTAAAATTTACGACGCTCCCATATTTTCATGCGCCGCATCACCCCCATTGCACCTTCAGAACCTCATGAACCCATTGAACCATTCCTCAAAGGAGCCTATATATGAATACCATCGAAAAAGATCAGAAATACATCGCACATGCGTACCACCGTTACCCTGTCTGCTTTGTGAGCGGCAAGGGATCGATCCTCATCGACGAGGACGGCAAGGAATACATTGACCTCGGCAGCGGGATCGGTGTCGACATCTTCGGCATTGCCCACGAACCCTGGATGGCCGCTGTGGAAAAACAGCTCCACACGCTGAACCATGTCTCGAACCTGTACTATACGAAGCCCGATGCAGAGCTTGCCGAATTGCTTTGCGAAAAGACCGGCATGAAGAAGGTCTTCTTCTCGAACTCCGGAGCAGAAGCCAATGAATGTGCCATCAAAGGTGCGCGCAAGTACTCCATCGACAAGTACGGCAAGGATCGCAACGTCATCGTGACCCTCATCAACGGCTTCCACGGCCGCACCGTCACGACGCTCGCTGCGACCGGTCAGGACGTTTTCCATCAGAATTTCTTCCCGCTGACCGAAGGCTTCCTCTACACCCCTGCGAATGACCTTCCCGCCTTCATCGACCTCTGCGAAAAGAATCCGAATGTCTGCGCCGTCATGATGGAGTCCATTCAGGGCGAGGGCGGCGTGCATCCGCTCGACAAAGATTTCTTCGAAGGCGTGAACAAGTATGCCAAGGAGCACGACATTCTCCTCATCGTCGATGAAGTACAGACCGGAAACGGCCGCACGGGCAAGCTCTACGGCTACATGAATTTCGACGTACAGCCTGATATCGTCTCCACCGCCAAGGGGC
>OHYF01001092.1_pt1 | contig 11599 bp, 7 predicted proteins | sample 1580111 | NCBI WGS metagenome assembly OHYF01 (sample SAMEA3882530, study PRJEB24775) | human gut metagenome | biome: human-associated habitat; feature: intestine environment; material: feces | place: Netherlands | collected 2009/2010
ACTAATCGATAACCTATTCGATACCTACCTAGGCAAGCTTCCGGAGAAATTCACCTATCAAGGCAAGGAATATACCCCGAAGACATTCGCCGCCTCCCTAGGGTTGAATATGGACGATTATATCGAGCTGACAAGCTTCACGCATCATCCGTATTACCAGAAATTCGAGGTAGAGGTTCCCGATAACTGGGAGCATGCGCAAATGTATAACCTACCATTGAATGAAATGATGGAAGTAGCGGATTATGCGTTGAATAACGGTTACACGGTATGCTGGGATGGCGACGTGAGCGAGAAAGGCTTCTCTTTCAAGAATGGCGTGGCGATCAACCCGGAGGTAAAGAAGGTGGAAGATTACTCGACTACCGACCGTGCCCGCTTCGAGAAAATGGACGAGAAGGAACGTCTGGAGGAAGTCTACAAATTCGAGAAACCTTTCCCGGAAGTAAACGTCACCCCGCAGGTCCGTCAAGAAGGCTTCGAGGCGTTCGTCACGACCGATGACCATTTGATGCACCTTACCGGCATCGCCAAAGATCAAAACGGCACGAAATATTATATCACGAAGAACTCTTGGGGAACCGAGCGTAATACTTTCGGCGGATACTTGAACATGTCCGATAGTTTTGTCCGTGCCAAGACGATCTATATCATGGTACATAAGGATGCGATACCAAAGGCAATCAAGTCTAAATTAGGCATTTAGAACTTTCCTATCGTATAGGATATTACAATGCCCATCGTAAGGTTGTTAGAATAGGCATTCAAAGCACCTTACGATGGGCATTATAAGCTCCTTAGAATGGGCATCTGCGGAAATCACGGATGCCCATCTCTTTTTTCTCTCATCGAACCAGCTTCAACTCCTCAATCAACCTCGGGCATTTACCCCATTTATCGATCATGAAAAGGACATAGCGGATATCTACGCCGATGCAACGTTGCAAATCCGGTTCAAAAGCGATATCACCACTCATCGCCTCCCAGTTACCGTCGAAAGCAAGTCCGATCAAACGGGCGTTCTTATCGAATACCGGGCTACCGGAATTACCCCCGGTGATATCATTGTTCGAGAGGAAGCACAGCTGCAATTCCCCTTTTTCATTCGCGTAAGGTCCGAAATCACGGCTACGAACCAGATCCAGTATCTCCGGTTGTACCCAGAACTCATCGCTCGTCGGGTCCTCTTTCTCTAGGATACCTTTATCCGTTGAGTAATAATTGTACCATGCGGCATCATAAGGACGATACCCTCCGATAGAACCATAGCTCAAACGCATCGTGAAATTAGCGTCGGAAGACAAAGCTTTCTCCGGATACATCTCCTTCAAGCCCGCGAAATACAAACGTTCTCCCTTAGCGATATCATACTCCGCATCGCCCATCAACTGCTGTAACTGGAAGATAGACACCAATACGGACAAGCTCAGTTCCGCCGCCGGATCTTTTCTCAATTTCTCATATTGCTTCGGATTTCTCAACATCTCGGCGATCTTGTCGTACGACAATAAGGAAGTCTTCTTAAATACATCCGCCGCATATTTCTCATAATTTCCTTTATACTTCTTATCAACGCTCGTATAAATATCCGGCAAGAACTCCGGAGATACACGTTCTTTCGCGATCTTCATCATCGCGGCCAGTACCTTCTGATCCAAAGACGGCTCGTAATCCTTGAAGAACGGTTGGATACGATCCTCTAAAAAGACAGTAATCTCTTCCGGGGTAGCTCCTTCAATATCCACCGATTGCACCATACGGGCCAAACGAATAATCTCCGCTCCACTAGAAAACGCCTCATTCAAATAGGTCAAAGCCTCTCTATATTTATTGGTCGAGGTATATCCTTTTTCCAGCAAATTCAAGACCTCGCCATATTTAGCGCCCCGGGCCTGATCTTTCGCTACCCAATCAGCGAAGGCCGTCTCCTCCGCACGTTTACGTTCGATCACGTTTAGATTCGCCAATCCTTTATTCATACCGATCGAGTTCTTCCAATAATTGGAGCTTCCCGCATACTTAGAAGCATATTTGATACGTACAGCGTCGCTAGCCAACATCGCCTCTTTCCAGATGCCCTGCTTGATGCCACGCACCTCGATACGAGGCTTATTACTATTCTCGATACGCTGTTGCACGCCCCAAGAGCACAAATAACGATCCGTGCTTCCCGGAAAACCGATTGTCATGGCATAATCTTTATCTTGATAGCCTTGCATAGACACCTCTGCTACATATCTCGGGGTATAAGGCTTATTATCCGCGTTGTATTCCGCCGGTTTATTATCTGCGTTGGCGTACACACGGAACACGGAAAAATCACCGGTATGGCGGGGCCACATCCAGTTGTCCGTATCCCCACCGAACTTACCGATAGAGCTAGGCGGAGCGAAAACCATACGCACGTCACGATAAACATCGTACACTACCAAGAAATATTTATTATTGCTATAGAAAGGAACAACATCAGCCGCTAGGAACTCATTATTTCCCACGGAATCACAAATCACACGACCGATAGAATCAGCCGCCGACAAACGCTGGAACTCATCCTCGATACCGGAGATCTGGCTGTTGATACGATCGCTCACGTCTACGGTCTCTTTCAGGTAACGTACTGTCAAGCCTGGAACCGGAAGTTCTTCCTGTTTACTTTGAGAGACAAAACCATCTTTCAGATAGTCGTGCTCCACACTACTCAACTGCTGGATGGCTCCGAAACCACAATGGTGATTCGTGAAGATCAATCCCTCGTTAGAGACCGTAATACCGGTACATCCCCCACCGAAGATTACCACGGCGTTCGCCACGCAAGGATCCGTCTCACTATACAACTGATCATAGGATGGGGTAAAACCCAACTCGGCCATTCTCGCCAAATTCTGCTTATTTAATTCCTTCAGCACCCACATGCCCTCATCGGCATATAACTGGCCGGAAGCGGCTAAAAGCAACAAAGCCGCCCACACTCTTTTCATCAACTTCATTCTACTCTGATTAGTCTAAATTATTCGATTAGTAATTTAATATTTTTCATTTCCACACGAGCCGACAGCCATTCCTTGATCTTCTTACGTTCCGCATCTTTAATGATCGTCTTACTTTTCAGATAAACCAGCATAACCGTATCCGGCTTCGCCGTCTCCGTATTCACGATATACGTATTCGAGCAAGAAGCCTCGACTACATAGGGGAAAAGAACCTTCATCTCCGGGATCAACTCGGATGTCAAACGCCTATAACTCTGATATTTGTCAACCTGTCGTTTTAACGAATCTATCTGGATGGTCTGCGCACGTAGCACCTCCTCGCTATTCTTATATAAATCCTGCATCAAGAGGCTTTTCAACTCATTGATATCCGTGGCCTCTTGTCCGAAGCCTTGTTGCACGACTAAATGCACATCTTTCAATCCATACTTAGGCAATTTAGCCCGGGCGTTAGCGATCATCTCATCCGGTACCGTCTGGCCGATCAAGACTACTTTCACCTCCTTTTTCTCGCTCGTATCCGTAACGACCTTATTCAAGATTTGCGTATTCGGGAAAGTCAACTCCTCCGATACGAAGTTACGTACCCGATCATTGAAATAACTACTCCGGATCAAGTTATAACTCAAGAAAAGGCTCGGCACGATCGTGAAAAAAACAATGATACCCACGTAACGAGTCACGATCTTTTCCCGTTGTTTATCCAAGAAAACTTTCTTCGGATATTTCAACAAACGAACGACGACAAACGTAGCCAAACTGATAAAAACCGTATTGATAAAATACAGATAAAAAGCACCGAAAAAGTAATACAAATTGCCACTCGCCAACCCGAATCCAGCCGTACAAAGCGGAGGCATCAAAGCCGTAGCGATAGCTACACCCGGAATCACGTTACCCTTACTCTTTGTCGAGCTCGCCACGATTCCGGCCAGACCGCCGAAGAAAGCGATCAATACATCGTATACCGTAGGTTGCGTACGGGCAAGCAACTCGCTTTGCGCCTCGCTGATCGGTGAGATCAAGAAATATAAGGTGGAGGTAATCACGCTAAAAATAGTAGCGGTAGCGAAATTACGGAACGAACGCTTGATCAACTCGAAATCGGAGATTCCCAATCCCAAGCCGAATCCCATGATCGGTCCCATCAACGGCGAGATCAGCATGGCGCCGATAATCACGGCCGTAGAGTTCGTATTCAATCCGAGAGAGGCCACAAATGTAGCGAAAATAAGTACCCATAAATTTGTCCCCTTAAATTCGACTCCCTTCTTAATAGATTCTATCGTGTCCAGTTCATCCTCTTTGTCCTGCCTGACGTCGAAATTACGGACAAAAAAATCCATAATCTGTTTATGTAGCAATCCTTTTTCCATGCGGTATTAATCTTGTCCCATATTTATGCAAAGATATTCCAATTGTTTGTTTTTCTAACTATTTAATAGCTTTTTTATGGTGAGATTACGTATATTTGCATTTACAATACAACAACAAGAGATCCTATTTGTATGAAACGATATCTAATGCTTTTATGCTTATTGTTTACGTCCTTTGTCGTTTCATCTCAAACGACAACGCCAGACTCGCTTAAAAGCGCCTTGCAAAAAGCAACCTCCGAACGCTCTAGACTGGAAATCCTTACCAATTTAATGGATATCTCACGAAACGATGACATATTAGTAAACGCTAAACAACTCTATCAGGAGGCCTTAAAAGCGAATGACAATTACTATAAGGAAGCGGCGTTGACCGAGATTCTCCGATGTTATATCAACACGGACCAAACCGATAGCGCTAATACCTACATCGCCAAGGCCGAGCAGGAGCTAAAAGGAGAAGCCAGAGCCAGCCTCGTGTCGTTCATGAAAATGATCCAAGATACGCGCGTCATATTCTACACATCCGGTGAACCGAGAAAGAAAGTCCTCATGAATTGCCTATTCAAGCTGGAAGAACCTGATAAATTATCTCCCTACGAGAAAATAGCCTGCAATTATATACTTGGTATGGCTGTCAGCAACAGCATTATGGAAGAAAATATGCTTAAGGAGGACTTTAAGCAAGGAAGAGAATATTTCGACAATGTTCTGGCCGAGGCGGAAAAACTGCCCCTACGATATGCGTACAATTTCTTGCCTAACACCTATTTCATGCTATGCGCTTATGCGAGTAACCCTCAAGAACGAGGACAATATGCTACCCGTTACCTAAATACGATCTTAGGTTACTCTAACATCCCGGAGATGAGGAAACGTCCTTACGCAGTCAACAAACGTCAATTATTAAGCGCTTATTCAAACCTTGCCATTAGCGCCGAGGCTATTGGAAAGGATTTGGCGACCTCTTATTACCGTAAGTTCATGAATCTGCTGAAGGCTTATCCGGAATCAGCTAGCGCCGCCCCGGAGTATGAGCTCTACTACACCTCATCGAATTATTACCTAGGTATTAAGGACTATAAGAAATTCATTGAGTTCAGTGACTCTTTGATCAATTTCTCCAAACAGATACCGCTTTACAAGGAACATGTAATCGCCTATGTGTCCGCGAAAGCTGCCGCTTACGACAGCCTCCGGATGTACAAGGAAGCCTATGAGACATCCAAGGAATACGCTGTATTGCTAGACACCTTACGTATGCAAGAACTCAGGAAGAAAATGGAAAATCTGGAGATCGAGAAAGGGGCGAACGAGTTGGTGATCGAAAAGAGATCATTGGAATTGGAATTACAGAAAAGCAAGAAAGAGAATTACCTGTATATATCCTTATTGCTTCTAGCTTTATGCGCCGTGTTCTATATCTTTTTCCGGCTAGGCAAAATGAGATCCCTCTATCGGGCATTGCAGAAGTCTAACGAGCTGGTCTTGATAGCGAACCAGAAAGCACAAGAAAGCGAGGAGATGAAGACCGCCTTCATCCGGAATATGTCGCATGAGATACGGACTCCCTTAAACGCAATCAACGGTTTCTCGGAACTCATCACCAACGACGATATCTCCATGGACGAGAAACAGGCTTTCAGCCGTATTATCTATGAAAACTGTTACCACTTGACTTCCATGCTGAACAATCTCCTTGAGATCGCCCAGCTCGATAGCGGCAATGATTCCCTTCCTCTTGTTCCCACACGTATCCATGAGCTTTGTTTACATGAGATGCAACAGGTAAAGAAATATCAAGAGAAGCCGGAGATCAACTATGTGGTGGAAGGCGATAAGGAGAATGATATGATCTTGACCAACCGTGCTTATTTCAGTTTGATCATCTCGCATCTGCTGGCAAACGCGAATAAATTCACGGAGAAAGGAAGCATCACGCTTTCATACCATCTGGATAGCGGAGCCAATTTAGTGACCTTGTCGGTAACAGATACGGGTTGCGGCATCCCTCAAGACAAACAGGAATGGATATTCGAGCGTTTCACGAAGACCAATGATTTCATTCCCGGCTCTGGCCTGGGGCTTTACCTATGTCGCTTGATCGTTAACCGGCTAAACGGTAAGATAAAGACAGATCCGTCTTATACGAAAGGCTCACGCTTCGTTATCACAATGCCAATCGCCACGCCGTCCAAGCCCTCCGAACCTACCGATTAACGGAAGAAACGTCCTACGTACGGGAGTTCTCGTAAAGGTAAATCCCTTTTAACCATAAATGCGATGAATACGCCTAATAAGATCGTGCGGTATCCCAACCGGAGCCATTCAGACTGTATCGGCAGTGCCATGCCTGCCACGTATAACACCGTCGCCACTCCGAAATAAAGAAATGCGGATTTCAAGTCGTACTCGATCGGGAATTTCTTTTGTCCTACAAAATAGGATAAAAGCATCATCAATAAATTACAAAAGAACGATGCCCACGCACAAGCCATATAACCGTACGAGGGACCGAACAGCAAGATAATAGAGACCGTGGCCACACATCCGATCGTGGAGAAATAGGCGCCCCATCGTGTCTGGTCGATCAGCTTATACCATAAGGAGAGGTTGAAATAAATACCGAAGAACAACTCGCCCAGCATCACGATCGGCACCACCCGTAATCCGGGATAATAGGCCGGCCCGACAAAGTACTTCAAGATATCGATATAGAACATTACCCCGAGGAAGATAAACAAGGCGAATATGATGAAATATTTCATCGCTTCCGAGTAGGCTTTCTTATTATCATCGCTCTTGTTTTTAGCGAAAATAAACGGCTCATAGGCATACCGGAAAGCCTGCGTGAACATCACCATCACCACGGCGATCTTGAAGCATGCGCCGTATATACCCAATTGCTCGTTCGCGTACTCCTTATCATCAAACAAGAATGGAAACAGGATCTTATCTGCCGTCTGGTTAAAGATACCGGCAATACCTAGAATGAGGATCGGGAAGGAATAACGCAAGATTTGTTTCAATACCGTTCCGTCTACTTTCGCCCGTATGCCCGGCAAGATATCCGGGATCAAAAGCAATAAGGTTATCAGTGTCGTAAACACGTTCGCCACGAATACATAGCCTACCCCATAATCCGGACGATAGAACCAGCTTATCGCCTCCGGATAGTGCGTATGCAACCACGGACAAGTGATCAAGAAGAATATATTCAAGATAATATTCAAGAAAATACTCAGCAACTTAATCCCGGCGAAACGCCATGCTTTTCCCTTATACCGAAGATAAGCGAACGGAATGCAACAAAAAGCGTCTACCGCCACGATACCCGCCATCATCCCGATATACTCCGGATGGTCACCATATCCCAAGCCGGCACTAATAGATGGAAACAAGGCGAAAACCGCTACGCTAAACAGCGCCGAACTTCCCAGCAGGCAATACAGCACGGAAGCGTACACCCGCATCGGCTCTTGCTCCTCTTTCTTATTGATGAAACGGAAGAACCCCGTCTCCATGCCATACGTAAGCAAGACCAGCAACAGGGCTGTCCAACCATATAAATTCGTCACGATCCCATAATCCCCTGTTCCGGCCAACACACGTGTGTACATCGGCACCAACATCCAATTCAGGAAACGCCCCACTATACTACTCAATCCATAAACGGCTGTCTCTTTAGCGAGCCGCTTCATTCCTCCTGCCATATCGTATCTGTCTAATCAAATAAAGAACCTTGTTCCCCCACCCGGCTACGTCCCAGATGGGTATAAGCTAAATCGGTGACCTCACGGCCACGGGGCGTGCGTTTGATAAAGCCCTCTTTGATCAAGAAAGGCTCGTACACTTCTTCTAGCGTTCCGGGGTCCTCGCCCAAAGCCGTGGCGATCGTCGTTAATCCGACCGGGCCTCCCTGGAATTTATCAATGATCGTCGTCAGCAACTTATTATCGATCTGATCCAAGCCATACCGGTCTATATTCAACGCCTCCAGAGAGAAGCAAGCGATCGCCTTATCGATATCTCCGTTCCCCTTCACTTGAGCGAAATCACGCACGCGGCGCAATAAAGCGTTGGCGATACGAGGCGTACCCCGGCTACGGGAAGCGATCTCCCTAGCGGCGTTCAACTCACATTTTACATTCAAGATATTAGCACTACGGAGCACGATCTTCGTCAGCGTCTCCATATCATAATACTCCAAGTGCATATTGATACCGAAACGGGCACGCAACGGACTAGTCAGCAAGCCGCTACGGGTCGTAGCGCCAATCAATGTAAACGGAGCCAAATCGATCTGTATCGAGCGAGCGCTCGGTCCCTTATCGATCACGATATCGATCCGGTAATCCTCCATAGCGGAATATAGGTATTCCTCCACGATCGGGCTCAACCGGTGAATCTCATCGATAAAAAGCACGTCGTTCTTCTCCAGCGAGGTCAATACCCCGGCCAGATCTCCCGGCTTATCCAGCACAGGCCCCGACGTGACCTTGAAACCAACCCCCAACTCGTTCGCTATAATATTCGACAACGTCGTCTTTCCCAACCCGGGAGGTCCATGCAAAAGCACATGATCCAGCGCCTCCTTACGCATGCGGGCAGCCATGACGAACACCTTCAGGTTCTCCACCACCTTCGCCTGCCCGCTGAAGTCACGGAGCGAAAGCGGCCGAAGCACGTTCTCGTACTCTCGTTCGTTTTCCGGCATCCGGGCATCCCTTATATCAAAATCATCTTCCATATTCACGTTCATTGACTTGCAAAGATAATGTTAAACAACACATTCACGAAAATAGATGTATAAAATATTTTTCTAACAGTGAGAAAAGCATATGTTTGCTAAAGGGACACCTTTAAAAACATACTACCATGAAACTTATACTCACAATCTCTGCGATGATCCTGTTCCTGATAACGGGATGCGAAAGTGGTAAGCAACCGGCTAACGACTTTTTAACCGTGGATATCACGGCAAATTATCCGAAGAAGGAACTGATTCTTCAAGACTTTTTGGATGTGGAATACATCCCATTAGAAACGAATGAGGAATTCATAACCTCAGCCAGCATGCAAGCCATCGGCAAAAATCTCATAATCCTTAGAAACAAGAACGGACAAGACGGAGATATATTTATCTTCGACCGGACCGGAAAAGGCCAGAGAAAAATCAACCGCAGCGGCCAAGGTAGCCAAGAATACACGAATATCGGGTCTATTGCCCTCGATGAGGAGAAAGGTGAGCTGTTTATCAACAACTACTATTCGAGCCAGTTTATCGTATACGACCTGTCCGGAAACTTTAAGCGAACTTTAAAGTACGATAAAGATTTTAATTTCAATAGCGGGAAGATATACAATTTCGATCAAGACAACTTAATCTGCTACGATGAGATTGGCAATTATAAAAATCTGAGAAAAAGCGCATTTTGGCTCCTGTCCAAACAAGACGGGAGCATTGTCAAGGAAATCGAACTCCCTTATGAGCATAAGATATCACCGTTTTTATCAAAAGGAATTTGGTCCGCAGGACCTCGTAATACCGAATTAATTTCCCAAAATGGAAGTTGGGTCTTAATAGAGCCATCTACAGATACGATTTATAGTTATTCCCAAGATCACTCTATCAAACCCTTTATCGTAAGGGCTCCACCTATCCGCTCTATGGCCCCGGAAGTATTTCTTTATCCAAGTATTCTTACCGACCGGTATTATTTCATGCAAACAACAAAGAAACAATGGGATTTTGAGAAAGAAACCGGATTCCCCAGAACCGACTTGGTATATGATAAACAAGAGGACGCTATCTTTGAGTGTGTCGTATATAATAACGATTTCGTAGATCAGACACCCGTTGATATGTGGTACGAACACGGAATACTAAAGATCATCAATAACGATGGGATCGCTTTCATAAAGAAACTAGAAGCCAATGAGTTGGTGGAAGACTACGAGAAAGGTAAGCTGAAAGGCCGCTTGAATGAGATCGCAGCGGGATTGAATGAGGAATCCAACCCCGTGATTATGGTGGCTAAGTATAAGGAATAAAAACTTCTTACTTATTGTCTGTTTTTCCAGACTTGTTTTTTATTCGTACATGTTTTTCGGAAAACACGTACGTGAATTCCCAAAAACACGTACGTGAATCCGTGAAAACATGTACGTGTTTTTACGGAAATTCGACAAGCATATTTATCCATCTTACTGTCAGCAAGTTATAAATCTACTTCATAGTAAGATATTATTGTTGAAAATTTACTTCTAAAGATACGGTTCCTCTCCTATATTTTATGTAACTTTGCTTATAAGTCGCATAAAATATAGGACGATATGAACCAGACAATTTATCCCATCGGCATACAGAACTTCGAGAGCCTTCGCAAAGATGGTTATCTCTATATTGATAAGACCGCCCTAATCTACCAATTAGTAACAACCGGACGATATTATTTCCTCAGCCGCCCCCGACGCTTCGGGAAAAGCCTCACGCTGGCGATGTTGGAGGCGTACTATGATGTCCGTTACGCTGACCAGTTCGACGAATTGTTCGGGAAGCTGTATATCGGGCAACATCCCACATCCATACATAACCAGTTTCTCATCATGAGATTCAATTTCTCGGAGGTGAGCTCGAATATCAATGAGGTGGAGGAATCTTTCCGGATGCATTGCTGCGGGAAGCTTTCTGATTTTGTTTACAGGTACGGACATTTGCTGGGAAAAGACATCTGGAAAGTGCTGGATGAAAAAACAAAAGAAGAGCCCGGCGCTTTTTTGTCAGCCATCAACACTTACGCCACCCGCAAAGGGGACATCAAAATATATCTACTGATCGATGAATACGATAATTTCACGAATACCATCCTATCGACTTACGGAACGGACTTATATCGGAAAGCGATGCATGGTGAAGGGTATACCCGAAATAAGGGAGCTTGCCGATGAAGCGCGGGAGCAGCTGATCCGTTATAGCAAGGACGAATGTGTGGCGGAAGCCCGTCAGAAAGGGAAACTGAAACTGACAACGGTCGTATGGAGAAGCTGGGAGCTGGTGCTGATGGAAGAAGTATCATAATAGAACAACCACAGAGGACACAGAGGACGCAGAGACTCTAATTATCTCTGAATAACAACCTCTGTGTCCTCCGTGTCCTCTGTGGTGAAATTACAATTTGTCACCGTACATCTTCGCCCGCAATTCCTTAATATGGTCGGAAGTGATATATT
>OHYF01001096.1_pt1 | contig 11578 bp, 8 predicted proteins | sample 1580111 | NCBI WGS metagenome assembly OHYF01 (sample SAMEA3882530, study PRJEB24775) | human gut metagenome | biome: human-associated habitat; feature: intestine environment; material: feces | place: Netherlands | collected 2009/2010
CCTGAATATAAGTAAACTTCTTCACAAGCGCATCGTAAACTGTTTTTCCCTGTCCCATATGCTCAAAAGATTTCACCAGAAGCTTGTCAAAATACCAGTTGATGAGATCGTATTTATCCTGAAAGTTGCGGTAAAAAGTCTGTCTTGTGACACCGCATGCTTCTACAATTTCCTTCACAGTGATTTTTTCTACAGGTGCAGTTTTCATACAGCGTTTCATGGCATCTGCCAGCTCATATTTTGTTCTTTCGTTGGATTTTGTGACTGTCATAGTTTTCTCCTCATTTGTACAGACCTTTCCGGATAATCACATTTTAGCATAAATCAAGTCTGTTCGGAAAATATTTCTATATGAAAAAACAGTAAACATTCCAAAATTTTTCTAAAATGAGGTTTTATACTTGCCAGACTCCATGTTTTGAAGTATAGTACTCTTCGCTTTGCTGATTCAAAAGAGAAGAGAAGGAGACAACAAAATGACATTTTATCAGGAGTTACAGCTTAGTTCTGCCGGTTCAAAACAGTTGATCAAAAATACGACAGACAAAAAAGAAAAATGGCGTCATATTCTTATCTATAATTTTAAAGTATATCTTGTTATGGCTTTTTGTGTGGCGGTTGTCACATTGTATACAAAACTGACAGGGCAGGAAAACAGCGTTGTAGGAGTAACGGTCCTGTTGGCGCTGCTTGTGCTGAGACAGGCAGATTTTGGCATACGGACGAGTCATGGATTGTTGTCCATTGTGGGAATATTTACGATCATGATGGCTGGCCCGCGACTGGCAAATATGGTATCTCCGGTGGGAGCATTTTTTATAAATTGTGTCTGTATCCTGCTTCTTATGATTTTTGGGTGTCACAATGTCATTATGCATAATCATTCCACGTTTGTGCTCGGGTATCTGCTCTTATATGGATATGATGTGAGTGGCAGAGCATTTGAGATGCGGGTGATCGGACTTACGGCGGGAATGCTTGTGTGCATGGCGGTTTTTTATAAAAATCAGAAAAACAGACCTTATCGCAGGACATTTAAGGATTTATTCCGGGAATTTGATGTTCGGTCTGCGAGAAACCAATGGTATCTGAAACTGACACTGATCGTCTCAAGTGCAATGCTGATCGTTTCACTGCTTGGACTTCCGAGAGCAATGTGGGCAGGGATCGCATGTATGTCAGTCTGCCTTCCATTTACAGAGGATGGAAAAATGAGGGCGGTAGACAGGGGCGTGTTTAATATTGCCGGATGTGCGCTGTTTCTCGTCCTTTATCTGATACTGCCGGAGTCAGGAAGAAGTATGATCGGAATTATTGGTGGGATCGGCGTGGGTTATTCTGCCGGATATAAATGGCAGACGGTTTTTAACACGTTTGGAGCGCTTGCAATTGCAGCTTCATTGTTCGGACTGCCGATGGCGCTGCTGCTTCGGACAGGGATCAATGTGACTGCCTCTCTTTATACAGTGGTTTGTAATGTCGTATATGACAAATTGCATGGCAAAAGAGCAGAAATCGCAGAAAACCTCGTAAAACCATAAAAAACACTGGTATTTTGCAAAAGTGTGTGCTATAATCCTAGAATGACTGCGATAGTCGTAGTACGCCCATTTTTAGGCAGAGCCAGAAAAACCGCGGGTTTATGCGACTTTGGACGTGGCTCGATTAGCGCATTAAGCGTGAAATGTACATGGATATTTTATATATATAAGGAGGAAAATCATTATAATGAGTGTACAGGTTGAAAAATTAGAAAAAAACATGGCAAAACTTACTGTTGAAGTACCAGCAGAGGAAGTAGAAAAAGCTTTACAGGCTGCTTACATGAAAGAGAAGAACAAAATCAGCATCCCTGGTTTCCGTAAAGGTAAAGTTCCAAGAGCTATGATCGAGAAAATGTACGGTGCAGCTGTATTTTATGAAGAAGCAGCAAACATCTTAATTCAGGATAATTATGCAGCAGCTATGGAAGAGAGCAAAGAGGACATCGTTTCCAGACCAACAATTGACATTGTTCAGATCGAATCCGGAAAACCTTTCATCTTCACAGCAGAAGTGGCTGTAAGACCGGAAGTGACACTTGGAAAATACAAAGGTGTTCAGGTAACTAAGATCGACACAACTGTAACAGACGAAGAAGTAGAAGCAGCACTTGAGAAAGAGCAGCAGAAGAACTCCAGAACTGTAACTGTAACAGACAGACCAGTTGCAAACGGTGATACAGCAGTCATCGATTTCGAAGGATTTGTTGACGGCATTGCATTTGAAGGTGGTAAAGGAGAGAATCATCCATTAGAGATCGGTTCCCACTCTTTCATCGATACATTCGAAGATCAGTTAGTAGGACACAATGCAGGGGATGAAGTAGAAGTTAACGTTACTTTCCCAGAGAAATATCAGGCAGCTGATTTAGCTGGAAAACCAGCCGTATTCAAAGTTAAGATCAACGAGATCAAAGCAAAAGAACTTCCAGAATTAAATGATGAATTTGCTTCTGAAGTATCTGAGTTTGATACATTAGCTGAGTACAAAGAAGACTTAAGAAAACATCTTGAAGTTGAGAAAGAGAACGAAGCAAAACGTACAAAAGAAGATGAAGCAATCAAGAAGATCATCGACAAATCCACAATGGAGATCCCGGAAGCTATGATCGAGACACAGTGCGAGAACATGATCAATGAGTTCGCACAGAGAATCGCACAGAGCGGTCTTTCCATGGAGCAGTACATGCAGTTCTCCGGTATGACGATCGACGGATTAAAAGAGCAGGTTCGTCCAGAAGCTGAGACTCGTATCAAGAGCAGCCTTGTATTAGAGCAGATCGCAAAAGAAGAGAACATCGAAGTTTCTGAAGATGAGATCAATGCAGAAGTTGAGAAGATGGCAGCTCAGTACGGAATGGAAGCTGACAAGTTAAAAGAGTACTTAGGAGAAGCTGAGAAAGAATCCATTAAGAGAGATTTATCTGTGACAAAAGCAGTTGACTTAATTATGGAGAACGTAAAAGAAAGAGCAAAAGCTAAGACAAAGAAAGAAAAAGAAGCTGAAGCAGAAGAAGGAACAGAAGAATAATTCCGGCAGCGTACAGCAGACAGAGGATTGCATATAATATGCAGACCGGAAATATCACAGACTGGCTCTTATGAGCCGGTCTGTTTGAGATTTATGGCAGAATGCATTTGATGAGAAAAAAGTTCAGTATTTTTTAAAATTCGAACAAGATATTAATTTTTCATAAAACATGTTTTTTTCCTATTCCAACGTCTCTGCATTTGTGGGATAATATTTATCAGTGCAGTGTATGACAGATATATTGCAATAGTGAAAGAAGTGCGGGCCACGGCATAGTGTGATTCCGACTATATTTATGAAAAGGAAAGGGCAGGTAAGAGATATGAGTTTAGTACCTTACGTCATTGAACAGACAAGCAGAGGAGAGCGTAATTACGATATTTACTCCAGATTATTAAAAGATAGAATTATTTTTCTGGGAGAAGAAGTGAATGAGACAACAGCAAGCCTTGTTGTTGCACAGTTACTTTTCTTAGAGTCCGAGGATCCTGGAAAAGATATTCATTTATATATCAATTCCCCAGGTGGAATGGTAACAGCAGGTCTTGCTATTTATGATACGATGCAGTACATCAAATGTGATGTATCTACCATCTGTATCGGTATGGCCGCCAGCATGGGAGCATTTTTACTTGCAGGTGGAGCAAAGGGCAAGAGACTTGCGCTTCCGAATGCAGAGATTATGATCCATCAGCCATCCGGCGGAGCAAAAGGTCAGGCAACGGAGATCCAGATCGCAGCGGAAAACATTTTAAAGACAAAGAAGAAATTAAATGAGATTTTAGCTGCAAACACCGGAAAACCTTATGACGTGATCGCAGCGGACACAGAGAGAGATCATTATATGTCCGCTCAGGAAGCAATGGAATACGGACTGATCGATAATGTGATCACAAGCCGCTAATAAATAGAGACATTGGAGAATAAGAAATGACAGGAAGAAATGACGAGAGACTGCGCTGCTCATTTTGTGGTAAGACTCAGGATCAGGTCCGTAAACTGATCGCGGGACCAAACGGAGCCTATATCTGTGATGAGTGTGTAGACGTTTGCGCCGAGATTATAGACGAAGAGTTGGAGAATGATGAATTTGACGGAAATCTGGAAGAACCTGCGGAGCAGATCAATCTGATCAAGCCGGAGGAGATGAAGGCATTTTTAGACGAGTACGTCATTGGCCAGGATAAAGCGAAGAAAGTTTTGTCCGTTGCAGTTTATAATCATTACAAGAGAATTATGGCAGGATCAGATTCAGATGTAGAATTGCAGAAGAGTAATATTCTTATGCTCGGACCAACCGGTTCCGGTAAAACACTTTTAGCACAGACTTTGGCGAGAGTGTTGAATGTTCCGTTTGCGATCGCAGATGCAACCACACTTACCGAGGCAGGTTATGTGGGTGAAGATGTCGAGAATATCCTTTTGAAACTGATCCAGGCTGCTGATTATGATATTGAGCGTGCACAGCACGGTATCATTTACATTGATGAGATTGACAAGATTACAAAAAAATCTGAGAACGTTTCCATCACAAGAGACGTTTCCGGCGAGGGTGTACAGCAGGCGTTACTTAAGATTTTAGAGGGAACGGTTGCTTCTGTTCCGCCACAGGGTGGAAGAAAACATCCGCAGCAGGAACTGATCCCGATTGATACTACCAATATTTTATTTATCTGTGGTGGTGCTTTTGATGGATTAGAGAAGATCATTGAGACACGTCTCGACCAGAAATCCATTGGATTTAATGCAGAAGTACACGCCAAAGATGAGTACAATGTAGGGGAAGTATTAAAACATGTACTTCCACAGGATTTTGTGAAATTCGGACTCATCCCTGAATTTATCGGTCGTGTGCCGGTAACCGTAACACTGGATATGTTAGATAAGGATGCGATGATCCGTATCTTATGCGAGCCGAAGAATGCACTTGTAAAACAGTACAAAAAGCTGTTTGAATTAGACGGTGTCAGTCTGGAATTTGACAAGGATGCACTCGAAGCAATCGTGGACAAAGCGCTTGAGAGAAAGACCGGAGCGCGTGGTCTTCGTGCAATCATGGAGGCTGTTACATTAGATCTGATGTATCATATTCCATCCGATGAGAGCATTACAAAATGTGAGATCACCAAAGAAGATGTAGAAAAGAATCTTGCAATTGAAGAGAAAGAAGAAAAAGCACTTGTTGAGAAGTTAGAACAGGCTTCTTAAACAAAAGATAACAGCAGGAAAAGCTGTTACAGATAAAGGAATTATAGAAAATGGATACAATGATTATGAAAATGCCTGCAGTTGCCCTTCGTGGAATGGTGATCCTGCCGGGAATGGTAGCCCATTTTGACGTAAGCCGTGCAAAATCCATCAAGGCAGTGGAAGAGGCGATGATGGATGAGCAGAAGATTTTTCTTGTGGCACAGAAAGATGTGGAACAGGAAAATCCTGATATCGAGGACTTATTTAAGATCGGGATCATTGCTGAGGTAAAGCAGGTAATTAAGTTACAAAATAATATTGTACGCATTTTGGTAGAAGGGAAAGAGCGGGCAGAATTGTCCGCTTTTCTTGAAAATCCGGACTATCTGCTTGCGGAGATCATTCGATTTGACGAGGAAGTGGATGACGGACTGCCAGAAGAAGCGAAGGAGGCAATGCTTCGGAGCATTCAGGAGACATTTGGTAAATATGTGGTCGTCAATCCCAAAATGGGAAAAGAGCTGCAACGCCAGTTAAGTGAGATCACAGATCTGGAAAAACTGATGAATCAGCTTGCCAACAGCCTTCCGGTACATTTTGAGGAAAAACAGAAAATCTTAGATGCGGTTTCTATGACCGAACGTTATGAGGTTCTGATGGCACTCTTATTAAAAGAGATCGAGATCATAGCCATCAAGAATGATTTTCAGGCGAAAGTCAAGGCGCATGTGGATAAAAACCAGAAAGAATATCTGCTGAGAGAGCAGATGAAAGTAATCCGTGAGGAGCTTGGCGAAGATAATACGGAATCAGACGCAGATCACTTTATGGATGCTCTGGGCAAAATCAAGGCAGACAAAGAAGTAAAAGAGAAGATCAAAAAAGAGATCGACCGTTTTAAAAATATCAGCTCCAGCTCCTCTGAGAGCGCTGTGGCGCGAGGGTATATTGAAACACTTTTGGAGCTTCCATGGAATAAGATATCCAGAGATAACAAGGATCTGAAAAATGCCGAACAGATTTTAAATGCCGATCATTACGGCCTGGAAAAAGTAAAAGAGCGTATGTTGGAATTTCTGGCTGTCCGCAATCTCACCAGCAAGGGCGAAAGCCCGATCATCTGTCTGGTAGGACCGCCGGGAACCGGTAAAACGAGTATTGCACGATCCGTTGCAAAAGCGTTAGATAAAAAATATGTGCGGATCAGTCTCGGAGGTGTCCGGGATGAGGCAGAAATCCGCGGCCACCGAAGAACTTATGTCGGAGCAATGCCGGGACGTATCGTGAACGGACTGCGCAGCGCAGGCGTGAAAAATCCGCTCATGCTGTTAGATGAGATCGACAAGATGAGCAGCGATTACAAAGGGGATACGGCGTCTGCATTGCTGGAAGTGCTTGATGCGGAGCAGAATAAGAAGTTCCGGGATCATTATGTCGAGATACCGATCGATCTTTCAGAAGTGCTGTTTATTGCAACAGCAAACTCGGTGCAGGATATTCCAAGACCGCTGTTAGACCGTATGGAACTGATCGAGGTGACCAGTTACACAGAGAATGAGAAGCTTCACATTGCCAAAGAGCATCTGCTCGCAAAGCAGATGGAGCGCAATGGGATCAGACCGGAGCAGCTCGCCATCACAGACAAAGCGATGGCAAAGATCATCAGTGGTTACACAAGGGAAGCCGGTGTGCGTAATCTTGAACGTAAGCTTGGCGAAATCTGCAGGAAAGCAGCCAGACCGCTTTACGAGGGAGAAAAAGAGAAGATTAAAGTTACAGAACAGAATCTTGAAAAGTTCCTCGGCAAAGAGAAATACAGTTTTGATAAGAAAAATGATACGGATGAAGTAGGAATCGTCCGTGGACTTGCATGGACAAGCGTTGGTGGAGATACTTTAGAGATTGAAGTCAACATCATGCCGGGAAAAGGTGAGTTCCAGCTGACCGGACAGCTGGGAGATGTGATGAAGGAATCTGCACAGGCGGGAATCAGCTATATCCGTTCTGTCAGTGAAGAGTATCATATTCCGAAAAAGTTTTTCCAGGAGAATGACATCCATATCCACATCCCAGAGGGTGCAGTGCCGAAGGATGGACCGTCTGCCGGGATCACGATGGCGACAGCCATGCTATCGGCGATCACGAAGACACCGATCCGTGCTGATGTCGCAATGACAGGCGAGATCACGCTTCGCGGCCGTGTGCTTCCGATCGGTGGACTGAAGGAAAAAACACTGGCAGCCAAAAATGCAGGGATTAAGACCATCTGTGTACCGAAGAAGAATGAGAAGGATATTGATGAGATTTCACCGGAGATCAAAAAAGGTCTGAAAATCGTGTTTGTGGAGCAGATGAAAGACGTGCTGGATGTGGCGTTTGTAAAGAAGTGAATTAAGAAGAGGAAAAGACAATGGTAATTAGAAGTGTAAATTTGGAGACTGTCTGTGGTATCACAAGTAAAATACCGGACAATCCATTTAATGAAGTGGCATTTGCAGGAAAGTCAAATGTAGGAAAATCGTCCATGATCAATGCGCTGTTAAACCGCAAGTCGCTCGCAAGGACATCGGCGCAGCCGGGAAAGACTCAGACCATCAATTTTTACAATGTCAATGATGCCATGTATCTGGTCGATCTGCCCGGTTATGGATATGCAAAGACCTCTGCCAGCGAGAAGGAAAAATGGGGAAAAATGATCGAGAATTATCTTCATACCTCTAAAAAACTGCAGGCAGTCTTTTTGCTGATCGATATCCGTCATGATCCGTCTGCAAACGATAAAATGATGTATGACTGGATGGTTTATCAGGGATTTACACCGATTATCATTGCCACAAAGCTTGATAAGATCAAACGAAGCCAGATCCAGAAGAATGTAAAAGCAATCCGCGAAGGGCTGAAAGTAAAGCCGGGTACGGTGATCATTCCATTCTCCTCCGAGACGAAGCAGGGAAGAGATGAACTGTGGGAGGTTATTGATTCCTTTGTTCTGCCACAGGAGGAAACTGAGGAAGAAGATAAATAACAGTTTGCAGAATGCCTGTGGCCTGTAATGTAAAAATGACATTGCACTGCAAAATCGTTCATGGTAAAATAATAGTATAAGTGTCAGACAAGACAAAAAGCACCCGGAGATACTTTCCGGGTGTTCTGCGAATATAAAGGTGCATCGGAGGATGGTAGAGATGAAAAAGAAGAAAATTGTGATTGCTCTTGGACATGAAGCTTTGGGAACAACACTTCCTGAACAGAAAGAGGCAACGAAACGAACAGCAAAGGCAGTGGCAGATTTTATCCGTGAAGATTATCAGGTTGTGATCACACACAGTAACGGACCACAGATCGGTATGATCCATACTGCTATGAATGAATTTTGTAAATTATATCCGGAATATACTGCAACACCAATGTCTGTATGTTCTGCTATGAGTCAGGGATATATCGGTTACGATTTACAGAATGCGATCCGTGCGGAATTATTGAACAAGGGAATCTATAAACCTGTTTCTACGATCCTTACACAGGTTGTGGTTGATCCATATGACGAGGCGTTTTACAAACCAAGCAAAGTCATTGGACGTGTGCTGACGGAAGAGGAAGCAGAGGCAGAGGAGAAAAAAGGAAATCACGTTGTCAAAACAGAAGGCGGGTACAGACGAATCGTTGCAGCGCCAAAGCCAATGGATATCGTGGAGATCGATGCGGTCAAAGCATTGTCCGATGCTGACCAGATCGTAGTTGCCTGTGGAGGCGGCGGAATCCCGGTATTAATGCAGGACAACAACTTAAAAGGTGCCAGTGCTGTTATTGAAAAAGACCTTGCAGCAGGAAAACTGGCAGAACTTCTGGATGCAGACATGCTTGTTATTTTGACAAGTGTTGACAATGTATGCTTAAATTATGGACAGCCGGATGAAAAACCATTATCAACCATGACTGTTGCAGAAGCAAAGAAATACATGGAGCAGGGACAGTTTGGTGAGGGCGATATGCTTCCTAAGATAGAGGCAGCCATCAACTTTATCGGTGACTCTGCGATCAGATCTGTTCTGATCACAAAATTGAACAAAGACGGTTCAAATATCCATGGCGGTATGGGAACCATGATCACAAAATAATGTTTTTAACATAATGTTTACAAAAAGAGCAGGTTTTTTTACAAAAGAAAGCTTGCTTTTTTTATGTTTATTTCGTATAATCTCTCCGTAGATGGAGTCGCCGTACCAAAGAAGAAACTTAAAATTTATTATACATTTTTCACAAGAATACGAATAAAAACGGAGAGAAGAGACTGTATTATTGTGAAAAGTGTATAAGTTTTAAGTTTTGCAGAGATTGGTCCGCCGACTCCGTGCTGATTTAAGGAGATTGTTAAAACTATAACAGAAATCAGGAGAGGCATACGCATTTCGAATGAATAAAAATCAGCAGGAACACTTGAAAAATGAAACCATAAAAAGAAAGGAAGAATTTATGACAAGAAGAACAAAAATTATCTGTACGTTAGGACCATCCACCGACAATGAAGCGGTGATGAGAGCATTGATCGAAGAGGGAATGAACGTTGCACGTTTCAATTTTTCGCATGGACCGCATGATGAGCAGATGGGAAGATTAAAAATGCTCCGCAAACTGCGCAAAGAATTGGGAAAATATGTTGCAGCTTTACTTGATACAAAGGGACCGGAAATCCGTCTCGTAGAATTTGAAAAAGGAAAAACAGAGTTAAAGACAGGCCAGACTTTTACACTGACAACCGATGATATTCTTGGAACTGATGAGCGCGTATCTATTACTTACAAAAATCTTGCAGATGATGTAAAGCCGGGCGATCATATCCTGATCGATGATGGTCTGGTAGGTCTGGAAGTTGTAGAGATCAAACCGGTTGCAAAACCAGTGAATACCAAGGTCAACGCAAGAGATATTGTCTGTAAAGTGTTAAATGATGGTGTGATTTCCAATAAAAAAGGCGTGAACGTTCCGAACGTTGACCTCACGATGCCATTTATCAGTGAAAAAGATTACGGAGATATCTGTTTTGCGGTAGAAAATGATTATGATTTTATCGCAGCTTCCTTTGTCCGTACCGCAGAGGATGTTATGGAAATCCGCAAAATCCTTGCGGAAAAAGGCGGCGAGGATATTAAGATCATTTCCAAGATCGAGAACATGCAGGGTGTCCGCAATATCGATGACATCATCCGTGTGTCCGATGGTATCATGGTGGCGCGTGGTGACATGGGTGTTGAAATCCCGTTAGAAGATGTTCCGGTTATGCAGAAAATGATCATCAAAAAAGCTTGTGAGGCTGGAAAAATCGTTATCACAGCCACTCAGATGTTAGATTCCATGATGAAACATCCAAGACCAACAAGAGCAGAGTCCACAGACGTTGCAAATGCAATTTATGACGGAACAAGTGCAATTATGTTATCCGGAGAGACCGCTGCAGGAATGTATCCAATTGAAGCAGTAAAAACAATGGTTCGTATCGCAACCCGCACGGAGCAGGATATTAACTATTTACAGAGATTCAGACAGCGCAGGACCATGTGTAACCCGGATGTGACAAACGCAATTTCACATGCTACCTGTACGATGGCAGGCGATTTAAGCGCAGCAGCAATCGTGACGGTAACAAAGTCCGGACGTACTGCAAGAATGATCTCCAAATACCGTCCAAACTGCACGATCATCGGCGAGTGTCTGACAGAAAAAGTATGTCGTCAGTTAAATCTTGAATGGGGTGTAGAACCGGTTCTTATCACAGAGGAACAGGATGCAAGCCAGTTATTTGAAAAGGCAGTTGATGTGGCAGAGATGGCAGTATTTGTTTCCAAAGGGGAATTAGTTGTTCTGACCGGTGGTGTTCCACTTGGTGTATCCGGTACAACGAACCTCATCAAAGTACAGGTCGCAGGACATATTCTTGTGACAGGAAAAGGGCTAAACGGAAAGAAAATTTCCGGAAACCTTTGTGTGTGCCACAGCAATGAAGATTTAAAAAGCTTTAAAGACGGTGATATCATTGTCGCAGCAGACACCACAAATGAAATGATGGCACAGATGCGTCAGGCTTCCGCACTGATCGTAGAAGCAGAGGGTGCAAACTGTCATGCAGCAATCGCAGGGTTAAGCCTTGATATTCCGGTTCTTATCGCAGCTAAAAATGCATTGGATGTCTTAAAGACCAGTGCTTACGTTGAAGTGGACTGCGAGAGCGGGGTTGTAAGTGCGAACTAAACCAGAGTTTCACTTGCGTAGTGTCGCAGATTCTGTGGTGCTTTCTTAGGGCTTGAAGGGCAGATATAAG
>OHYF01001097.1_pt1 | contig 11571 bp, 12 predicted proteins | sample 1580111 | NCBI WGS metagenome assembly OHYF01 (sample SAMEA3882530, study PRJEB24775) | human gut metagenome | biome: human-associated habitat; feature: intestine environment; material: feces | place: Netherlands | collected 2009/2010
ACCAATCCATCGAGCCGGAGACGTCGAGGACGAGCACGATGTCGCACGGCTTCGTGCTGACGACGGTGGTCTGCGCACCGGTCGCGTAGGCTTCGAGCCGGACGGTGTATGTTCCGTCTTGATTATCCGACACCGTCTTATCAAGCTGCACGCCGCTGCCCGTGTCGTTCGCCGCAAGCGCACGCACTCTGGCCGGGCCGGCAGTCTGCTCCGGCTTGACCAGCGGGCCGGCATTCGTGAAGCTGACGATGTTCGCGGTTTCGGCCGCGTCCGCAGTTTCGGTCGTGTCAACCGTGTCCGCAGTGTCCGCCGTGACGCCCGCGCCCATAAACAGGCACATGCTCAGGAGCATGACTGCGCAGAGGACGAGCGAGAGAATGCGTTTTTTCATATAGTCGTCCTCCTTTCTCAGGGCGTCGGGATCGGGTCGATCTGCGTGCGCGAGGTGCTCGCTTCGACCGTACCGACGTGCTGCCACACTTCTCTGACATCATTGGCGGCGTACTTTTCGAGGTTCGCCGTCTGCACGGCCTCGGCCGTGACGTAGATGTGCACCGTGGCGTTCTGATATTCATTGCCCATGTCCTTACTGAACTTGACCTGTTTGAAGAGCTCCGTCGTGGCCGTATTCGGATCGACCGCGCCCTTGTAATAATAGTATCCGCCCTCGCCGTCGATCCAGTCCGTGTTGTTCAGCTCCAGCGTGAGCAGGCTCCTGTCCGTGAGCGGGATGATCTCGCCGTTCGCGCCGACCATCTCGGGCGTGATCTTCACGCGGGTGTAGAAAGCGCCGGAGCCGACGTTCTCCACATACACCACTTTGTTCACGACGCTGCCGGGCATGGCGCTCACCGTCGTAAACGGTTGGCCAGCGCCGTCCTCGTCGTGCAGTGCAAGCTTGACGGAGCCCATCGTGATGACGTTATCCGCCGTGCCGACGGCCGAAAAGTACGCCCACGTACCGACCGCCAGCAGTGCCACTGCCAAGAGGAGCACCGTTGCGATGGTCCATTTCTTCTTCATGCACAAACCACCTTTCTCCCTGATAGGATGTTTCTGAGTACCGAGTTCTCACTCTCTCTGCGCCCGAGGGCGCACGCAGGAAATTTTTGTGGAATCATCATTTCAATCTGCGCGCGGACGGCGGCAGCGCCGCCGCCCGCGCCCGGACTGAAGCCGAGCCAGAGTCCCCGATGGGGGCGGCGATTTCGCCGCCCCTTTGGGGTCAAAATGTTGGGGAATTACTTGCCAAATGCAGCGAAGGCATCGGTTGCATTCGCAAAGCCGTCCGCCTGAATGGCGTCCGCCTCAACGAGGACGTTGAACGTGCCGTTCGGAAGCAGCTGCGCAATTTGCTCGTTGGTAGCAGTGGTATCCATGTGGATGGTGCCCCAGACGTTCCAGTAGGTCATCTCGCCAGCTGCCAGAGGATCAATGCGGGTGAAGGTGTAGACATTGTACATCACGCCGTCGCGCTCGACCGTGCCGGTGCTGTCATAGGCCATGGTGAACTCCTTATTGTTCAGCGCCGTCGTGGTGTACATGCTGCTGTTGAGAATGGCAGTGTCCAGAGCAGCCGGGATCATGACACGGATGCGGATGTAAGCGGCGTTCTTGCCAGTGTTGACGACGTAGGGCATCTTGTGGTAAGACTCACCCGGATTGAGCATCACGTTGTCGCACTTATACTCTCTCGCGTTGGCTTTGATCTGGTCATCGGTGTAGAACGTATCGCCGGCTTTGTACTTGCTGGTATTGCCAGTGCCCAGCTTATCGACGTTGGACCACAGCTCCACATTTCTAGGATCGACATCATCCACCGTAGTGCCGTTGGCATAGCCGGCATTCTCGCGGTGCAGGCTGGACTCAAGCAGGTCGATCTTCACATTGCCGACGGTGAAGGTGTTGTCCGCGGACTTCGTATCGGTGAAGTACGCGAGGGTGCCGCCGACGACAAGCGCCGCGACGAGCATGACTGCGATGGCAGCCACAAGAATGGTTTTCTTCTTCATATGTAGTCTTCTCCTTTTCTATTTTCCCGCACAGCCTTCTGTGCGTATATTACATGGGAAAAGCGAGGGGTGATCACTTCGTGCCGAAGCAGGCAGTGAACGCCGCGGCGGCATCGGCAAAGCCGGCAGCCTGGCAGGCATAAGCCTGAAACGTCAGCTTGGCGTTGTCCGCAGTCAGAGCGCCGATTTTAGCCGCATCGCCAGAAACGGTGATCTTGTTGTTAGCAAGAATCGTGACGTTACTGAGCTCCGCATTCAAGATGGTCGGGGTCTGACCATCCGCCGTATAGGCATAGACTTCTCTGCCCTCGATGTTCAGTCTGATCCACTTGCTGCTGTCAACTGCGTAGGCAAGCGTTTTGCCGTCAACCTTTTCGCCCTTGGTGACTTCCACAAACAGATAGTACGCGCCGCTTGCGGCCTTCACGTTGACGGTCGGGTCCTTCGGCAGATCCACGCCCGGCATGACAGTGTACGCATTGCCGTCCGTTTTTTTAGCAGGGTCGAGCGTGTAACTACCGTCAGCGTTCTTTTTCGCAACGTGCTCGAAGAGTTCCAGATCGCCCTGCTTCACAGCGCCGCCGGCCACAAAGGTGTTCTTCACCGGGCCGCTCGAAGCCGTCAGATACGCATACGTCGCGCCAACCGCCAGCGCCACAACGAGCACGAGCGCGATGGCGACGGTCAGAGTTTTCTTCTTCATGTAACACTTCCTCCCTTAGCTTCCTAAAATTTTCTATTTTCGCTAATTCCTGTTCGGGTGCTGTCAGCATTCATAAAATAAATGCTCCGGAAGGCGAAAATATTGCACAAAAATTTCAATTTCTCAAATGTTTGCCAGATTTCTTTGCATCCTCTTTGCACTGCGGGTCCGCCTGTGCACGGCGGGCAGCGTCGCGCGCGTCCGCCTCCGACGCCTTGCGGAGCATGTCCGGCAGGAACGTGAGAATGATGAGCACGAGCGCGAGCGCGATGGCCAGATACATTCCGGGCGGGTTCGACACCCAGTGCGAAACATAGCCCAGATACGGGATGGTGAACACCGGGCGGCCGATGAGGTTCTTGAAATAGACAGGTGCGCCGTCGGGCGCGTCGTTCGCGTCTCCCTGCGTGTAGAAATGCTCGTTTTCTGCATCGATGGAGATCACGCGGTGTGTGACGACATCCAAGTCCTCATTGAGCACAAAGGTGATCGCGTCGCCGACCTGCACGTCCTCGGGCGCACAGGGCTTGACATAGATCAGCGAGCCGGTGTGATACGTCGGCTCCATGCTGCCGGACAGGACGCACATCGGCCGCAGACCGACCAGCCGCACGCCCACCAGAAGCAGCGCCAGAATGACAACCAGGATCACCAGCACGGTGGTGACAGCGTTCCACACCTTTTGAACTCTCTTTGACATCTGTGACCTTCCTTTCCGCCCCGCTGCACTCCCCCTCCTTTCCGCGGAGACACCGGCCCGTGTCCGGAAACCGGAAACAGGAACGATCATAACACACGACAGACGCAAAATACGTCGGAACCACATACGGAATTTTTTGCGCGGTTTCCTAAAGTATACCATATGCGCCATAAATGAGAAAGGAAAAATGTTCACAATTTTCCAGGCGCGTTTTTGGCAATAACAGACAAATCCGGCTGCGAATATGCCGCGGGCGCGCCCATTGCGTCGTGCTGCGAAGCGCCGATTGATGATGGTTTCCATTGTACTTTTCCGGCCCGAATGCGTCAAGGGCAAACCGCCCGGGCAGAGCCGGGTGTCAGCGCACGGAAAAACGGCGCGCCACATTCTTACCTTTTTCTTAAATATGACACGTTCCGTCTTGTTTTTGCGTGAAAAACATGATAGGATAAGGCGATTATGGACATTTATCGGAAAGGAGCTGGCAAGCATGGAAACCAACGTGCTCGACTGGCTGGAAGTCACCGCCGCAGCCTGTCCGGACAAACCCGCTTTTCTCGATGAGGACAGTGCGGTGACGTTTGCCGACGTACGGCGCGAGGCGCGCATCATCGGCACGGCGGCGGCGAAGTTCCGCGCCGGTCAAAAGCGGCCCATTGCCGTCATGAGCGGGCGCAACGCGCACACGCCGGCCGTGTTTCTCGGCGCGGTGTATGCCGGATGCTGCTACGCCCCGATGGACGGGACGATGCCCGTGCACCGGCTCAACTCTATTTTAAGTACGCTCGACACCGATCTGATGATCGTGCAGCGCGCGTTTTACGACAAGGCAAAGACGCTGGACTTTTCCGGCACGATCCTGATCGCGGAGGAGCTGCTCGAAGGCACGGAGGACGCGGCGCTGCTGTCTGACTGCCGCGCGCGCGCCCGAGAGCTCGACCCGCTGTACATCATCTTCACCTCCGGCTCGACCGGCACGCCCAAGGGCGTCATCACGGCGCAGCACTCGCTCATGTGCTACATCGAGGACTACGCCGGCGTGATGGGCATCGCGCGTTCCGACGTGCTGGGCAACCAGTCGCCGCTGGACTACATCGCCGCCGTGCGCGACATTTATCTGCCGCTGCGCTTCGGCGCGACGACGGCCATCATCCCGAAGGAACTTTTCATGTCGCCGGAGCGTCTGTTCGAATACATGAACGACAAGGGCGTCACGGCCGTGGGCTGGAGCGTCTCGGCGCTGACCGTGCCGGCCGCGCTCGGCGCGTTCGAGTGCAGCGCGCCGCAGCACCTGCGCAAGGTGTGCTTCTCCGGCTCGGTGATGCCGTGCAGCTGCCTGCGCCAGTGGCAGCTCGCGCTGCCGGAGGCCCGGTTCGTCAACCAGTACGGCCCGACGGAGGCGACCGCCTCGTGCACGTATTACGTCGTGCCCGGTCTGGTCGAGGACACCGACGTGCTGCCGATCGGCAAGCCGTACCCGCACTACGAGGTGTTTCTGCTCTCGGAGCGCAATGAGGCCGTGCCCGACGGCGAGATCGGCGAGATCTGCGTCAAGGGCCCCATCCTCGCGCTGGGCTACTACAACAGCCGCGAGAAAACGGCCGAGAGCTTCCTGCAAAACCCGCTCAACCACGCATACGATGAGCGCATCTATAAAACCGGCGACCTCGGGCACTTCGCGCCCGACGGCAACCTCATGTTCCACGGCCGCAAGGACCGGCAGGTCAAGCACCTCGGCCACCGCGTGGAGCTCGGGGAGATCGACCTCGCCGCGGCGAAGGTGGCCGGCGTGGAGGACGCCTGCGCGCTCTATGACCAGGCGCACGAGCAGATCTGGCTGTTTTACACCGGCGAGGGCGTGACCAAGCGCGACATTGCCGTCGCCCTGCGCGCCGACCTGCCGGGCTTCATGGTGCCGCGCAAGATCGAGCAGCTCGCGGCCATGCCCCGGCTCGACAATGGCAAGACGAACATGCGCGCGCTGGCCGAGCGCATCACCGCTGCGGCCAAGCACTGATTTTGCTTACTTTACTCACTTCAGGAGGTATATTTATCATGGAACAGGAACTGATGGACATTCTGACCGATCTGCGTCCCGACGTGGATTTTGAGACCGAGACCGCCCTCATCGACGACCACATTCTCGAGTCGTTCGACATCGTGTCGCTCGTCGCGGCGCTCAACGACGCGTTCGACATTGAGATCGGCGCCAAGGACCTCGTGCCGGAGAACTTCAACTCCGCCAAGCGTCTGCTGGCCATGGTGCAGCGCCTGCAGGACGAGGACTGATGGACAAGACTGCACTCCGGACGGCGGCCGCGAAATACGGCACGCCGCTGTATCTGTTTGATCTGGAGGCCTTCACGGCGCGCGCTGAAAAAGTGCGCGCCGCGTTTGGCTCGGACGTAAATCTGTGCTACTCCATGAAGGCCAACCCCTTCGTGCTGCGCGGCCTGCCGGACGTGTTCCGCTGGGTGGAGGTGTGCTCCCCCGGCGAGCTGACGATCTGCGAAAAGCTCGGCATCGCGCCCGAGCGCATCCTCTACTCCGGCGTGAACAAGGGCGCGGACGATGTTGCGCGCGCCGTCGCGCTGGGCGCAGACCTGCTCACGGCCGAGAGCACGCTGCACTTTGACCTTATCTGCGCGGCCGCGGCCGCGCAGGGAAAGCACGTCCGCGTGCTGCCGCGCCTGACCGCCGGCAGCCAGTTCGGCATGGATCCCGACGTGCTGGCCGATCTCGTCGCCCGGCGCGCGGAATTCCCGAACGTGACGATCGTCGGCATCCACTACTTTTCCGGCACGCAAAAGCGCAAGGACGCCGTGATCGCCAAGGAGCTTGCGCATCTGGACGAATACCTCACGATGCTGCACGAACGCTACGGCTTCACGGCGCAGCACGTGGAATACGGCCCGGGGCTGAATGCCGAGTGCTTCCGCGAGGACGCCGAGACGCGCGACTGCGCGCTGCTCGACGCGGCGGCGGAGCACATCCGCGCCTTCGGCGAAAAGTACCCGCTGCGGCACGTTTCTCACCGGCGTGGCCGACGCCAAGTGCAACCTCGGCGTGAACTACGCCATATGCGACGGCGGCATGCACCAGGTCAAGTATGACGGCCAGCTCATGGGCATGCAGGCCCCGCCGCTGACGCTCCTGCGCGAGAGCGCGGACGCCGCCGAGCCGTGGATGCTCTGCGGCAGCCTGTGCACGACGGCGGACGTGCTCGTGCGCGAGGCGCAGCTGCCGCCGCTGCGCGTGGGCGACGTGATCGCCCTCGGCCGCTGCGGCGCGTACTCCGTGACGGAGGGCGTGGCCGTGTTTCTGTCGCGCGACATGCCGCGCGTCGCGCTGTACCGCGGCGGGAACTTCACGCTCGTGCGCAACCGGTTTGCGACCGACGTGCTCAACACCTGCCAGACGCTGGAGGACGGAACATGACGCTGACATCGCTGTCATTTTATCTGCTGGTGCTCGCGCTGCTGGTGCTGTACTACCTGGTGCCGAAGCGGTTCCAGTGGGTGGTGCTGCTGATCGGCAGCTACGCGTTTTACGCGTTCGTGTGCCTGCGCTACATGGGCTTTATCGTCGTGACGACGCTCACGACCTACTTCGGCGCACGCGGCATGGATGCCATGACCGCGCACATGGAGCAGACCGTTGCCGCGCACAAGCAGGACTGGGAGCGCGAGGAGCGTAAGGCGTACAAAAAGCGCTGCAAGTCCCGCCGCAAGGCGCTCATGATCGCCATCCTGCTGCTGAACTTCGGCATCCTCGCCGTGCTCAAATACTATAACTTCTTTGCCGAGTCCATGGAGACGCTCTTTGCGTCCGTGGGGCTGACGGTCTCGCTCGGCCACATCGGGCTGCTGCTGCCGCTGGGCATCTCGTTTTACACGTTCCAGTCCATGGGCTACGTGCTCGACGTCTACCGCGAAAAAGTGCCCGCCGAGCGCAACGTCGGCAAGCTCGCGCTGTTCGTGTCCTTCTTCCCGCAGATCATTCAGGGCCCGATCGGCGTGTACGACCAGCTGGCGCACCAGCTCTATGCCGAGCACAGATACAGCTTTGACAACATCCGCTTCGGCGCACAGCTGATCCTCTGGGGCTTTTTCAAAAAGCTCGTCATCGCCGACCGCGCCGTGGGCATGATCCACACCGTCGCCGGGGCGTACACCGACTACGCCGGCACGTATGTGCTGCTGGCCGCGCTCGTGTACGCGCTGCAGCTCTATGCCGACTTCTCCGGCGGCATCGACATCTCGCGCGGCGTGGCGCAGATGTTCGGCATCACCATGGGCGAAAACTTCCGCCGCCCGTACTTCTCGCGCACGCTCACCGAGTACTGGCACCGCTGGCACATCTCGCTCGGCGACTGGCTGCGCAACTACCTGTTCTACCCGCTGTCGATCTCGAAGGCGTTCCTCAACTGGGGCCGCCACGCCAAGCAGCACCTCGGCAATCATATCGGCAAGGTACTGCCGACGGCCGTGGCCTCGCTGATCACGTTTCTCATCATCGGCCTCTGGCACGGGGCAAGCTGGAAATACGTCGCCTTCGGCTTCTGGAACGGCATGGTCATCCTCGTGTCCACGCTGCTGCAGCCGGTGTCGGACAAGGTCGTCGCCGCGCTGCACATTGAGCGCAAGAGCGCGTGGTATCAGGTGTTTTCCATGCTGCGCACGTTTGTGGTCGTGCTCATCGGCTATTACTTTGACATTGCCGACGGTTTTCGCGCCGCGATGGGCATGATGTTAAAATCCGTGACCGACCTGCACCTGTCGCAGCTGCGGCCGGGCGCCGTGCTCGAGGCCCTACCGCTGACGATGTACGACTGGGCCGTGCTCGCGTTCGGCACGCTCGTGATCTTCGTCGCCTCCGTCATTCAGGAGCGCTCGCAGCGCACCATCCGCGAGCTCCTCGACGAGAAATGTCTCGCCCTGCGCTGGGCCGTGCTGCTTGCCGGCATCTTCGCCGTCGTGCTCATGGGCGTTTACGGCCCCGGCGTGCAGGCATCCGAATTCGTGTATATGCAGTTTTAAGCCGGGAAACAGCGCCCGCTATCCCAAGCCCGCGAAGCGGGCTCGCAGCAGACCATCGCCGCAATTTTCCGCATGGCGCTAACACAGCATGTGGAGAACATCAAGGAATCCAAAACAACACGCAAAAAGAAATACCGTCCTGCGCGTAATCGCGTTTCTGCTCATCGTGGCGCTGGTCTACGGCGCGCTCACTCGGCGCAAACGTGCTCTTTCTGCGCATGCCGCACCGCATGCAGACGACCGACCCGAACGTGTTCGCCGACGTGGCGGCTGTGGTCGGCGACTATGGCTATGAGCTGCTCGACCTGCACGATCGGGCTCGACCGCTGCGCCGATTTTATGGACTCCGACCACCTCAACGCCATCGGCATAGAGACGTTCACCGCCTGGTTCGGGCAATATCTCTCGGAACACTATGACCTGACGACTGCGCACAGCGAGACCGTCACCGCCGAGTGGCAGCGCTGCGCCGATTTTATGGCGCAGATCCTGCCCACCTGCCAGCAGCAGGCGGCGGACAACACCAAACAGACCCTCAACGAGTTTTCGGCGGCGTTTGACGCCTACCGCTGACCCGATGATTCGACCGTGCCGCCCCGGCACAGAAAGCGCAAAGCCTATGCAGCAACGTTCCAAGCCCAAAAAACGCGCCCTGCGTGCCGTCATCTTTCTGCTCATCGTCGTGCTGCTCTACAGCGCCGCGACCAATGTGCTGAGCGTGAACAACACGTGGGATATGCGCCATATCCGCGGCTTTTATCTGGAACCGCAGGATTCGCTCGACGTCGTCATGCTCGGCGCGAGCGAGCTCTACACCGGCTTCAGCTCTCCGCTGGCGTGGCAGCAGTATGGCTTTACGAGCTATCCGCTGGCCGTGTCGAGCATGCCGTCATGCCTGTATGACTCCATGCTCACCGAAACCATGCGCCGGCAAACACCAAAGGTCGTCGTCGTGGAGATCAACGGCTTTTTGTACGACTTCAATCAGGACGAAACGGACGCCGGCCTGCACAAATGGCTCGACAACATCCCGATGTCGCGCAACAAGGCACAGACGATCGCAGACTGCGTGCCGAAAGACCAGCAGTCGTCCTATTTTTTCCGCATGGAAAAGTACCATGACACCTGGATCGAGCCGGACGTCTGGGGCGGAGCTGCCAAAGATCAGCTGACCATGCGCCGGACCGGCTATTCGCTGACCAAGTCCTTTGAGGTTATCCCGAAAGTGGAGACCGGCGAGCGTCAGGTCAAATCTCTGGAGCTGAGCGCGGAAAATGAGCAGACGCTGCGCGATTTCTGCGAGCGGGCCAAACAGCTCGGGGTGGAGAATGTGCTCTTCGTGCGCTTTCCGCACCGCACGGTGCTCAGCGACCCCTCTGTCCTTTCGCAGCTTGCGGACATTGTGCGCGAATATGGCTACGGCTTTCTCAACTGCGACGAGCAGATGGACAGCATCGGTCTGGAGCTGGACGGCGACTTCTGCGACAACGAACACATGAACGTATTCGGCATGGAGAAGTTCACCGCCTGGTTCGGGCAGTACCTCTCCGAGCAATACAGCCTGACTGCCGCGCATAGTGACGCCGTTACGGCGGAGTGGTCGCGCTGCGCGGAATTTGTGGCGCACATGCTGCCCATCTGTGAACAGAAAACACCGGGCGACGGCGAAAACTACAACGAATTTTCACCGGAATTTTCGGTCTACCGCTGACCCTGTATCTTCGAGGACGTTATGAATCAAAACCGTTCCAAAACCAAAACCGTCGTGCGCGTCATCGCGTTTCTGCTCGTGGCGGCGCTGGTCTACGGCGCGCTCACGCGGCTGCTGACCATCAACAACGCCACCGAGCAGCAGTACATACGCAGCTTTTATCTTGAGCCGAAAAACTCGCTCGACGTTATGATCCTCGGTGCGAGTGAGACGTTTACCGACTATTGCGCACCTTTGGCATGGCAGCACGCCGGGTTTACAAGTTACCCGCTGGCCGTATCGGCCGCGCAGGGCACGCTCTATGCGTCCATGCTGCGCGAGAGCGCCAAGCGGCAAAATCCGTCTGTCTACGTGGTCGAGGTCAATGGCTTTCTCTACACGGAGGCAGAGCGGGATGAGCTCGGTACGGCCGCAACGCGCGAATGGCTCGACACGCTGCGTCTCTCGCGCAACAAGGTGCAGGCCATTGACGAGTGCGTGCAGGGCGACCGGCTGTCATACTATGTACCGCTGCTCAAATACCACGACAACTGGAGAAAGCCGGACCTCATCCGCAATTCGCTGTCCCTGCAGCAGCAGGCGCGCGACGCGGGCTATTCGTACACCAAGCCGTTTCTGTCCATCTCCATGTTCCTCACGGAGACGGATGAGATCCCCGTGCGCCAGCAATCGCTCGACGATTTCAACGAGCAGAGCCTGCGCAACTTCTGCGAGACAGCCAAGGCACAGGGAATCAAAAACGTGCTCTTTGCCCGCTTCCCGCACCGCACCGTCATTGAAAACTATGACGCCGTGTTTGCCGAGCTGGAGGCGGTCGTGCACGAGTACGGGTATGATTTTGCGAACTTCGACACGCAGATGGACGCCATCGGCCTCGACCCGCTCAATGATTTCGCCAACGCCGAGCATCTGAACATTTTCGGCGCGGAGAAATTCACGCCCTACCTCGCCGACTATCTCGCGCAGCACTATGACCTGAACACCGCGCACAGTCAGGCCGTCACCGACGAATGGACGCGCTGCGCCGCGTTCACGCAGCAGATGCTGCCCGTGTGCGAGGACAACACCCGGCGCTACACGTGCGAAAATCTCAACGAGTTCTCGTCCGTGTTTGCAGACTGCCGCTGAAAAAAACAAAGACGCAGCCCCCTTCGAGCGAAGGGGGCTGCGTTTTTTGTTGCTTTACCGGCCGGTGCTGCCGAAGCCGCCCGCTCCGCGGTCAGTCTCGTCGAGCGCATCCGCCTCTGCAAACTCCGCCGCGAGAAACGGCAGGATCACGAGCTGGGCGATGCGGTCGCCGGGCGCGACGGTGCGCACTTCGTCCGTGTCATTGTGCAGCGCGACGGTGCACTCGCCGCGGTAATCGGCGTCGATCACGCCGACGCAGTTGGCCGGACGCAGCCCCT
>OHYF01001099.1_pt1 | contig 11552 bp, 10 predicted proteins | sample 1580111 | NCBI WGS metagenome assembly OHYF01 (sample SAMEA3882530, study PRJEB24775) | human gut metagenome | biome: human-associated habitat; feature: intestine environment; material: feces | place: Netherlands | collected 2009/2010
GCATTTCTTCGATGCCGAAACGGGCGAAGCGATCTTACATATGGAAGCAGGTGACGACCATGCGTGAACTGAAAGAAAACATCCATATCCAGACAGTGGCCAAACTGCTCATTGCAGTGGCAGCGATTGCGCATCTGATTTTCACCTATGTGCACACCAGCGCTCTGCTGCTGCTGGAAAATCAGATATGCGGATTCATCATGTTTCTGTTTGTGCTGTTGGGGTTGGTTACTCTGTTTGAATCCACCCAAGTGCATGTGAGCCGTTCCTTTGCGGGATACGCTACTATCGCTCTGTGCGCGGCCACTGTGGGCATGGGGGCAGACTTGGTATCTATTTATCAACCAGCCATGGTATACAAGGCAGTATGGTTTAGCCTGGCACTTATGGCTATGTTCGCTCTGTCCGGTGTTCTGCTTTTGATCGACACATGCAGAAAGCATACGGAAAGGTAAGGAAAAATGGATAAAAAGCATACTCGTCGCAAAAAAATCTCAGACAATGCCAAAGCCACGCTGCTGCGCTGGTGGATTGTGGGCATGTGCTATTTTATGATTGGCTTCGGTACCCAGGCAGGGGGATACACCAGTCCCATCGACCTGATCTTTTTCCTGGGAGTGGGTATCGGCCTTGTTACCATTGTGGTGTACAATCCCATCGCGTACAATGTATTTGACATCGTGCGGGGCGGTGAGATTGTAAACCACAGGTACCGCAACAAAAAGGGCTGGCAGCGGGCTTTGCAGACACTGGGCGACTTGGGATTGAGTATGCTGGTGGTGATTTTGGTATATCTCAGCTACCAAAATATCAACCTGTTTCTAGTCGGTTTGCTAGGGCTGTCCCCAGAAACGGTGGTGGTGGCTGGCGAACCCTTCGGATTTGCCACCCTATATACTCTGTTTTACAGTGCCATCACCGGCCTGACAGACAAACTGCGGGCAATCCGCACCGGTTCTGCTACGGTATGTAAGTAAAAAGAAGGTGAATCGATTGATATTTATCGGTGATTTGAAACCCTATTGCCTGCAGCTGGATACCAGTCGTGCTATGCAGTACAAGCGTCTGCTGGAACAGGCCGACCGATACAAGCAGATGGAGCTGCCTCTGGAACATCCTAAGGAGAGCACAACATATATGGGCATTGCAATTGCTAACCTGGCCCTGGCCTACCGACTCAGCGGCAGCGAACAGTATCTGCAGGATGCCAAGCGGTTTATGAACACGGTGCTGTCCTATGAAAAATGGGGAAATGCCCATCTGGTAAATGTAGATTTATCCGCGTCCTGGATATTGTTTGGCCTTTCTCTGGGGTACGACTGGTTGAAGCCCTATCTTTCCGAAGAGGAAAAGCAGCGGATCTTCTGTAAGATCCGTCACCATGCTAAGGTGATGTTCGACTATCGCCGTGATACCTACGGCAGCGGTTGGTCCACCAACTTTTACCAGAACCACAACTGGATCAACATGACGGGGCTGGCTGCCGCCGGCTATGCCATGCAGGGACAGGCTGAGGAAGCCGATACATATATAAAGGAAGCCAAAGAGGACTTTGCCCGGGTGTTTGACTTGATGGCAGAGGACGGTTCCAACTACGAGGGCGTCACCTATTGGCGCTACGGCGGCATGTGGCTGTTTGTCTATGCTCATCTGCTGAAGGTGCAGGAAGGAATCGATTATTTCCAATCCAGCCCCTACTTGAAAAACACCTTTTATTATCGACTGTACCAGTGCAACGGTGATTTTACCCGGCAGATGAACTACGGCGACTGCCACGACCGTTACAGCAGCCATCCGGTCTGTGTTTACTACAAGGTAGCGGCGGAATACCGCAACGGCCATGCCCAGAAGTTGGGAAATATGGTGGTGAAGGAATTCCTTGCTCAGGAAGCTGCCAACAGCAAGGTGAAGCCCGGAATTCTGCCCGAAGCGATTTTCGAGTTTTTGTGGTACGACCCCTCGGTGGAAGAACGGGAGTTTGACGATTTGCCCCTGGCTCGGTATTTTGAGGATTTGGGTCTGCTGGCTCTGCGCAGCAGTTGGCAGCGGGACGCCCGGGTGTTTTCCATCAAGTGCGGCGCGCCGGGAGGCGCCAAGCAATGGAGGGAAGGCTGGAAGATCCTGCAAGACGAGGGGATCGATCTGTTTTCTTTGTCTCACCATCACCCCGACAATTTGTCCTATATTTTTGCCAGCGGCGGCGAATATTTCACCTGTGAGGACGGTTACAACCGCAATCTGATGCCGGATAACCACAATGTCCTGCTGGTGGATGGTAGATATACCGACGCCCAGGACGTCAACGACGTCTATATGACCAGTGTGGAGCAGCGGCAGAAGGAAGAGGGAAAAGACTTTTCCCCCGAAAGCTACGGCGGTTTTGTTTCCTGCGTTAAGGTAGAGGGAAACCTGGCCGTTTACCGGGGCGAGACAGCAGGGGTGTATCCCCGCCATATGCAGATGCAGGAGGTAAGCCGGGTGCTGGTGACCGACGGTTTGGGCTTCTGGCTGTTTGCGGATATTTTCAACAGCCAAAAGAGCCATATCTATTCGGTCATTTGCAACACCGATCCGCTGCCCTGTCCCCAGGAAAAAGGATACCGGTATCCCATGGAGACAGGAGATATCCGATACCAGGTATTTTCCAGCGCACCGACAGAGACGCGGCAGTATGAACAGCAGGTGGTCAGTGTGATGACCACCCAGGAACAGGACAAGCTGTGCCGCACCTGCATCCATACCCTGTCTACCGATTCCCAGACCCCCCAGACCAGCCAAGTATTCTTTGAGTGTTTTACTTTTGCCGGCAGCGAGGCCAAGGTTTGCTGCCAGCAGGGAATGCTTCACCTGGAATGGAACGGCAACGTATACAAGCTGACGGTGGGGGAATACGATGCCGGCGTTGGCCGCAGTCCGGTGCGTCTGCGGGTGACCAGGGATGGAGCAGAAACGGCGGAGTATTCGCTGTAAACGCTGTGCAGAGAAAGAGGAACCAACTATGAACTATGTAAACGACCGGTTCTGTGAACTGGTACAACTGCCCCGCAACCGTCAGGCGATTCTGGCGATGAAGAAGGACGTAGATGACTTTCTGCCCTCCTTCTGCGATTCGCCCGCCAAGCTGAGCCGATGGGGGCACCACTATTTTTGTGATGACGATGGCGGCAGGCTGATTTTTGATTTGAATTCGCCCCACAGCCACCGGTGTGAGATCTGCGGAAAGGTATATTCCAACGATGTGCAGGATGGCGTGTGGGTTACCTTCTATCGCAACCGGGCTGTGGTTTTGGCTCTGGTTTCGGCTGCGGTATACAAGGCCACCGGTGAGACAAAATACCGGGACTACGCTTTGCAGGTGATCGATTTTTACGCGGCTCATTACCATGAGTTCGTGCTGCACAACAAGGAAAACAAGATTTTTGACAGCTACGAAACCATGAAGTGGGGATGCGGAAAAATGATGCCTCAGGGCCTGAATGAGGCCATCGTAGCTATCCGCTTTATCCAGACCATTGAGATTTTGCGCCCTGAACTGGAGCAGGAATGGCTGGAAAATGTGCACCGCAAGCTTTTCCGGGAGATGTTCCGGCTGCTGGCTCCCCAGGCGGTGGAGATCCACAATATCAGCTGCTGGTCGCTGGCTGCCATCGGTGTGATGGGTCTTGCCATGAAGGATCAGGAGATGATCGATTACGCCTTCACCAGCCCCTTTAATATCCGGCGTCAGCTGGCCGAGGGTGTGACTGCCGACGGCTTCTGGTACGAAGGCTCCATCCACTACAACTTCTTTTTGTTGGAGGGCGTTTCTTATCTGTTCCTCTTCAGCAAGATTTACGGGTATGATTTTGGCCAGGAGAGCACAGCGATTTTTGAACGGATGTTTGAGAAAGCCTACGAATACGCCTTTGACAACCTGTATCTGCCCAATCCCAACGACGGTTGGCCCAATTTGAATCTGCGCACATTCAGCTATGTGTATCACACCGCCGCCCGGGCCTTTGGCGAAAAGAGCAAGGTGGGCAATCTGCTAAAAATCATTGAGAACGACCCCAATCCTCGCACCACTCTGCCCCTTTCGGAGCCTTATTACTGCTGCGGGACAGTGTGTCTGGAACAGCTGCTGTTCAACATCGATTTTGATTACAGCGATTACCGGCCGGTGGCCCATGTCTCCAATACATTCCCCACCTCCAACTTTGCCATGCTGCGCAACAACAACTGGAATGTGTTTGTGAAATATGGCCTCAACGGCAAATCTCATGCCCATCCGGATATTATGAACATCGAGGTGATGTATAAAGATCAGCGCATTTCTCGGGATCTTTCCAATGCGGGTTACCAGTCCCGGCTGTGCAACGAGTGGCATCGAAAGACCTTGTCTCATAATACCGTATGCTGGAACGGCCAGGATATCACTTCGGTGCATCCGGGCAAGTGCCTGCACTTTGATGCAGACAGCTTTTCGGGTTTGGCATTGGATGTCTACGAGGGTATTGATTACCAGCGCAACCTGCACATTACCGAGGATTCCCTGGTGGATGAATTCCTGGTCCAGGGTAAGCCAGGGGTATACGATTATGTATTCCATCTGGAACCCCAGCTTCAGCTGGAATGTGAGATGCCGTTGGAGGATGCCAGTCTGGGCTTTTCGGAAAATGGCTACCAGCATGTGGAGGAAACCAAAAAGGTGCTGGTTTTGGGGGATAAAGCAGTTCTCTGGGCTGTCTTTGGCGAACTGCGGATGAAGATAGAACTGCAGCTGGAAAATGGACAGGAGCTGTTCCTCCTTAAAACCAAGGATAATCCTGTCAACCAGACTCGCCGTAGCATTCTTGTGCGGGCGAGGGGAGAAAAGGTACGTTACAGCATGCAGCTTACTGTTTGAAATCAAACCATATGGGAGGCAATTAAGTATGAAAACAGCATTGATTACCGGAGCCACCGGCGGCATCGGCGGCAAAACGGCCGAGGTACTGGGCCAGGCCGGGTATGAGGTGATTGTCACCGGCATCGACGAGGCAGGCCGGGACACGGTGATGAGCAATCTGGAAAGCAAGGGCATCAAGGCACATTTTTATAAATGCGACGCCACCAGCGAGGAGCAGGTGAACGAGACCTTTGCCAAGATCGCCGAGAAGTTTGATCATCTGGATCTGTTAGTGAACAACGTGGGCGGCCTGGGCGGCCGGCAGCGGGTTTCCGAGATGGAGACTGGCTTTATGCGCAAAGTAATGGCGCTGAATTTCGACAGCCTGTTTTTCAACACTCGTGCAGCGCTGCCGCTGCTGAAAAAAGGCACCAACCCCTCCATCATCAACTTCAGCACCATTGCAGTGACCAACGGAGGCGGTATCGGAGCTTCCATCTATGCGGCCTCCAAGGGAGCGGTGCAGAGCTATTCCCGTGCCCTGGCCAAGGACTTGGCCGAGTTCGGCATCCGGGTGAACATGGTTTCCCCCGGCACCATCGATACCCCCTTCCACGCTGCTACCGACCGCAAGCTGGTGGAGAGCTGGAAAGACAGCATCCTGATGAAGCGCCTGGGCGAGCCCCGGGAGGTGGCCGACGTCATCGAGTTCCTGGCTTCGGACAAGGCATCCTTCCTCACCGGCGAAGTGATCCAGATCAACGGCGGACAGGCCTTTATCTAGAAAAGTATAACAAAGGAGGAGTGTTGGTGAACCTGTATACGAAAATGAAAAAGGCCGCGGGTGCGGTACTGGCCGTGGCCATGGGAATGACCTGCATTCCCACGCCCCTGGCGGTGTATGCCCAGGAGCCGGAGGAGTACACGGTTATTTTGGATGAGAATTTTGAATCCGAACTGAGCGCCGGGGTCAAGCTGAGCGGTGGGGTTTCCGTGGTCGAGATGGATGGAAACCACGTGTTGGAATTCAATGATACCAGCGACAGCGAAACCAGTAAGGCAAACATTGAAATCGGTAAACAGGCCGGGGAGATTGTGGTGGAGTACAAGCTGTATGTGGTTTCCGATGAGGGAAAGTCCACCATTGCCCTGACGGCGGGTTCCAAGGAGGAAAGCGGCAGCAGCAGCACCTCCAGCGCAGGGGAGTTTTTGCGGTTTAAAACCACCGGCAGCGATTCCCGCACCTACGAGTTCCGGGGAGGGGATTCCCAAAAAACTCCCTCTGTAAAAAATGGAGCTTATCTGTGTGGAAAATGGATCGAACTGAAATCGGTGATCGACACCGCAACAAAGACCTTTGACGTATATGCCGACGGGGAGTTGTTGGGAGAGAATATTGCCATGAGTTGTAAAACAGAAAACATCGTCATGGAAAGTCTGGACAACATTTCCTTTTTGACCGGCAGCATGGATAAGACCCACGCATACATCGACGATGTGCGGGTGAGCCTGAAAACAACGGACAGCGGAGAAGGAGACGGCGACGGTGAAGACGAAAAAACGCCGGGCGAGCTGGGCTGCATTGATTTCGTGGCCGGTGGCTGGAAATTGCAGCTGCCGGTAGAAAGCGATACCAAGCCCGGCTCGGTGCTGGAAAAATCGCCACAGGAACTGGCGGACGGCTACACCAGTGAGTTTTTCTTTGCGGCTACTGACGAAAACGGACAAGACGCCGTGGTGTTCCACTGCCCGGTACAGGGATTCAAAACCGGAAACACCACTTATGCCCGTTCCGAGATGCGGGAAATGCTGGACCCTAAGGACAAAACGGTGAACTGGACCTGGCAGGGCACCCATACCCTTGTGGCCGAGCAGAAGGTCACCCATGTACCGGCCAACGGCAAGGTGATCACCTCCCAGATCCACGGCATCGAGCAGAACGGTGACAACGCCAATCCTCTGGTGAAGGTGCTGTATGCCTACGATAAGGCCAAGGGAACCGGCAGTGTGATTGTGTATCTGAAAAACACCACCGAAAAAACCTCCGCCGATTTTGCTTATGCCTATCCCGAGGTGGCACTGGGCGAAAAATACCGCACCGAGATCCAAGTGGTGGATGGTACTGCCTATGTTACCATCGATACCGATGACAACGAACCTATGACTGTTTCCCACAATTTTGTGGCGGCGGACCCCCTTTGGAAGGATACCTGGTACTATTTCAAGTTGGGCAACTACATCCAGGATTCGGTAGATTCCAGTGAGGAAGCCTATTCCGATGTGTGGGTGTACAGCTCCGGTATTTCCCACAGCGAAACTGTGGAAAAGACCCCGGTGGAAAGCATCCGCATCGACAGCAGTGAAATTCAGCTGCAGCCGGGAGAGCGCACCAGCCTGAGCGTTACGGTGAAGCCCATCAAAGCCTACAACAAAGCGGTGACCTGGGATGTGCTGGAAGGCGCGGATGTTGTGGCCGTGGACGCCAAAGGTTATGTCACGGCCCTGAAGGAAGGTACCGCTGTGGTGCGGGCAACCAGTGTGGACAATTCCATCGCCACTTCTACCTGTCATGTCACGGTGCAGCAGGGGGAAGCCGTACAGGCGGAAAAACTGTACAGCTGTGATTTCGGCCGCGAAAGCGGGCTGGATTTGCATACAGCCTTCAACACTGAGTTTATGCAGGTGATTCCGGAATCGGCCGAGGGTACATCGGTGACCTTGGAGCAGGAATCCGAGGGGAACGTAATCCGGTTCCGGGACAATTCCAACAATGCCACCAGTAAAATTTCCTTTGTATTCCAGCCCCAGACCGACACCACCACGATATCTTTCCGGGTGCGGATCGATGCTTTGGGGGAACACAAGGCGGGAGATCTCACTTTTGGCTGTATGTATGCCGTGGCGGCCGGGTCGGACAGCTGGTATTCCAATACCACCGAGCTGTTCCGTGTCCGCAACGCCGCCAAGGGCGCCTTAGGCAATTTCTCCGATTTGACTTATGTCCTCACCAATGCCTATACCCCTATTTCTCTTAATGCGGACAAGGTGGTGGGCAACTACGGTGATTGGGTGGATGTGACCTACATCATCACCCCGAACAACGGCACCGCCAAGGCCAATACCACCGATGTGTACATGAACGGCTATCTGGTAGGCTCCGGCATTGCCAACCGCAACGCCATTGATTATGTGAACCGACTGGACATCCACAGCGGTACCGGCGATAAGATGGAGTTCAGCATCGACGATGTGAAGGTATACAAGGGCAGCAAGATCCCTGCAGAGGAAAATGTACCTACCCCCCAGAGCCTGCAGCTGCTCTATGTTCCTTCGGTCATGGGACTGCAGGATGCGGTGAAAGCCTATGTGCAGGTAGAGCCGGCAGGCAGCTATGACCAGGTTGGGTACCAAGTGGTATCCGGCAATGCCGTAATCGTGAGCCAGGATGGCTATATCACCGCCGTCCGGGAAGGTAAAGCGGTGGTTCGGGCTTACAGCCTGCGGGACGAGAAAGTGTTTGACGAAGCCGCCATCGAGGTGCGCGCCGAACAGGACATGGTCCGGGCTGAGTCTATGCAGCTGAAGCAGACGGCCATGAACCTCAGTCGGGGTAAAACCGCCGCCATCGAAGCTGAGGTATTGCCCGAAACCGCTTCGGAAAAAGGGGTGCGGTACGCCATCGTTTCCGGCCCTGAAATTGTCACCCTGCACCACGATGGCACCGTGACCGGCAAAGCGGTGGGCACCGCCAAGATCAGTGTCACCAGCCTGGATAACCCGGAACTGGTGCGCTATGTCACCGTTTCTGTCACCGCTGATTTTGAGCCCGGCCAGGTGATTTATCAGGATTCCTTTGATGGAAGTACACTGGACAGCAGCCATTGGTCGGTGTCCCTTGCCAAGGCCTATACCGCGGTGGATGTGAAGGACGGTGTAATGACGGTGGAGGACGGCAACGGTGCGGCGCAGCCCAAGGCGGTGCTCTCCTTTGATCCCGTGTCCGGTACATTTTCTATGCAGTTCCGCATTAAGGTGGAAAATGAGGCGGAAATCCAGGGCGGTGTTGCCGATACCAAGTACGAGAATCTCCGCATTGCTTTTGGAAACGGTACGATTACTTCCACCAGCAACGAAGCCTTCTGCATCCGCTCCAATGGCACGAATTTCACCTACAATGTCAGCGGCAGCAGTTACAGTCCCTTGACCGGCGAATACCATGTATCCGATTGGAACACCATAACCCTGGTGACCCATGTAAATGCCGACGGAACGGATACCACGGATGTATATGTGAACGGTCAGCTGCTGTTGCAGAATGCACAAAACAAGGTGGATTTTTCGGTGATCGATAAAATGTGTTTTGCGGCAGATACCGCCAAATACGCAAAATATTCCATCGACGATCTTGTGATCTGGGCAGGGGATTATGACGATGCTCCCACGGAGGAAGAAAAACCCACAGACCCGGATGACAGCAGTTCGAACAGTTCTGGAAGTTCCAGCTCCGACAATTCTGCCAGTTCGGATACTTCTAGCAGTTCCGGTAGTTCGGACAGCGGTAGCGGACAAAATCCGGATGCCTCGGACAAGCCCCGGCCCGACCGTGGACAGAGTGCATCTTCGCAGCAGCTCTCTGCGGGCAGCAGTACGCCGCAGACCGGTGATGCCGGGGAACCTGCGCTGTGGGGTGTGGTGATGCTGCTGAGCTTTGCAGCACTGGCCGTAACAGGTGTGATTGCAAAAAGAAAAGAAGGCCAAAGCAAGTCCGATAGATAAACGGGTTCTTGCTGTATAAGGAAATACCCAAAATAGCAGATACAAAAAACGGATGTTTTACCAGCCATAGGTTTGCCACAAGCAGCCTATGGCTGTTTTTTTCTGGATTGCTTTGTAATGAAATCAAGACTGTTTTGATCAGAAAGCTAAAAGCAGGTTTATCCCACATACAGACTATCGGAAAAGTTGAAGGATGATTGTATATAATCGAGTAGGAGGCTCTCTCAACTCTAAAGAGCCGACCTCTCACACCACCGTGCGTACCGACCGGTACACGGCGGTTCAACCACATGATTTTGTCAAGATTAGTTGACACATTTTCCTCAAGGATTCTGTACCTTATGCCGCTTCTTTCAGGGAATCATAGTATTGCTGTCGTTTGACTATAGGGGGGGGGAGCCCTCCATTGGCCGAGCAGATTCTTCGGTTATTCCAGTAGCTTATCTCCTTCATGGCATCCGCCAGTGGCTGATATTTCCATGGGCGGTCTTTGTTTGCAAGATACTGGTAAAATCCCTGTCTGCTGACATGAAGGATCCTGCAGAAAAAGGCGATATCCCCTTTTAATTCGCCGTCTTTCGTTTTTAATGCAATAAACTTCATTCTTTCGTTTTTGCTGACTTCAGACGGCTCGCGGCGAAAAAAGCGCTGGCTTCCTCCAGAAAGTCGTTTTCTTTCTTCAAACGTCGGTTTTCTTTCTCCAGTTCCTTTACCTGCTGGCGAAGCTTTAGGAGTTCCTCGTTAAGCGTCATAGCGCTTTGTGGGGTCTGTGAGCCAGCTCCAAGGTCAAGAGTGCCAAGACGGTTAGCCCGTACCCAGCTATACATGGTGTTCTTGGGGATCCCCTGTTCTTTGGCGGCCTTAGCTTGTCCGATTTCTTTGGCAAGTTTCACTGCCTGTACTTTGTATTCGTGGTCATATTGTCTGTTTTCTGCCGTTTTATTCACTCCTTATTCTCTTGATTATATCTCAAATCCTTGAAAATAGGGTGTCAAATTTTATTTATACCACATCATGCTTTTTTGTTACTTTATTGTTTTGGCGGCAGAGGACCGCCGTTTTCTGCCCGCGCCCCTCCGAGTTTTGAGGTCTATTCAATGAAACTCAAAATTCAGGAGGTTTATGATGGCAAAGAAAAAAGATTTCTACAATCAATCAATTTCTGGTGAGGATGTCGAACTGCTAGCACAATTCACCGGAAAACTGGACAAGGTTCTGCACAACAAGAGAGTTTCATATCTGCGGAAGAAGAACCAGAAGGAGACGAAGGAAGTTTCCTTTGAAGCAAATGCCTCTTACTTAGAGGGTGTATCCTGCAGAATTGAGGTATCTGTTGAAGAGTGCGTTGAAGAAAAGCTGATGTTGGAAGAGACTGACAAACATCTGCAGAATCTTCCTGTTAGAGAGTATGCGGTTATCACATGCCTCTACATCAACGAGATGAGCGTAAAGGAGACTGCCAAGGAGTTGGGCATCAAGCCCAACACGGTCAGCACGCATAAGAAAAATGCAACTGCACGGATTCGCAAAAAGATGGAGGACAAGTAATATGGGAATGTTTAAGAATATTCTGGTAAGGGCACACCATGGTGACAAAGAGGCCGTAGACAAACTCTATGAGCAGTATAAACCCCTGCTGCGGAAGTACAGCTTCGTGAACGGAGTTTTTGATGAGGATTTGCATCATATCCTTGTGATTGCATTTCTCGAAATGATTCGGACATTCAAGGTCTAATCTTTTCCTGACAAAAAGGATGCCGAACCCCATTGTTCCGCGTCCTTTTTGCTATAGGTTGTTCAACAACTCTCAAACAAGTTGTTTCGATTCTGTGCGCCGAAAATAAGTTTAGAAAAAATGCAAATTTTTTCTCGAATTTTGGCACCCTTTTGCGAGTATACAGTATAGAGG
>OHYF01001105.1_pt1 | contig 11493 bp, 7 predicted proteins | sample 1580111 | NCBI WGS metagenome assembly OHYF01 (sample SAMEA3882530, study PRJEB24775) | human gut metagenome | biome: human-associated habitat; feature: intestine environment; material: feces | place: Netherlands | collected 2009/2010
ATGACCGACACCGGGTGGCAGAGATTGTCCAGCGGCTTCATGCTGTTCACGTCCACGCCCACGCACTGCTGGCCCAGAAAGGCCGTCAGTTCCGGGTTGCCGCGGCCCCGCTTGTGGCCGGGCACATCAAAAGGTACCACACGCATCTGCCGGAACTGCTCCAGCGCCTCATAAATGGGCGCGCGGCGCTGATCCAGCCGGAACCGTGTACGGTTCTCACTCATCTTTTCTCCTCCGTCCCTGGTTCCGGCGCAGCAAAAAAGCGCAGGCCCACCACACTGGTGCAGACCTGCGCTTGAAAAGCATTCTGAACATGCAGACAAAGCCCCCCGATGACACTGGGGAAAACCTCCGCATGGTTCGAAAAGACGGGATGACGAGAGTCTATATAGCAATTACACTTTTACTACTCTTATTGACCGTTTCACAAGTCTGCGCACGTTCTGCGCAATTTCATGGCTGTAAAGGAACCAACTTATAAAATTTGAGCTTTCAACTCAATCAATAATGGCAGCTTGCGCCGCCGGTCGGCAGTGGACCCGGCTGTCCGTATGGCCTTAGCCCCGATGGGCGGTCCCAGGTAATTTGCTTTGAAAAGACTCTGACACGCTTTGTCTCTCAAAATCGATGATATCTTATCATGCTATGAAGGTGGTGTCAATACTTTTTGGGAAAATAAAGCGGAAAATGGGCAAGCGGTTCGCATTATGACAAGGACACTGTAGAGACATGGTAAAAGTGTGGCAAAACACTTTGCACAGACACGGCAAAACGCTTTTGCTTGACAAATGAAAGAAATTCTACTATACTGATTCTTACCGGTGCGCCATCGCCAAGCGGTAAGGCAGGGGACTTTGACTCCCCCATCGTAGGTTCGACTCCTGCTGGCGCAACTGAAAAAGAACCCGCAGGGGGCCTGGACGACAGGTTCCCTGCGGGTTTTATTTTTTTGTGAAAAGAGGGTGTTTGTGTGAACGAAGAGAATTCTCTGCTGACCGGGGCGGTGCGGCTTTCTCGCTCCGGATACTCAAGGCGCGCTATGCCAGGGATATCTTCCGGCTGTCGGCCCCCAACAGTGTCCAGCAGGCCAGCGGCACCATCATCACCACGGTCAAACAAGGGCTGCTGGGCGGCCTGGGGGTGGAAGCCATTGCAGGCTTCTCCTGCACTTCGCACTAGCTCCCCTAATAGGGGGGGCTTGCCTCTCCTATTAGGAGAGGTGGCATCCCGCAGGGATGACGGAGAGGTTCAGCCGATCACCTCATACTGAAAATACTCGCACTTGACCTTGCTGCCCACCTCGATCTCGGGCGGCAGCAGGGCCAGCGCAACGGGATTCAGCTCGTCGCTTTCAATGTCGGTGCGGCGCAGGTTGACATAATCGCCGTCAAAGCTGACGACCTCGTAATACCAGGGGCCCATAGGATACCTTCTTTCATTTGAGCTTTTCTTTGAGCTGTCGCTTCTTGGAGCGGCGGCTTTTTTAATGCTTCCGTCTTTTCTTTTCGTCCCAGACAAAGTACCCGGTGTAGAGCAGGAACACGGGCAGGGCGGCAAGGGTGACAGTCCGGCTCAGGCGGATGCCGTCCGGCTGATAGACAAAGTCGATGGTGACCGTTCCGGCGGGGCAGAGGACGGCCATCAGGCCCTCGTCCACCCGCAGGATCTCGGTCTCCTGCCCGTCCACATAGGCCGTGAAGCCGTCATCGTAGGGCACGGAGAAGAACATCAGGTTGGTCCTGTCCAGCGTGGCTTCAGCGTGGAAGCCTGCGCTGGTCATCTCAAAGGCGGTGCAGGCAGAGGCCCGGCGGTCGGCGCAGTCCTGAGTGTAGCGGGTGTAGGTCAGGTCGTTGAGCTCTGCCGTGGGCAGGGGCGTGAGGTACTGCCCGTAGGCCACCGCATCCTCCTCAGTGAGCACCAGTGCCCGCATGAGCAGGTTGGAGCGGGTGGGGGTCACGGTGTCCTCGTACTGGGTCTCGGTGAGGTAGTAATCGTAGGTGAAGCCCATGGGAACGTAGTTCTGATTCTCGTAAAGAACATAGCCGTCCAGGGCATCGTAATACGCCCAGCCCTCATCGGCCTCAGCGTGGAACTGCTTCTGATGCGCAAGTGTGGTCAGCAGGTATCTGACGCTGAGCAGGCCGCGCAGGGCGTAGTTGGAGAGCTCGGGCTGACTGCGCACATCCCGCTTGACCCCCAGTGCCGGGTAGAAGCTGAGGATGCTGGGAGCGGCGGTGCTGCCGAAATACTGCAGGCAGCTCTTGTCCAGCCACAGGCCCAGATTGTCGTGGGTCTTGTAGGTGTCAATGCGCCAGTCGCCCTCGGGCAGATCCTCCTTCAGGGCCAGCGCGTTGATGTACTGCTCCACAAGGTCACTGTCGGTGTTCCACTGGCCGAACTTGCCAATGCCGATGTGGACGATGCCGAACAGGCAGCTGAACGCCAGCACACCGGCCAGCAGGCGGCGGGCAAAGACCCTGCGCTGCTGCCAGTGCCTGCAGATGCAATGGTAGACGGCCAGCCCGCTCAGACCAAAGGCGAGCACGGCGCAGTACTGGCCCGGATTCTGAAGCACGCCCAGGCTCCACTCCTTGGTGGTGGCATCCTGCACGGGCACCAGTGCAAAGGCCAGCGTGGCGATCATCACAAAGGCAATGCTCCGGGCGGGGCGGGCGAGGTCGAGGCTGGGGTCCTCCCACGCGCTCACCGTCATGGCAGCAAGGATGAGCACCGGCATGTAGAACCACCGGGCATAGTAGCTGGAATTGAGGGCGTAGAACGCGCTGTTCAGGATGGGCACCAGCGCAAATACCATGCAGACGGCAATGATCCGCTTTTTGCTGTCGCCCTGCCGGGCACGCCAGTAGGCCACCACACCGGCCAGACTGCACAGGGGCAGATAGGCTGTCATGCTGGTCCATTTGATGATGCCCTCAGACCAGATGGAGGTCATATAGGGGGAATCCGGGGGCAGCACCCAGCTCAGCAGGATGGCCAGATACTGCTGGGGCTTGGAATAGGTCAGAAAGCCCCAGCCGGAGGAAAGATCGATGGTGCGCGGGTTCTGCAGCACGCTGAGGACAGTGGGCCAGAGCACCACAAAGCCCAGTGCCACGCCCAGCAGGCTCTCAAAGGCCAGCTGACCGAAGAGGCGGGGCGTGAGCCGGAACTCCCCGGCGGAGAGCTTGCAGACGAAGTAGATGACAAGGAAGAGCACCTGCCCCACAAAGAAAAAGTAGTTGTTGAGCAGGTTCACCGCCACCCAGAAGGCAAACCACCCGTGGCGGTGTTCGTAGATGGTCTCATCCAGTGCCCAGAGCATCCAGGGGAAGAGGGCCAGCACATCAATGAAGTGGTTGAAGAAGATGTTGTACAGCCCCCAGCCCGAAAAGGCGTAGAGGGCCGCACCCAGCACCGCAAAGTTCGGGTCTTTGACGTAGCGGCGCAGGTACAGATACGCGCCGCCGCCCGCCACCGCGAACTTGAGCACCAGCAGCGGTACCATGAGGTAGGGGAGCCAGTTCTGCGGGAAGAGCAGGGAAAACCAGAAGAAGGGGGAGCCGTACAGGTAGAACGAATAGGCGTTCATGGTTCCGCTGCCCAGGTCAGTTGCCCAGGAAAAGGTATTCTTCACGCCTCCGTATCCGGCGGGGTAGCCTGCCCCCTTGAGAAAGCCGTTCATGTAGCGGTAAAAGCTGATCTGCTGGCTGTTGAAATCGCCTGCATAGTGGAAAAAGCCGCCGTCCAGCAGATAGAACGGCAGGAAGATGAGGGCGGCTGTCAGGGCGCAGAGCCCCACGGTGAGCCAGAACTTGTCCTGCTTCTGTCCCAGCATCCGGGGCGAAGAATGAAATGCAGTCATGCGTCAGTCCTCTTTTCAGTATCGGAAATTTCCCGCTTACGGGAACGGCACCTCGCGGGTGTCATCGGGGTCCTGCGCGGCCCTGCGCTGCTGCTCGAACACCGCGTCGATGAGGGTGTCGAGGTCAGAGAGGCGGCTCAACTCACAGCAGTAGCGCCGCAGGCTGGCGGCCCCCTTCAGGCCTTTCATATAGTGCATGGTCTGGGCCCGGGCCTGGGGCATGGCAACGAACTCGCCCTTCTGCTCCACCATCTCCTCCACCTGCCGGCGCAGGGCATTCATCCGGGCCTGCAGGTTCGGCTCCTTGGGGGCAGGCAGGCCCTCCAGCGCGGCGTTCACCCGCTCAAAGAGCCAGGGGTCGCCCAGGGCGGCCCGGGCGATCATCACGCCGTCGCAGCCGGTCTCCTCCACCATCCGCACAGCATCCTCGGCGGTGCGGATATCGCCGTTGCCCAGCACGGGAACGTGGACGGCATCCTTCACCGCCGCAATGATGGACGGGTCGATGCCCGGGGTGTACATCTGCTCCCGGGTGCGGGCGTGGACGGCGATGAGCACCGCGCCCGCCTGCTCACAGGCTTTGGCGCATTCCACGGCCGTGACGTGCTCCGCGTCCCAGCCCTTGCGCATCTTCACGGTGACGGGGCGGGAGGTGTTTTTGACCACTTCCTCCACAATACGGCCGCAGCGGTCGGGGTCAAGCATCAGCTTGCTGCCCGCCCCGCCCGAGACGATCTTGGGGGCAGGACAGCCCATGTTGATGTCCAGAAAATCGAACGCGTACTGTTCCACGGCGGCAGCGGCCTGCCCCATGATCTCGGGCACTTCGCCAAAGATCTGCACGCCGTAGGGGGCACCGTTGGGTTCGGCCTTGAGCAGGCTGACGGTTTTGTGATCGCCGTATACCAGCGCCCGGCTGGACACCATCTCACTGACGGTAAAACCGGCTCCGTGCTGGGCCATCAGCCGCCGGGCCGGGGCATCGGTAAAGCCCGCCATGGGGCCGAACACTGCCCGGTGGGGCAGGGAGATCTCCCTGATCTTCAAAGGGGTGTTGAAAGGTTCCATGATACTCCTTAGCGCTATCTGATTTAGTTGATAACATGATAAAATTTGGATTATAAGTATACCATATTTCCGGCGGCAGAACAAGAAGCGGAACATCTTTCTTGTCAGCGCGGGATTTTTCCGGTATACTGGGGGCAAAAGGAGGCGCGGCTGGAACACGGCAGCCAGCTGCACAAAAGAGATGGAATACAGAGCATGGAAAAAGCAGAACGGCGCAGGGGAGAGCATCCGCACCTCCCTGCTGGGCTATGGCTGTATGCGTTTCCCCACCACACCGGAGGGAGCCATTGACGAGCCCCGGGCCGAAGCGCTGCTGAACGCCGCGCGGGACGCGGGCGTGAACTATTTTGACACCGCTTACCCCTACCACGGCGGCCAGAGCGAGCCCTTTGTGGGCAGGGTCATTGCAAAGTGGCCCCGGGAGAGCTTTTATCTGGCCACCAAGATGCCGCTGTGGCAGTGCGGGAGCCTGGAGGAGGCCCAGCATATCTTTGAAGAGCAGCTCCGGCGGCTGGGTGTGGAGTACATCGACTTCTACCTGCTGCACTCCCTGTACGCCGCCCGCTACGACGAGGCCAAGGCCCTGGGCATCGTGGACTGGCTCTGGGAGCAGAAAGCCGCCGGGCGCATCCGCAGCTTCGGCTTCTCCTGCCACGACAACGCGGCGGGCCTTGAGCACATCCTGCGGGATCAGCCCTGGGATTTCTGCCAGCTGCAGTATAACTATCTGGACACCGATGACCGTGCCGAGGAGATCTCGGGTGACCGCGGCTATCAGTTGACCGAGGAGCTGAACATCCCCCTCATCATTATGGAACCCATCAAGGGCGGCACGCTGGCCAACTTGCCCCCGGAGGCCGAAGCGCCCCTCAAGGCCCTGCGGCCCGAGGCCTCGGATGCCTCCTGGGCCCTGCGCTGGGTGGGCAGCCACCGGAACGTCCATGTCATCCTCTCGGGCATGAGTGCCGAGGATCAGCTCACGGATAATCTGGCCACCTTTGCCCGCTTTGAGCCGCTGACCGCTGCAGAGACCGCCGCGGTGGAGCAGACCGCCGCCTTCCTGCACAGCCGCATCAAGATCGGCTGCACCGGCTGCCGGTACTGTATGCCCTGCCCCATGGGGGTGGACATCCCGGACAACTTCAGCATCTGGAACAAGCTGGGGATGTTCGGCCAGCCTGAGGCCATCAAGTACCAGTGGGAAGCCCACTTCCCCGATGCCGAAAAGGCCAGCCACTGCGTCCGCTGCGGCAAGTGCGAGGCGGCCTGCCCCCAGCATCTGCCCATCCGCAATGCGCTGGCCCAGCTGCAGCAGGAGCTGGATCAGCTGTAATCTGCATCAGAAAAGCCACCGGCAAAAACCGGTGGCTCTTTTCTCTTATTCGCTCCACTCCATCCCGATCTTATCCAGCATTGCGCGGCGCTCAGGGGTGAGCTTGGGGTCGTGGGTGGTATCCCACTCCCGCATCCGGCGGAGCCAGTCGCCCAGGCAGAAGCCGGTTTCGTCGGATTTGTAGTTGGCGGCGGCGTGGAGGTTGCCGTGGGCCTTGTAGTAGGCCTTGGCCTGCTGATAGGCAGTTCCCCACTTGGCATCCCGGGCATCCCACACCATGCCGATGCTGTTCAGCTTTTTGATGTGGGCGGGCGTGACCTGATAGGAATCCGGGCGGTTCTTGCGGGCTGCACGCAGGTTGGAGATCCACACGCCCAGCCGGACACCATCGCTGTCCACATAGCTGGCGGGGACCAGCAGGTGCTTGTATTTGCGGGCATAGCGGGCGGCACTGCGGAAGTTCCGCTCCCAGTTGGCCTCGCGCACGGTGCCGTGGTCAGCAGCGGGATCACTGGGGCGGCGCTCGCCCTTGAACAGGGTGCGCAGCAGCTTGCGGCGCTCACTGCTCAGGGCGCTGCTGCCGGAGTTCAGGGCCTGCCGCTGGCGGCTGACCCAGCTGCCCAGCCAAACGCCGTCCTCAGTCTTGTAGACAGAGGGAATCTCCAGATCACCGTGCTCTGTCTTGTAGGCCAGAGCCAGATCATAGCGCTCCTGCCAGGGGTCGTACTTTTCCCACACCATGCCCAGCTTGTCCAGCAGGGCCTTGCGTTCAGGGGTGACCCGGGCGCTGGAGCGGTCCGGGTTCAGGTAGGCATAGCGCTGGCGCGCCACCCACTTGCCCAGCAGCACTCCGTCCGGCGTGACATACTCCGAGGGAACGTTCAGGTTGCCGTGCTCATGGTAGTAGGCGGCGGCAACATCGTACAGGGACATCCACTTGCGGTCGTTGCGGTTGGTCCAGTCCATGCCCAGAGCGTCCAGCCGCTCCACCTGCTCCTGTGGCAGCTCGCCTGCCTTGTGAGCGGCGCGCTGGGCCCCCAGCCAGACCCCCAGACCGAAGCCGGAGGGCGTTTCGTACTTGATGGGCACTTCCAGATCGCCGTGTTCCAGATAATACTGGGTGGCGGCGGCATAGTTCTGCTCCCACAGGTCGTTGGAGGTGCTCCACACCATGCCGATGGCTTCCAGCCGCTCGATGCGGTTCTGGGTCAGGTTGCCGCCCAGATAGCGCTGGCGGTTGTAGACGATCCATTCGCCCAGTGCAAAATCATTTTTATCGCGGTAGCGCACCGGCACCAGCAGGTCGCCGTGCTCGGTGCGGTATTTCTGCGCGGAGACAAAGCCTTTTTCCCAGGCGGCTTCCAGTCGGTGGTTCCAGCGGATGCCCAGTTTTTCCAGCTTGGCGGCCTGTTCCGCTGTCAGGCGGCCCGGGCGCTGCCCGGCCTGTACCTGCCGCTGGAGCTCGAGCCACTTGCCCACGGGCACGCCGCTGTGGATGGTATAGCTCCGGGGCAGCTCCAGGGTACCCTCTTTGGCAGCGGCATCGGCGGCGGCCTGACACAGAACCTCCCAGCGGGCTTCCATCTCCCGGCGCAGCTTGCCGTACAGGCGGTAGGTCTGCTGCATGGGGCGCTCCTGCCGGAAGCCCGGCGTTTTGCTGCCGGCTCTGGTCATGGCCTCGGTGCAGTCACGCTGCAGGGTACGGCCGTTGCCCAGCCCTTCGAACTGCGCCACAAGGTCAAACACCGGCACGCTGCGGCTGCCGGCAGCCACCAGCGCGCGGCAGAGCATCTGCTTGAAGGTGGACATCAGGCTGGACTGGCGCACCAGAATGACCCCGGCCAGCCCCTCCAGCGGCTGCTGGACCCCCGGCGCGTTGACGCAGAGCAGGACCTTGGGGCCGGGGGCTGTATCGGAGAGGAAGGTCTCCACGGCAGCAGAATCCGCAAAGCAGGCGTGATCTGCAGCGTAAAACCGGACAGCAGGGTCCACAGTGCGCAGCAGCTGTTCCAGTTCCGTGCCCAGCTTTTCCTGATAGGCGGCGGATTCAAACAGGACCAGATAATGGCCGCTGGTATCGCTGAGCAGGCGGGGCAGCAGAACGGTCAGGTTTTCCACCTGACGCAGAGACCAGCTCAGCTCTTCATATTGAACGCGCAGGGAGGTGTCGCCCTTGGGCATACACAGGTTTTTGATCCGGGCGCGCAGGGTGGCCAGCTCCTCCTCCTGAGGCCAGAGCAGGGCCGCATAGGCCAAGGGCACCGGCATGGTCCCGGCGGCCATGGCCTCGGCCACAGTCATGTGGGAGACGATGCAGTCGGCAAACAGCTCCTGCGCGGCGGCGCAGACGGGGGCACCGTTGGGCACACCCAGCCCCAGCACCTTTGCCTGGGGGCACATCCGCAGCAGCTTCTGCACCGACTGTGCCCAACACACGGCGCTCAACTCATGGTAGCAGTCCAGCACGATGCAGCCGGGTTTCTGCTCCCCCAGCCGCACCCACTGCTCCGGGGTGGCGGCGGCCAGCTTTTCGCAATCACAGAAGCGGACATTGCCGGGCAGGGTGCCGCCGTTGTAGCGTGTCAGCTCTGCCTGCCGCAGGGCCAGACGCTGTGCACCGGCCACCAGCCAGAAAAAGGTGGTCTGGGGGTGAGCCTCCACCACCTTCCAGGCAATACAGCTTTTGCCGGTGCCGGTGGGGTGGAACACGGCGGCCCGGTTCAGGGTCTCCAGAGACTGTACAGCTTTCTGAAAAGCGGCTTCGTTGACGGGATTCAGGGTCATCGACATGGTGGTAGTGTCCTCTCCGAGTTGCATGTTTGACATCGTTGGATACAACGAAAATATTTCATAGGATTAGTTTATCGCAAAAAACATTTTTCTGTCAAGCCCTTTGAAGAGAATTTAGGGCAAAACTCGGGAAAAGGATAAAAATAGTGTGGAATCCGTGGCAGAAACTGCGAACTTTGTGCGCAGCAACGGGGATACTGAAAGTGGAAATGCGTCCCGGAGCGGAGAGAAAGTATGACCTATGGCAGGAAGAAGGCTTCTTTTGCACCGGCAGAGCTGCCCGGGCTGCACCGGGGAGATTTGGGCAGGAAGGCTGCTGCGGAACATCCAAGAAGCATTTCATCTTTGCGGCCGAAAAAATGAAAAATTCCCTCTTGACTTTATGAAAATAAAGCGTATAATGCAATCAACAAACCGATGAGGCGGAAGAGAACCTGCAAGCGCACTTACAGTGAGCCCGAATGGTGAAAACGGGCAGAGAGCGGGGCAGAGTTCGTGGGCCGCCGAGGGCCGGGCGAACAGGACAGTGCCTTTAGTAGCTTGGGACGGAAGCCTCCGTTACAGGGCAGGGGAGTGTTGGCTCTCCGTGAGGGGCTCCTGCAGTTTTCCATGGTGGGAAGACGAGCGGAGCAAGCAAGGTGGCACCGCAGATTCGAATTTCTCGACTCTGTCCTTGTGGATGAACACACAGGGACGGGGCCGTTTTTATTTTACCCGTTCCGCAGGTGGAGCGGGTTTTATTTTTTGGGCCGCCCGCTCCGGGAAAGGAGCAACCGCTATGAAAACCATGAACATGATCTCCCGCCGCAGCTTCCTGAAGGCTACCGCCGCAGCCGCTGTCGTATCCGCACTGGGCCTGACCGGCTGCGGCTCCTCCGGCTCTTCTGCCGCAGCATCCAGCACCGCTTCCAGCGCTGCCGGTTCCGCTGCCGCCGCTTCTGAGGCAGGCCAGACCTTTAAGGTGGGCATCGTCAACTATGTCGATCATGCTTCCCTGAACCAGATCGTGGCCTCTGTTGAGAGCCGTTTGGATAAGGTGGGCGCGGAGAAGGGCGTGACCTTCGACTATGCCGATTACTACGCCAACGCCCAGGCTGACCAGTCCAACCTGAACCAGATCGGTGCAGACCTCGTGGCCGACCAGGTAGATGTCATTGTGGCCGTGGCCACCCCCACTGCCGCCACCATGCTGGCTGCTGTGGAAGATACCGGCATCCCTGTGGTTTACTCTGCCGTCACCGATCCTGTTTCCGCCGGGTTTGACGGGGAGGAGGGCATCACCGGCACCTCAGATGCTCTGAATACCGAGGCCATTATGAACCTCATCACTGCAATCAACCCCGACATCGACACCATCGGCCTGCTGTACGACCTGAGCGAGGATTCCTCCACCCAGGCCATTGCCGATGCCAAGGCGTTCTGCGACAGCAAGGGCATCAAGTACATTGAAAAGAACGGTACCACCACCGCCGAGGTGCAGATGGCTGCCGAAGCCCTTGTGGCCGCCGGTGTCAAGGCAGTGTTCACCCCCACCGACAACACCGTGATGACCGCCGAGCTGTCCATCTATGAGACCTTCCTGGAGGCAGGGATCCAGCACTTCACCGGTGCGGACAGCTTTGCTTTGAACGGTGCCTTTGTGGGCTACGGCGTGGATTACGTTCAGCTGGGCGAGGCCACCGCCGATATGGTGGTGGAGCTGCTCTGCGGCGGCAAGACCACCGCAGACCTGCCCTACCGGACCTTCGACAGCGGCATCGTCACCATCAACACCGAGAGCTGTGAGGCACTGGGCCTTGACCTCGACACCGTCAAGGAAGCCTTCAAGCCCTATTGCACCGAAATTGTGGTAGTGACCACGCAGGAGAATTTCTAAAAAGGAGTACATCAACCATGCTGGCGAGTATCTTTTCGCTCAACGTGATCCAGACGGCGCTGGAGCTGGGCTGCATTTACGGTCTGGTGGCGCTGGCGCTGTTTCTGAGCTATTCGATCCTGAACATTGCCGACCTGTCCACCGATGGCTGCTTCACCCTTGGCTGTGCCGTGGCCTGCCAGGTGGCGCTGACAGGCCACCCCATTCTGGCCCTGTTCGCGGCCATGGCGGCGGGTGTGTGTTCGGGCTTTGTCACCGCCTTTTTGCAGACACGTCTGGGCGTTGAGAGCATCATGGCAGGTATCATCGTGAACACCGGCCTGTACACCATCAATCTGGCGGTCATGGGCTTTTCGTCCACGATGTCCCTGGTCAAGACCGATACGGTATTCTCGCTGGCAAAATCCGCGCTGGCCTTTACGGGCGGCTGGTATAAGCTGGTCATCGCGGCGGCGGTCATTGTACTCGCCTGTGCCGCTATGGTGGGTTTCCTGGGCACCCGGCTGGGCCTGTCCATCCGCGCCACCGGCGACAACGCCGCGATGGTGCGGGCTTCCAGCATCA
>OHYF01001109.1_pt1 | contig 11472 bp, 8 predicted proteins | sample 1580111 | NCBI WGS metagenome assembly OHYF01 (sample SAMEA3882530, study PRJEB24775) | human gut metagenome | biome: human-associated habitat; feature: intestine environment; material: feces | place: Netherlands | collected 2009/2010
AGCCGCCGAAGCGGTGCTTAAGCCGCTAGGCGGGAATTGTGCGGTGTTGCCTTAACGCTTTTGCTGCAAAGTCTGCTCCGTCCGCATTCCCGTTTCCCGGTAAAATTCATCCAATTCTCCCTGCTTTTTTGATCACACGCACTTCCTCGGGCACTGCGCAAAAACCTGGCGATTTTTTCAGTTTGCCTGCGGGTACGGCTGTCCGCTTTTCTTCCAGCGGGCGTACCTGCCTGCCCAGTATATGCTGTACGCAGTCAAGCTGCAAGGCATTTACACCGCGTATTCCTACCTCAGCGTCCGCGCCACTGTGGACTTGCCGCTGCCAGAAAATTCGATCCATGCAATTTTATTCCAGCTTCGCCTCCTTGCCCAGCGCCTTCTTTTTGCACTCACTTCAAAACCGCAAAAGGACATTTATTATATCAGCTACAAGGGGAAGTTGTCAAAAAAATTGCCAAAGAGATACAAATAGGCTATAATATAAAATAAAAAATTGTGTATTGAACGGTTTTTACCCCATTTGCACCCGGAAGGAGGTGGCAAGCACGGATACTTTACAGACAAATAGTACAACACAAACTGCTGAGATGCTCAAATTAGAGGGCGTTGTTGAGCATGTGATATACGAAAACCCGGATACCGGTTATGCCGTGTTTGAAGTGGATGCCGGTGGCACCGATATTGTGGTGGCAGGCAACGTGGGCAGCGTGGATAACGGTATGTCCATTACGGCGTATGGCTATATGGTCAACCACCCCAGCTATGGCGAACAGTTCCGTGCCGAAACCTGTGAGGCCAGCCTTCCGCAGGATACCGCGGCTTTGCTGAGCTACCTTTCCAGTGGGGTATTGCCCTATATCGGGCCTTCCACAGCAAAAAAGATTGTGGCAAAATTTGGGGCGCATACATTGAACGTCATCTCCGAAACGCCGGACAAACTCTGTGAGCTAAAAGGTATCACCCCGCAAAAGGCCGCCGCCATCTCCAACGAGTTCCGACGTATGTACGGTGTGCGGGAAGTGGTTGCCTGGATGGCCAAGTTTGGGCTTTCCGCCCAGATGGCTGTTACAGCCTACCGCGCGTTTGGCCCCGCCACGGTAGAAGCACTGAAAAAGAACCCCTACATGCTGTGCGGGGAGCCGCTGAACCTGAAATTCAGCCAGGTCGATGGTATCGCCGCCCAGCTGCAGGTAGGACAGGGCAGCGACCTGCGCATTGCCGCCGGGCTTTTGTACGCTTTGCGCCACAACGCCAACAACGGCCACACCTGCCTGCCCGCAGATAAGCTGATCGAAAGCACTGCGCGCTTTATTCGGGTGGAGCCGGATGCCGTAAAGGCCGGGCTGCAAAGCCTGTTGGAGCATGACGAAATGCGCGCCTGCACCTTTGACGGAACGAAATATATTTACCTGCCAGATCTGCTCAGCGCAGAGCAGGATATTGCTGCGCGGCTGGGGGAGCTTGCCACATTCCCGACAGAAAGCCCCAAAACGCTGGAAAGCGATATCCGCGTTTTGGAATTGACCCAAGGTTTTGAATATGCCCCTTTGCAGCGGGAAGCAATCCGCTTAGCACTCTCTTCCCGCGTAATGGTTTTGACCGGCGGTCCCGGTACCGGCAAAACCACAACGGTCAAAGCGATTCTGAATTTGTATGAAGGTATTTATGACCGGGTTGCCCTGTGTGCCCCCACCGGCCGCGCCGCCAAGCGGCTGACCGAGCTGACCGGCCACAGCGCTTCCACCATCCACCGATTGCTGGAAGTGGACTATTCTACCGGCAGCGTGCGTTTTATTCATAATGAAAAGAATCTTCTCCCGTTTGACGTTATCATTCTGGATGAGATGAGTATGGTAGATGCCAAGCTGTTCCAGGCGTTGTTGGCCGCCGCGCGTTACCACTGCCGCATTATTATGGTAGGTGATGCCGACCAGCTGCCCAGCGTTGGCCCCGGCAGTGTGCTGGGGGAGATCTTGCAGGCAGACGTTCTGCCCACCGTACGGCTGAATGAGATCTTCCGCCAGGCGCAGAAAAGCATGATTGTACAGAACGCCCACCGCATTGTGGAAGGGCAGATGCCCATAAAAGGCGGGCGGGATGATGACTTTTTCATGATCGAATCCACCGGTCTTGCCTGCCAGAGGCTGATCTGCGACCTGGTCAGTACCCGGCTGCCCAAAAGTTATGGCTATGACCCCGTGCGGGACATCCAGGTGCTTTGCCCCACCAAGGTTGGCCCCACCGGGAGCGTAGAACTGAACCGCCGCCTGCAGGCCATTTTGAACCCGCCTGCACCGGATAAGCCGCAGATCATTTGGGAGCAAAGCGGCCGTGTGCTGCGCTGTGGCGACAAGGTAATGCAGATCAAAAACGATTATGACATTCCCTATGAGCGGGACGGTGCCGAAGCCGGTGTGGGTGCCTATAACGGGGATATGGGTATTATTACTGCCGTTGACCCCGAAAGCCGTGCTGTGACGGTACAGATGGATGACCGAAAGTATATTTACGGTGCTGACCAGCTTGCCGAGCTGGAACCCGCTTACGCTGTAACAGTGCACAAAAGCCAGGGTTCTGAATTTCCGGCCGTCATTATGCCTGTGGCAGATGTACCCGCGCGCCTTTGTTACCGCAACTTGTTGTACACCGGGGTTACCCGCGCACGCCGCCTGTGCATTCTGGCAGGAACCCGGCGCACCGAGCAGGCCATGGTGGATAATGTGCGCCAGAACATGCGTTACAGCGGGCTGCGCTACCTGCTGCGCGAGGCAGTCACTCCGGCTGAAAAACGCAGATGAAACAGAGAAAACGCATATCTCTGGATTGGCTGGACCGTGGGCGAACGGCTCTGGAACCGCTGCTGGCCCTTGCCTATCCGCGGCACTGCCCGCTGTGCGGCACGGTACTTGAGCAAAGCGCCTGGAAAGCCGCCGTGTGCCGTTCCTGTATACCGGAAGCCGAGCGTCTGCGGCATCTTCCACCGCGTCTGCCTGTAACGGAGCACGCCTTTTACGCTGTCAACACCTGCGCAGCTGCCTTTTACTATGCAGACAGTGTGCGCCATGCTATCCTGCTTTGCAAGGAGAACGGCAACCCCTGGTATGCGCGAGAACTGGCGGATTTGATGGCTGTGCTGATTTTTGGCGCACAGCCCGCCCGTGCCCCAGGGTACCGCCCGGTATACGAGAATCTATCCGGCATTTCGCTGTACAGCGCCATTGTTCCGGTGCCGCCGCGCGTAAAGAAGAACCGCGCGGAAAATATGCCCCTTTTGCTAGCGCAGCGCCTTGGGCGCATCCTGCACATTCCGGTCATCCAGCCGCTGTGCCTGACCCGGCAGGTTTTACCGCAAAAATCGCTGGACCAGCAAAAGCGCTTTGCCAATGTCAAGGATGCTTACGCCTGCCGTACTGGAGTTGACCTTTCCGGAATGCGGCTGCTGTTGCTGGATGATGTGATCACCACTGGTGCCACCATCTCTGCCTGCGCCAAAGCGCTATTGGATGGTGGCGCTGTGAGTGTGGACGGCGTGTGTGTTGCAGCGACGGAACTGATGCCCAAAAGCCACGGTGCCGCCGGAACACCAAAAGAAAGCAAATAACTTTTATCTGCCGGATGGTTGATGGCAATTCACAATAGATAACAAAGTGCTGCTTCTGGCAGCAAGGAGTACCAGATAAACATGAAGCAATATGATATCGGCCTTGATCTTGGCACAACTTCCATTATCATTGCCACACAGGAACAGGGAGTTGTGTTCCATCAGCCCAGCATTGGTGCTGTTGATACCCGCAGCAGCACCATTTTGGCAGTGGGGGACAAAGCCCTGCGCATGGTGGGGCGTGTGCCTTCTTATATTGATATCATCCGCCCTTTGCGGGACGGTATTATTCAGGACCACCGCATGACAAACGAACTAATCGTGCGGTTTATCAATGAGGTATGCCGTTCGCGCATCATCAAGCCGCGCGTATCGGTCTGCGTTCCGGCAGCCATTACCGGCATTGAAGCTGACGCCGTGGTAGAAGCCGTCATGGCAGCCGGGGCACGGCAGGTTTTCCTTGTGGATGAGCCTGTCGCCGCCGCCCTTGGCGCAGGGCTGGATATCCGCAAACCCATGGGCTGCATGGTGATTGATATCGGCGGCGGCTCCACGGATATCGCCGTGATCAGCATGGGTGGGCGGGTGCGCGCCGCCAGCCTGCCGGTCGCCGGCAACGCTTTTGACCAGTGCATTGCCCAGTATGTTCAGGAAAAATTCAACATTGCCATCGGCCCTCTAACCGCCGAAGCGCTGAAAAAGCAGGTTGCCTGCTGCACCAAAAGCGAGTTTGAGGGCGTAATGGAGATCCGTGGTCATTCCTGGGAGACCAACCTGCCCGCCCGCCGCCTTGTCTATACGCGGGACCTGTACCTGCCCGTGCAGGAACTGGCCGCCCGCATTGCCGCCACTGCCCGCAATGTATTGGAAAGCACCCCGCCGGAACTGGCCGCTGATGTTGCCAAGAACGGCATTCTGCTGACTGGCGGCGGCTCCATGCTGCGTGGCCTGGCTGGTTATATTGCCGGGGAGCTGCATGTGGATGTTGCCATCGCACCAGACCCTATCAACTGTGTGGCACGCGGAACCGCAGCCAGCTTAACGCTGGGCCAATACCTGACAGCCGGTTTCCGCGATGCCACCCCCAGAGCGTGGCATAACCGACTGCAATCCCCAGAAGGTTTTTCCAATTAAAGCGCAGCTTTTGTGCAGGTTGTAAAAAGTATGATTTTCTGCGGATACCTCCGCCAGCCTACTTTTCTATCCGGCAAAAGTGTGCTATACTATACAGCGTTTGCCAAAATTCCCAGCCCTGCATGGTTCCGGGCTGGTTCTGCCATATAATATAAGGACAGGTTCATTATGCCCGATACCATTACCACTGAATTTCTGGCCCTGCGGGACCGCTATATCGCTTCCTGCTTTACTAAGCTGAACCCGGTGCAGCAGCAGGCTGTGTTTACCACCGAAGGCCCGCTGCTGATCCTGGCAGGTGCAGGCTCCGGCAAAACCACCGTTCTGGTCAACCGCATTGCCAATATCATCCGTTTTGGCCGCGCCTATGGCTCCAAAGAGGTCAGCCGCCCGGTTGCGCAGAGTGATCTGGAGCAGCTGCGCACCGCCATCATGTGCGGCCAGCCGGTTCCGCAGTCCCTGATGCCGCTGATGAGCGTCGCCCCGGCCCGCCCGTGGAATGTGCTGGCCATTACCTTTACCAATAAAGCTGCCGGAGAGCTGAAAGAACGCCTGAAAGCCATGCTGGGCGATACCATGGGCGGGGATGTATTTGCCTCCACTTTCCACTCTGCCTGTGTACGGATCCTGCGCCGCGATGCCGAACGCATTGGCTTCCCCAAAAGCTTTACGATTTACGATTCCGATGACCAGCAGCGTGTCATCAAGCAGATCTACAAAGAACTGATGATTGATGACAAGTTCCTGCCGGTCAAATCAGCCATCTCCCAGATCAGCGGTTACAAAGATAAACTTCTTTCCGCCAAAGATGTCGCCGCCGAAGCGCCGCGCGATACCAAGGCTGCTTTGATTTCCAAAATCTATACCGCCTATTCCAACCGTCTGCGCACGGCTGGTGCCATGGACTTTGACGATCTGATTTTCCATACCGTGCAGATGCTGAAAACCGATGCCGAAGCGCGGGAATACTACCAGCAGAAGTTCCGCTATGTCGTGGTGGACGAATACCAGGATACCAGCGTGGCCCAGTTCCACCTGGTGCGCCTGCTGGCCGGTGGTTCCAACAATGTATGCGTTGTTGGCGATGACGATCAGAGCATTTATAAGTTCCGCGGTGCTACCATTGAAAATATCCTGAACTTTGAAAAAGTTTTTGCCGGGGCCAAAACCATCCGCCTGGAGCAGAACTACCGTTCCACCTCCAACATTCTGAATGCGGCCAATAGCGTCATCAAGAACAACAACGGCCGCAAGGGCAAGACCCTGTGGACCCAGAACGGCGATGGTGACAAAGTTCACCATTATACGGCTGCTTCGGAACAGGATGAGGCCAGCCATGTGGCCGAGGTTATTGGCCAGAACCTGAAAAATGGTGCTTCCTTAAAAGACCATGCCGTTTTGTACCGCATGAATGCGCAGTCCAACCCCATCGAAACTTATTTTGCCCGTGCCGGTATCCCGTACCGCATTGTGGGTGGCCAACGCTTCTTTGACCGCAAGGAAGTCAAGGATATCAACTCTTACATGGCCGTTGTGGTCAACCCGCGGGACGACGTGCGCCTGCGCCGCATCATCAATGAACCTGCACGAAAGATTGGTGCCACCACCATTGATAAGATCGGGGAACTGGCCGCCGCCAACGGCGTGCCGATGATGGAGATCATCCGGGAGGCTTCTTCTTATCCCGCACTGGGCCGTGCCGCCAGCGCGCTGAACGCGTTTTACTCCATGTACCGTGAACTGTGTGATCTTTCCGTCACCCTTCCGCTGGATGAATTTGCCGGTGAAGTGATCCGCAAGACCGGATACGAAGCCATGCTGAAAGCGCAGAAAGAAGAGGGCGAGACCCGGCTGGAAAACTTGGGCCAGTTGATTTCTTCCGTAAAGACTTATGCGGAGCAGAACGGGGAAGACGCAACCCTTTCCGGTTTCTTGGAAGAAGTTGCCCTGATTGCAGACCTTGATTCCTATGATGAAGATGCTGATTCTGTTACCCTGATGACGATGCACAGCGCCAAGGGCCTTGAATTCCCGTATGTGTTTATCATTGGTATGGAGGATGGCGTTTTCCCAGGTGACCTTGCTCGCTACAGCGAGGAAGAAATGGAAGAGGAGCGCCGCCTGTGCTATGTCGGTATTACCCGCGCCAAGAAAGAGCTGTATCTTTCTTCCTCCCGCAGCCGTATGATTTTCGGCCAGACGCGCCGCAACCCGCCTTCCTGCTTTTTGGATGAGATTGACCCCAATGTGATGGACGAAACCGAAAGCCCAGAGCTTACTTACAGCGGCGGTTTTGGCGCCGGGTACGGCAGCTACAGCACCAACGTCCCGGGCGGGCGCAGCGGGTACTCCGGCGCGTCCCGCGGATATTTGAACAGTGAGTACAACGCGCGCCCCCGCGGCGGGTTTGGCGGCGGCTACAGCAGCGGCTTTGCCAGCGGCGGCCACGAAAGCCCCAACTCCTACGGCGGACGCCATCAAGTGCAGAGCACGGGCTTTGGCTCGGGCTACGGACGCAGCCGCAGCGCGGGCAACACGGCTCCTGCGGGCGCGGGCACATCCACGCTGGCCGGTGCGCCGTCCGCTGCCCCTCAGAAGAAGGCGGCTGCCGCCAGCTACGCGGCGGGGGATATTGTAGAGCACCGCGTGTTTGGCCGCGGCAAGGTGCTGAAGGCCACGCCGATTGCGGGGGACTGCATTGTCGAGATTCAGTTTGACCGCGTCGGCGTCAAAAAGACGATGGCAAACTATGCGCCGCTGAAAAAAGTGGAGGAATGATATGCTGGTACAACTCATTGCCCATACAAATGACCCGGAAAAAACCATCGCTGCAGCGGCAAAGCTCTGCTACTCCGATGCGCACATTGAGACGCTGCTGGACGGCCTGACGCCCGAAAAGACCGAGGCGTTTTTGCAGCGGCTGAACGACGTCGGCCACGCCAGCCCGATCGAGCACGCCAGCTTTACGTTCGGCATCGAGGGCGTGTCCCGCACGTTCCTGGCGCAGGTGACGCGCCACCGCATCGGCAGCTTCAGCGTGCAGAGCCAGCGCTACGTGCGGCTGGAGGACTTCCGCTACGTCATACCGCCGGAGATCGAGGCCATCCCCGTGGCCAGAGCCCAGTTCATTGCGTCGATGAACGACGACGCAAAGAAGTATCTTGAGTTGGTGCAGACGCTCGAAAATGCCCACACAGCGCGGTTTATGGCGGATGGTCTCGATGAAAAGGCCGCCCGTGCCAAGGCGTCCAAGCAAGCCAACGAGGACGCCCGCTTTGTGCTGCCCAACGCCTGTGAGACGAAGATGGTCATGACGATGAACTGCCGCAGCTTGCAGAATTTCTTCAACCTGCGCTGCTGCAACCGCGCCCAGTGGGAGATTCGCGCCGTCGCGGACGAGATGCTGCGGCTGGTGCTGCCGCTGGCCCCGCACATCTTTGCCAGCGCCGGCCCGCGGTGCCTCGTCGGCCCCTGCCCGGAGGGCCGCATGTGCTGCGGCAAACAAACGGAGGTACGCGCAAAATACGCCAAACTCAAGGAGGAGGCAGTATAAATGGGACAGCTTATCATTTTTGAGGGACTGGACGGCTCCGGAAAAGGCACCCAGACAAAACTGACGGCTCAGCGTTTAAAAGAACAGGGGAGAGACCTGCGGCAGATCACATTCCCGGATTATGACAGCGAGTCCTCGGCGCTCGTCAAAATGTACCTATCCGGCGCGTTCGGCGACAAGCCCGACGACGTGAACGCCTACGCGGCGTCGAGCTTTTACGCCGTGGACCGCTTTGCCAGCTACAAGACCGACTGGGGCGAGTTTTACCGTGAGGGCGGGCTGGTGCTGTCGGACCGGTACACGACGTCCAACGCCGTACACCAGTGCTCGAAGCTGCCGCCGATGCACTGGGACGGTTTTCTGAATTGGCTGTTCGACTTTGAGTACAAGAAGTTTGGCATCCCCGCGCCCGACGCGGTGATTTATTTAGCGGTTGACCCCGAGGTGTCCCAGCGGCTCATCACCGAGCGATACCACGGCGACGAGAGCAAGAAGGATATCCAGGAGAAGGACACCGAGTATCTGGCCCGCAGCCGCGCCGCCGCCGAGTACTGCGCCCGCACGCTGGGCTGGCACCGCATCGAATGCACCGCCGCCGACGCAAACGGCGCAAAATTCATGCGCTCCGTGGAGGATATTAACGCAGAAATCCTTGCAGAATTGGCGGGAATACTGTAAAATAAACAGGTATGCTTTTGGAACGTGTGCAGGGGAGGAGGAAAGCCCTCCCGCGGGGGTTCGCGGCAGGAAAAACTTGCCGGGAAACCACCCGGTAGGGGCCGGACATGTCCGGCCCTGCACCTACCCATAAACACCCGCCAAAGGGAAACCTGCGGGTCGGGCATGCCCGCCCCCTACCGCTCAATAAAAATAGTTTTAGTTTACTTTACAAAAAGAGGTGATGCCCATGCTGCGTAAGGCTACCGCTGATGATCTGCCCGCGCTGACGGCGCTGCGCTGCGGGGCTGCCAAAGCGAACCCCGTCGATGCGGCGGGCTGGCTGCAAAACGTCGCCGGACTGGAAAATATTCTGGTGCTGGAAAAAAACGGCCAGTCCGCGGCCATGCTGGCGGCGGTGCCGGTCAAGTACGGCCAGCACCGCGGCGTCTGGCTGTGCGGCGCAGCCGGGGTGCAGGGCGTGCCGATGGATCGCCTGCTGCCCAAAATCATGGAGGGCTGTCTGCGTGCCTACGGGGCCAGCGGGTTTGACTTTGCCGTCACGACACCCGACGACGCCCGGCGCGCCGAGGACCTGAAAACGCTGGGCTTCAAAAGCCAGCTGCCGCTGCGGGTCATACAGACGCCCATCCGCCGCGACCTGTTCGCCCAGGCGGCGTTTGACAGTCTGACCGTCCACAAGCTGTTGGAACGGCGGCACATCTACCAGCCCGGCTGCATCAGCCTGCCCGAGGAGGCCATGAACGAAACCATGACCCAGCTCTACCGCCGCGGGCTGACCGTGGTGTCCACCCGGCGCGGCTACGGGCTGTACTTTACCAAGGGCGACACGCTGCAATTTCTGGAATTACAGGCCGACAACGACCACTGCGCCGACCAGCTTTTGCAGGCCGCGCGGGAAAAGACCGGTGCGGCCAACGCCCGCATCCTGCTGGCCGAGAACCAGACGCTTTACCTCGGCTCAGGCCGCCGCTGCGGCTACGGAATGATCGCCTTTTTAGGCCGCCCTTTCTCCGTGACCGATGCGTATTTCAGGATGCTGCTGTAATCCTGGCCCCCTCTGGGAGGGGGCTCCGCCCGCAGGCGGTGGGGGAGAGAGCCTGATGTAGTCCGAAATATTTCGGGCTGTGGCAAGGTTCGCTCCCTCCGGCCTGCGGCCACCTCCCTCGCCGAGGGAGGTAATAAACTCGGCGGCTAAAATCAAGGAATCCCGGTGCCCTTGTGCGCCGTAAAAAGTTAGGAGTCTCCCATGAGGATCAATCGCACAAATCCGGAGCAGCCTGCGGCCCAGCCGGTGCAGAGCCATGCACCGCTCAAGGCGCAGACCGAGGTAAACGGCTTTGAACTGCCCGAGCAGGAAATCCCGAAGGAAAACCAGAAGGAACCCCCGAAGGCTGCAAAGCCGCCGAAGCCCAAAAAGGAAAAGCCCGCCAAAAAGCCCCGCCGCCGGCCGGTGGAGGAGGTCGAGGACGACGAGGAGAACGAGCAGCCCCGCCGCCATTTCCCGTTTGGCTGCCTGATCGTGCTCGTCATTCTGGCGCTGGTCGGCTTTGGCGGCTATAAGGTCAGCCAGTTCTACGCCGAGCTGGACGGCCAGAAAACGCTGGGCCCGACCCAGACCATCACCGTGCCCGAGGGTTCGTCCGTCGCCGGCATTGCGACCCAGCTCAAGGACGCCGGTGTCATCGAGTATGACTGGCTGTTCAAGCAGTACGTCAAGTACAGCGGCAAGGCCGGTGAGATCCAGTACGGCGACTTTGAAGTCCAGTCCGGCATGGCCTACAACGACATCATCAAGGCTCTGTCCGTCGTGACCCGCCGTGCAACGGTGAACGTCACGATTCCCGAGGGCACGACAGCCGTCGGTGTGGCGCAGATTTTCGTGGACGCGGGCCTTGTGGACGACGTGGACACCTTCCTGTCCTGCGCCAACGGCAGCGACGGCACGGATTGGAGCAAGTACGATTTCTGGAACGCCATCCCCGACAATGACCGCCTGATGAAGTGCGAGGGCTACCTTTTCCCAGACACCTACAATCTCTATAAGGACGAGAGCGTCGCCTACTATGTGGATGCCCTCTACGGCGAGTTTGCGTCCAAGACCGCCGATCTGGCCGACACGGCCGCCGCCAAGGGCACGAGCCTGGACGACGTGGTCAAGCTGGCCAGCTTCATCCAGGAGGAGGCCGGTTTGGAGAGCGAGGACGCCAGGGTCAGCGCCTGCTTCCACAACCGCCTGGAATCCAGCGACCCGCAGTGGGCCGAGCACAAGCTGGAATCCAACGCCAGCAGCTATATCATGCAGGACAGCGAGAACAACTATCTGTGGAACTCCCCGACGGCGGAGTACTTCGGCTGGCCGGAGCAGGGCGCAATTCCCGATGACGTGCTGGCCCTGTACGACACCTACGCCATCAGCGGTCTGCCCGCAGGCCCCATCTCCTGCCCGGGCTACGCCGCCATGGAGGCCGCGCTGAACCCCGACGAGGAGTATATCAACGAGGAC
>OHYF01001110.1_pt1 | contig 11455 bp, 7 predicted proteins | sample 1580111 | NCBI WGS metagenome assembly OHYF01 (sample SAMEA3882530, study PRJEB24775) | human gut metagenome | biome: human-associated habitat; feature: intestine environment; material: feces | place: Netherlands | collected 2009/2010
CTAGGGGAAGGTGCCCCGAAGGGGCGGATAGGGCACTGGCGGTATGAAAGAGGATGATGAAAGCGGAAAGGGGCGCGGTACATGTGGAGAAAGCGTGAGTCCGAGGGAAAAAGATTTCTCGCTTACACGCGAAATGACGATACGAAACCATCTGATGTCTTCCAGTCACTAGCTACCAGTCACCAGCTACTAGTCATCCGACATGGCATCCATGATCCCCCACGCAAAAATCCCGCTATCTCTCAAGATAGCGGGATTTTTATGGAGCCGTGAACTCTCAATTCGTCGGCTTATCCGTTCCCTCCTGTGGCTTCGCCGGTGTTTTGCCGGTGATGCGGTCGAGGAGCTTGCTGCCGGCGGATTTCTTATCCTTATCCTTCTTCTCTTTTTCTGCCTTGGCTTTGTCTTCTGCTTCCTTCTTCGCCTGCGCCTCGCGGGCTTTTGCCATTTCAGCGCGTACAGAATCCGGAATATCGAAAGACTTCGACTTGTACTGACCGAGAGCCGCGCTCATGAAGTCGCGCCAGATGGCTGCCGGGATCGTACCGCCGGTGTAGCCGGCATTGGTCGAGGTATCGTCGCCGATCCAGACTGCGGTGACGAGCTCCGGCGTGTAGCCGACGAACCAGGCATCGTGCTCATCATCGGTGGTCCCGGTCTTGCCGGCTGCGGTGCGTCCGATGGCCGCATTGCCGCCGGTGCCTCTGGAAACGACCTCTTCCAGGATGCTCGTCAGGCGGTATACCGCATTTTCACTCACGACCTGCTTGCCGGGAGCGGGCTGTGAATGATCCTCGAGCACATTGCCATTGCGATCGACGACCTTCAGGATCGCCGTCGGTTCGACGAGCTTGCCGCCATTCGCAAAGACGCTATACGCCTTCGCCATATCGATCAGGGAGACGCCATTGGTCAGGCCGCCGATGGAGGCCGCGAGGTTGTTATCATTCGCCTTGCCGTCCTTCACGAGGGTGGAAATGCCGCAGGCCTCCGCAGTAGCGAGGATCTTCGACATGCCGACCTTATCTGCGAGGTCAATGGTCGGGATATTCATGGAATGCACGAGCGCTTCTTCGAGCGTCACCTTGCCGCCCGAAGTGCCGCCGTAGTTCTTCGGCGTCCAGCCGCCCGCATAGGTCTTTTTCTCATTGCTGATGGTATCGTAAGGGCTGTACTTGTTTTCAAACGCCGTCAGATACACGAACGGCTTGAAGGCCGAGCCCGGCTGACGGACCATCTGTGTCGCGCGGTTGAACTGGTCTTCGCCGCGTCCGCCGACCATGGCTTTGACATGGCCCGTACCTGTCTCGATGGTGACGAGCGCTCCCTGCGGCTGGGTGAGACCCTTGCTGTCCTTATTTCCTTTCGGCAGCTCGGAAGCGAGTGCCTTCTCCGCTTCCTTCTGCATGTCAAGATTCAGCGTGGTGTAGACCTGCAGGCCTTCTTTGTAGATCGCATCCGAGTCGTACTTGTCGCTGATGGACTGGATGACATAGTTGATGAAATACTGCGCGGTCCCCGCACCGGATTTGCCTTTGTCCTGCTTGGCCAGATGCACATCGGCCGCTTTCGCCGCCTGTGCATCCGCTGCGGAAATGTAGCCGTACTTCGCCATCTGGTCGAGTACGATGCCCTGACGGTACTTCGCCGCCTCGAGGCTGCGGAATGGCGAGTAATAGTTCGGACTGTTCGGAAGACCTGCCAGCATCGCACACTGCGGGAGCGAAAGGTCCTTCACATCTTTTCCGAAATACACATGCGCCGCGGTCTGGATGCCATAGCAGCCCTGACCGAAATAGATCTGGTTCATGTACATTTCCAAGATCTGCTTCTTGGTGTACTTGCTTTCGATTTCAAAAGCCAGCACCACTTCGAGCAGCTTTCTTTTCAGCGTCTGCTCCTGCGTGAGGAAGGCATTGCGCGCGAGCTGCTGGGTGATGGTCGAACCGCCCTGCCCCGTCGCATTGCCGCTCGTCAGATTCGCAAAGACCGCGCGCAGGATGCCGCGCGGATCGACGCCATGATGCTCATAGAAACGCACATCCTCGGCCGCGACGAATGCATTCTGCAGATTCTGCGGCACCTGAGAAATCGGCACCGGGATGCGGTTCTCTTCCGCATGGACGGTCGTGATGAGCCGTCCCTTGTCATCATAGATGCGCGAGGACGCATTCGGCGTGATGTTTCCTGCCACGTCCGGCAGATGGCTCGAGACAGATACAAAAAATCCGGCCGCCGCGCCCGCGACCGCGATGAAGCAGATCACGAAGAGAAAGACCAGCACTTTCTTGAAAGTGGATCGCTTCTTCGGCTGCTCCCTGCGAATATCTGAATTCTTCATAGATCGCTCCTGTGATCGAAAATGTAAATCGCGTTCTTCCTATTTCATCCAAAAACGCAATGGGCATACAAGTATCTATATTATAACACAGGTTGGAAATGAGAAACAGGAACAGGGGTTAATGGTTCAGGGTTCAGGGTTAGCCCATGGGGCGGCTTGTCCACTGATTGGGGATGAAAGCTTTGCTCGCCAGTTAGAAGTGAGGAGTTAGGAGTGCTGGTGCGGCGCATAAAAATCAGAAGCGCCGCGAAGTATATATGGGGCGATGCCCTAAAGTGGTATTTAAGTCACTAGTCACTAGTCACCAGTCGCTGGAGACACCTAATCCCTAGCTACTACTCATCCCTGCTTTCAAACTTCAGGGTTGTGGTGGCGGCTTCGCCGCGAATATTTATGGGGCGATGCCCGAAGGTCTTATGAGATGACGCGATTCTCGTATCGTCAGCCTTCCCCTCGAGGGGAAGGTGCCCCGAAAGGGGCGGATAGGGTGACTATGGCATGAAAGACAGATGGTAGTACAGGGAAAGAGCGGCGCATTTGTGCTGCATACGAAAGCACCCTATCCACCGCTGACGCGGTCCCCCTTCCCCATGCGGGGAAGGCTTGTATGGAGGCGCCTTCGCCGCCTTTTTTATTGGAGCGATGCCAGAAAGCGGCTTTTTAGTCACCAGTCACTCCTAGGATAAGAAGGTGCGTAAAATGCAAGAGGGGTCCTTGCGAAAAATGAGCGATCGGGCTCTCTTAGGGCGTTTTTTGTCATCATACCTATGCTATACTAAAGAAAAGCAGTTTGGCAGAAAGAAAAGCTGATCCGCAGAGGGAGCATATGGGATGCGATCTATTCTTGGTTATAGAATAACTTTATATCATTTTTGCTCATGTAGTTATATTTTGTTCTTGTTGTCTGATAAAATAAAAGAAAATGATCAGCATTTCCCTAGGTTTCATTAGCAGACGTACAGGGGGTCCTATGAAAAACACGATGGAAAAGTCTGAATACAAGGCCATTCTTCATTCGAAGCGGGCCAATATTTATTATCTTTCGAAATGCCGTGTGATGCAGAAGGATGGACGGGTCCTCTATCTGACCGAGACAGAGAAAGGAAATGCATATTGGAATATCCCGATCGCGAATACGACCGTGATCCTTTTGGGAAATGGCACCTCCATTACGCAGGCGGCGATGCGCCTGCTTTCCGGGGCGGGGGTACTTGTTGGATTTTGCGGTGGCGGTGCGACGCCGCTCTTGGCCGGGACAGAGGTCGAGTGGCTGAATCCACAAAATGAATATCGCCCGACGGAATATGTGCAAGGATGGCTGTCTTTCTGGTTTGATGAGAAGAAACGGCTGTCTGCTGCCAAAGAATTTCAAAGAAAGCGCTGCGCTTTTATCGAAAGAGTTTGGGAAAAGGATGAGGATCTGCAGGATGCGGGTTTCTATGTGGATGATATGGAAATCGAAATGGCGATCCAGGAATATCGACGCATGATCGAGCAGGCGCAAAGCGTGACGGAGCTTTTAAGCAGCGAGGCGCGTTTCACGAAAGATCTTTACAAGTATGCGGCACATGCCGTGGGTCTTTCCGGATTTACAAGAGATCACTCGGGAGAAGATCAGGCGAATGCTTTCCTGAATCATGGAAACTATCTGGCGTATGGTCTATCTGCTGTGACATTGTGGGTGCTTGGTATTCCACATGGCTTTGCCGTGATGCACGGAAAGACGAGGCGGGGAGCGCTGGTCTTTGATGTGGCAGATCTGATCAAGGATGCTGTGGTTCTCCCATGGTCATTTATCTGCTCAGCGCAAAATGATACGGAGCAGCAGTTTCGTCAGCAGCTGCTGCAAAAATTCACGGAGCATCAAGTGCTTGATTTCATGTTTGGTGAAGTCAAAAGCGTCAGCCAGCATTTCGGAGAGAGAAGGTGATGCCGCATGATGGTCATCTTTATCAGTCAAAGCGAGAAGAAGGCGGTCCTTACTGTACGGAAAATCCTGGACTCGTTTGCCGATCGCATTGGGGATGATGCCTGGCAGACGGTGATCACGGAGGCCGGACTTCTCGCTGTCAAAACGGCACTGCGAAGGAATGCGACGAAGAGCATGGCTGTATCCTGCCGATGGATCCGATCGCGCTCACGGAGCGACCTTCTGTGGATCGTGGGAAATCGGAATAAGTTCAATGCAGAGGGATTGGTGCCTGTCAATTGGACGCAGAAAAATGTATCTCACTTTGAATGGGAGAATCAGTGGCAGTACCTGCCTCTCATTAAGGCTTTGGCAGCTGTGGCTGCGCTTTTCCATGACTGGGGAAAGGCAAATGACTATTTTCAGGATAAGTTAAGAAGGCATGGCGGGAAAAATCGGATGGATCCATTTCGGCACGAGTGGATCTCCTGCAAGCTGCTGGAGGCGCTGGTCGTAGTCACTGGCGCAGAAGAGACGGATGAAAAATGGATGCAGGCTCTCATCTCCGGAACGCTTGATGAAGCGGAGCTTTTGAAAAAGGTCGGAGAGAATCTGACAGAAGAAAGACAGTGTCATCTGGGAAGGCTGCCGCCGCTGGCCTCTGTCATTGCCTGGCTCATCTTGTCACATCACAGGATGGCAGATAAAAAAGGCGATGCCAGAGCAGGATATGAAAATGTGTGCAGAGCGTCTTTCCAAAGTATATGGTCGCATCTGACAGCGGACTGGGGGTATCAAAATCAAAGGACGGAGGAGATATCTGCCGCTCTCCGGGCGAAATGTTTCAGCTTTTCGGAAGGACTTCTCTGGGAGAAATCTCCTGCGTGGAAGAAAGCGGTGCGCAAATGGGTGAGCCGTCTGCAGGAGGCCTATGGGTCATTGCCGTCCGTGGCGATGGCAGGGCAGGCGCTTTGTGAAAGGCCGGCCTTTCGGCTGATCCTTGCGTACGCCAGACTCTGTCTGATGATCGGAGATCATTATGCGTCTTCGCTGGAAAAGGAGCCGTCTGCAAGATCGGTCTGGAAAGTGACCCGCCTGTGGGCGAATATCGATGGACGTGGTGCATGCAGGCAGTATCTGGAAGAGCACCTGCTGAAGGTGTGCGATCAGTCGCTCAGGGCGGCACACAGGCTTCCTTTTTTCGCAGAGAAGATGGAAAGAGCCTATGATGTACGCGGACTCAAGAAGCAGGGAACGGGCGCGTATGCATGGCAGGAAAAAGCGGTAGCTAAGATCCATGCATTCAGAAAGGAACAGGCTGGAGATGCATCCTGGTTCATTGTCAATATGGCAAGTACCGGGTGCGGGAAAACGATAGCGAATGCAAAAATCATGAATGCCATTTCTCCAGATCAGAAATCTCTTCGCTATATCTTGGCACTGGGGCTGCGCTCCCTGACGCTGCAAACGGGAGACTCTTACCGTAAGCAGCTGGGCATGGATGAGAGCGAGCTGGCCGTGCTCATCGGGTCTGATGCCGTTCGAGCGCTCCATGAAAAATCACAGGAAGAAAGCGATTACGGTGCAGAGTCGGCGGAGCCATTGATGGAGGAAAATGTAGAATATCTGGATACCTTCGATGGCGGAGAGATGCAGTTCATGAATCTCTTTCTGGGGGATACGAACCGGCGTGCAGATAAAAACAAGGCATTGCTGCTGAAGCCTATCCTGGCAGCGACCATCGATCACATGATGGGAGCCGTCCAGACCATCAAAGGCGGGCGGTACATGCTCCCCTTTCTGCGGCTCATGTCATCTGACCTGGTCATCGATGAGATCGATGACTTTACGACAAAGGATCTCTATGCGATCGCCAGACTGGTACACCTTGCCGGTATGCTGGGACGGAATGTAGGGCTTTCTTCCGCAACGATTCCGCCTGACCTGGCGGAGGGCATGTATCGCGCCTATCAGGCAGGGCTTTCCGTGTACAATGATTTCTTTGCAGCAAAGAAGCATTGTGCCGTACTCTGGTGTGATGAATATAAAGCTGTCGCACAGGACATACAGGCGGGAAAGGAAGGAGACTTTGCTCTTTTGCATCAGAAATTCGTCGCCAGCCGCTGCCGGAAGCTGAAAACACAGATCGTCCGAAGGAAGGGTGAACTGATCGAGTGCAGCTCCCGGGACGGGGATGCCCCTTCGGAACTCCATTACTTTGAGGAGATACGGAAGGCTGCAGAAAAAATGCACGAGCAAAATCGTATCATCGATCGAAAGACAGGAAAGCGTGTATCCTTTGGCGTGGTACGCATGGCGAATATCAATCCCTGCGTGGAGCTTTCAGAGTACCTGCTCCGATGTACATGGAGCCAGGACGTAACGGTGCGGCTGATGACCTACCACAGCCGGCAGATCCTTCTCCTGCGTCATGAACAGGAAAAATATCTGGACAGCGTATTGTCCCGCAAGGGGGAAGAAGGGCAGAGCGTGGAGCTGACAGACCCGGTCATTCGCCGTCATATCGACGAGAGCCGGGAGAAAAATATCCTTTTCATCATCGTGGCTACGCCGGTCGAAGAAACCGGCAGAGACCATGACTTTGACTGGGCGGTGATCGAGCCCTCCTCCTATCGCTCGATCATCCAGCTTTCCGGACGCGTGATGCGTCATCGCACTCTTGCAAAGGATCAGGCAGCGTCGAATGTGGCTGTCATGGAGTACAATCTTCGCGGACTGAAAGGAGAGAAGAAAGCCTTCAAATGGCCCGGCTATGAAGTCGGGAAGTACCAGCTGAAAAGCCATGATATGAGACAGCTGATCGATGTCAATGATCTGGCAAGCCGCATCGATGCCGCGCCGAGGATCCGGAAGCCGGAGGAACTCCATCCGGAAAGCCGGCTCATCGATCTCGAACACCAGACGATGATGGATTTCAACAGCCGCTCAGACGTAGGCCCACAATCTATGCATGGCTGGCTCGATGAATACTGGTGGCTGACAGGACTTCCCATGGAATTCAGGCGGTTCCGTGAAAATGCGATAGAAGACGTAAAGCTCACTGTGAGATATACTGATGGAGAAGAAACATTCTGTGAACTTGATGACCACGGTAGCCTTGTCGATCGAAAGGCCATCCTGCATATCGATGACTATGAAGGCATGACAGAAGAAATGAAACGCCGCCTGTGGATCCAGCGAAGCTATGCAAAGTCTGTGAGACAGATGATCGATATGGAAGATCCCCGGTCAGAAGAGGAACAGATCGAGCAGGCTGAAAGAAAGTATGGAGAAATCACCATGCCGAAAACGTCTGGGGATACCCACTGGCTGTATTCGGATCAGCTGGGATTATTTAAGGAAAGGAAGGGATAAGCGTGGCAAAAGAAAAGAAAGAAGTGACATCGCTGCACGAATACATCATAGAAAGTGCGGCAAAAAAGGGGAAAACACCAGCCAAATGGTTTGAAGATACAGTAGAAAAATTGAAATATTGTAAATTGGCAACTCATATTGGCAAGTTTACACATCCGGATGCAGGTGTAGTTTTATATTGCAAGCCAAGGCCGGTGAGCGGATATGTAACAACAGGAAACGCTACATGTCATGTGGATGTATATCGTTCGGCAGCATTTAACCAAAGCGGAAGTTTACTGCTTCAACCAGTATTGCCTGAAAAAAGTGTATTGGATGCCATCTTGACAAATGATAAACACTTAGAGGAAGAATTGGATTTATTGTCGTTACCGATAGCAGACTTGAAAGAAAAGGTACAGTTGCTAATTAAGGAGAGTAAGAAAGCACCGGAAAAAACAGATACACATATAAAACAGGTTTATTTCCCTGTTTCTGAAGATCAATATCATTTACTTTCTGTGATGCCTGCTTCTGGCGTATCTTTGGAAATGTATCGAAGAATGAGTAAATCGAAAATTCCTGGTGTTACAGTAATTGGTTTTGGAGGAAAGCACTATAATAATATAAGTACTCTGATAACCAATGAGAGTAAAGGAAAGGCATTTTTAATGCCGTCTTTGCCCCCTGTTTTGTCTGTGCAAAGCGTGAGAATTCCGAAATTTGATTTCTTCCGTGAATCCATCTGGTATAAGTCACAAGGGCGCACTCTGTATCGGTTGCATTCTTGCTTGAAAAGCAAAAGAAACAATCTAAAGATCCGGCAAGTCATTTCTGATCTATTACACGAAATAATTGATGATATTATTTTACAGGTGTATCAGATTCGAGCAGTGGGTGATGGTTGGAGTAATGATAAGAAATATGCTGGTCTTCCCAAAGCTCAGAAAATTTGGTTAGATGATATCTATAAAGAAGCGCGGAAAGAAGACGATTGGCTGCAAGAAATCGCCGCCTCTTTTGCCCGCTGGGTGATTACTTCTTATGAGAAGCTTTTGGGGACAACAGCAATTCGTTTGGGAGATGGGGAGTGGCTGTTTATTAAGCGCTATATGGAAAAGATGTTGAAAGATGAGGTGAGATATGGATGAAGACTTATCTGCTTTTGCCGAAGATAAAAATACAAAATGCCAACGCATTGAGTAGCCTCTGTACCATTGGATTTCCTGCCATGACAGCATGGATGGGATTTGCACATGCATTAGAGAGAAAAATACGTTTATCTTCGAATCTTGAATCTGTACATTTTTCGGGGGTTGGAGTTATTTGTTATGGAGCGCATCTGCAAGTTTACAAAGAGTTGGGAAGTAAACAATACTGCATCATCAATTCATTGAATCCAAATGAAAAAAGGCCAGCGCAGCCAAAGAAGCAAACAGAAAAAGATTCGAATGAAAAAAAGCCAATGCAGTCAAAGAAGCAAACAGAAAAAGATTCGTCAGAAAAGGGAAAATCAAATGATCCAGCATCTTTTATCGAAGAACCGCGCATCCATCTCTGTGTATCTTTGCTGATTCAATGTGCTGGAGTCTCAGGTGACAATGAAGATGAATTAGCAAAGTTTGTTGAAATCGCATTGCCAAGAATGAAAATAGCTGGAGGGGATATTCTCTCTTTTGAAAAGCCGAGAATTTATTATGTTAGTGATGAGAAACCTGAGCAAGAGAAGAAAATTCTCTGTCAGTTAATGCCCGGATTTGCATTGATAGAAAGACGTAGATTATTGGAGGAAGCTGAAAGTAATAATTTTGATGCATTGGATGCGTTGCTATCTTTCTTTGCGATTCACCCTAAGGGCAAGGAAGAGACGCAGTCCTTTCAAGGGTCTTCCTATCGAAAAGGAGCTGGATGGCTTATACCTATCGTTGTAGGGTTTCAAGGGTTATCGAGTCTTGGCAAGGTAAAGAATCAGAGAGATCCGACTGTTTTGCATCGATTTGTAGAACCGGTGGTCACGCTGGGGGAATTCAAAATGCCATATCGTTTTTCTTCAGTAGAAGAAATTCTTTGGCACTATGAATATGATGAATCACAAAGTTTATATGTATGCAAGAATGAAAAATAATAGGGAGGATTATTATGGCAAGAAAAACTATACAAGAAAGAAAGCTGCCGAGCGTACTGTCCTTTGAAAGGAAATTGGTCCCATCGGACGGATTGTTTTATGGAACGACTTGGGAGAATCGGCATGAAAAGAGATTTGAGAATGCGATTGTTGTGAAAGAGAAATCAGTGAGAGGAACGATTTCTAATAAATTACAACCGGCTGAAGAGGATGATCCGGTCAAAATCAATGCTAAGATACAAAATGCAAATCCGCAGACTGTGGACAGCGCTTCACTGAAATCGAATCAGGATACGCTAAAAGTATGTTTTACTTTGAAAATTCTTTCTGGTGTTCAGTGGCCGTCAGCCTGCAATGATCCGCAATGGAAACTTGATATTCAGAAGATAGGAGAAGAATATATCAAACAGCACGGATTCGAAGAACCAGCTCGTCGTTATGCAACCAATATTGCCAGTGGGCGTTTTTTATGGAGAAATCGTGTGGGCGCAGAGAAAATCGAAGTCACGGTACGCGTTAAACCATCCGGAGAGACTTTCACCTTTGATGGATATGACTATAGTTTGAAAAACTTTGATAAAAAAAGTCCAGATCTGGATCAGCTGGCTCAGATGATTGCGAATGCTTTGTGTGGAGGAATGGACTACCTGCTGCTTGAAATCGAAGCCTGTGCGCTGATGGGGCGGGGACAGGAGGTATATCCAAGCCAGGAATTGATTATGAAAAAGGAAAAAGACGATAGTGGTAAAAGTAAAGTGCTCTATCAAGTTGATGGTAATGCAGCCATGCATTCACAAAAAATCGGTAACGCATTACGAACCATTGATACGGACTATATTCGGGATGAGGAAAGACCAAATATTGGACCCATTGCAATAGAGCCATATGGAGCTGTAACTGCCATGGGGCAAGCGTATCGAAGACCTACGGATGAGGTCGATTTCTACACACTTTTTAATGCTTGGGCATCGGGAAGCGAATTGAATGATAAGGCTAAAGACTATGTTATGGCTGTTTTGGTACGTGGTGGTGTATTTAGTGAAAGCGGAAAGGGGAAAAAATAACATGAACTATTATCAGGAGATTCAACTCCTTCCCAATGGTGAAGTTAGCCTCGCTTTCCTCTGGACGAAGATGTTTACTCAACTGCATCTCGCATTGGTTGAAGAACAACGAAGAGAAGGGATGGTGAAGACCGCGCTGGCCTTCCCGGCGTATCAGGACAAAGGGCTGGGAAATAAGATCCGTATCCTCGCCCCCTCGGCAGAACAATTGGAAAGATTGCACCTAGAACAGGGGCTGGAACGACTTTCTGACTATGTACACCTGACAAAGATCCGAAAAATAGTGGAACGCCGCATCACCGGCTATAGCATTTACAGTCGATATCAGCCGGATGGATCCGTGGAGAGAAAAGCGCGCCGCTACGTCCGGCGGCACGAAGGCGTCTCTTATGAGGACGCGCTCGGCCTGCTTGGCCGGAGAAAAGAGACATACGATCTGCCATTCATCCAGATGAAAAGCTTATCTACCGCGCAGACCTTTTCCCTCTTCATCAAGAAGACACCCTGTCAGATAGAGCAGTCCGGAACAATGAGCACCTATGGCTTGAGCGATAGTGCCTCTGTCCCTGAATTTTGACCAAAATTTTTGACCAATGCAAGAAAAGCCGATTCTATCGGCTTTTCTTGCGCCCTGTTGAAACTTTGGGTAAAATAGATGGAGA
>OHYF01001111.1_pt1 | contig 11455 bp, 10 predicted proteins | sample 1580111 | NCBI WGS metagenome assembly OHYF01 (sample SAMEA3882530, study PRJEB24775) | human gut metagenome | biome: human-associated habitat; feature: intestine environment; material: feces | place: Netherlands | collected 2009/2010
TTCTGCTGTTTACACTCGCGGAGAATGTTTACACAAAATTCGGGATAGACCCGCAGGCTATGGAAGCAAAGCTCTCCTCTCCCGAGGGATATTTGCTTCGGGTGAACCGTTCCATTCAGGCTGAGGACAACTTTGCGTATGTGAAGCAGGAGCTTGATTTCAGGCGTTTTCTGCTTCGGGGCAATATGAAGGTTGCTGCTGAATGGCTGTTGTTCAGCCTCGCCCTCAACATCCTCCATCTGCACCATAAAATCCAAAACAGGCGCTTTGGAAGCGGTCTGAAGATTCCATCATCTTTTCCTGCCGGTTTATAACTCATTCCACTTGGAATTCCTTATTATGAAAATAATTCCTTGAGTGCCGTTCTTTCTGCACTCTGTTTTCGCTTGCCCTAAAATGTTGCGGAAAAAGGCGCTGCCTCTCATGGCCTGCTTTAGCCATTTTGAGACAGCGCCTTTTTGTCATTGGCTAACTGCTGAAGAAGTTCCTACCTTTATTTTATGACGGCTTTGCGCATGAAAGCAATGCAAAGCTTTCTTACAAGCGTTAAAGAACGCTGCTATTATTTGGTGGACGTAAGGAAAGAACTTGTTGCTTACATGTGATGTTCATGGTATTTTGTCACTAAGAAGGGGCTTGAAAATTGTACGAATGAGACGGATTGAGCGGCGCGCCGTTCAAAGAAGGCTGCGGCTTGCACAAACAGAAAGGGGGGAGATTGGCAAGCGGAGCAGACCATGCGTCTGATCTTTAAGGAAAGGAAGAAAATGATGTGAAAAAGACCATGTATCTGTTGGTTCTGCTGCTGCCGGTATTTACAGCTTGCACGCAGCAGGTGCAGAGTGAATCGATTCGCTTCTTTTATTCACAGGAATGTGCATCCTGCCAGCAAATGAAGGGCTTTCTCGAAGAACTGATGGAGCTCAATGCGGATCTGTCGATGACCATGACGGATATCGACGAGGATCCCGAGGCTTGGGAGGCCGCCTGTCAACAGGCGGGAATTCCGGTCTGGGGGGTTCCGCGTATGTTTATTGGCGATCAGATCTTTGCGGGATTCAATCTGAAGGAAGGTGAGCTGATTTATATTCCTGCCTATAGCGGGTATATGGGCTATGCCAACTGCATTCTTGCAGCCATTGAAGAGGAATGCGGCCAGCTGGTTCAACCTGGTTTGTAGGAACAATAACGTGAAAAATACGAAGAAAGCAAAAACATGTCTGAGGCAGAAGAAATAAAAAGCAAATGGAATTCAAGGATGGTTTGTATGCCTTTTTTCCTCAAAAAGGACAATGATATACAAAGTGCATAAAATTATTTCGAAATAGATGGCAGGTGAAATGAAAGACTACATTGCTTTCGTGAAAGCTGAACGATATAATAAATATAGAAAGATCATTGCAGACGGGTGGTGAGGCAGGGTGAAAAACGGGCTGACAATTTACGACATTTCCAAACTGTCAGGCGTTTCGATTGCAACGGTTTCCCGCGTGCTCAACGGCAATCCCAATGTAAACGAGGTAACGCGTGAGCGCGTCAATCAGGTCATCACCAAGCACGGCTATGTGCCCAAGCAGTCCGCACGCAATTTTCGGGAACAGGAGCTGTATGCCGTAGGGCTGCTCATGGATGACATTCGCAACCCGTTCATGGCCAGCTTTGCGTTTTTCATCAGCCGGGAATTCAACCGGCTGAAGATCAATACGGTACTGTGCAACATCCACGATGTAGAAAGCGAGTTCGTAGAGCAGGTAGACAACCTGATCGACAAAAAGGTGAACGGCATCATCATGATGGGTTCCATTTTTGAAAACAGATTGTGCAGAATGCTGTTGGATGGGCGGTATTCGGGAATGCCGTTTGTGGCGATCAACGGTAACTTCGGGCTGCCGAATGTGTGCGAAGTGATCCTTGACCAACAGACGGCGGTGGAAGAGGCGGTGCGCTATTGCTACAATCAAGGACGCAGGCACATCGGCATGGTCTATAAAAAACAGTCGCGTTCTGATGTGCGCAAATATACGGGTTTTCTGGACGGCCTATGCGAATGCGACCTGAAAGCGGAGTGCATGGTTGAGGTCAACCAGAAGTCCATTGAAAACGGAAAGCACGCAACAGCCCAGTTGCTCAGGCGCTGGCCGGACACTGACGCCATTCTCTATTCATCGGATACGCTCGCGGTTGGCGGCGCGCATTGGCTCAATCAGCATGGCATTGCAATTCCAGCGCGCATTGCGCTCATCGGCTACAACAACTCGGACAGCGCGTGCGACTGCTATCCGCCGCTGACTTCTATCGACAACAACATCAACGAGGCGGGAACGGCCGCGGCCCGGCTTATGCTGCAGATGATCAACAAGGAAGAAGTGGAAGATGTTCTGATTTCCAGCAGCCTGGTCATTCGTGAAAGTACATGATCTCCCAATTTGAGCAAAGGAGAAAAGACAGTGAATACACCCAACATTATTTTTCTGATTGAGGATCAAATGCAGCGCAGGGTTCTGGAGGAGAGCTCCGGCTGCAAACTCGAAAACATGCGGACGCTGATGCGCGACGGCGTGGAGTTCGAGCGGGCTTATACGTGCAACGCCATCTGTTCGCCCGCCCGCGCTTCGCTGCTGACCGGCACGCTGCCGCATACCCACGGCATGGTCGATTGCACGCACACCGTGCCGGCTTACCGCGCGGAATACGATTACAGCCTGGATACACTGACCAACGCCCTGCATGACGGCGGCTATGCCATTTCCTATTACGGCAAGTGGCACATTGAGCGCGAACACGATCTTTCCCGCTTTGGCATTGAACGCTTTGAAACGGAAGTCCATTTGCCCAGGCATCCCGCAACGATGATTGACCGCATGGTTTTGAAAACACCGGGCTATCAGGACAAGACCATCTGCGGCGTGTTTGCCGAGGGTGAGGCGGAAACGGATGAACATTATATCTATGATCGCTCCATGGAATTCATGGCGCAGTGCAAGCAGGAGGACAAGCCGTTCTGCGCATTCCTTTCCACCAATGCGCCGCATGATCCGTATTGCGTACCCAAGGAGATTTATGACCTGTATGCGGATGTGCCGATGGAATTGCCTAAAAATCACTACGACAGCATGCAGGACAAGCCACGGATTTACCGCCGGATGCGCGAGGCACTGGGTAAGTTGAGCGGGGAGGATTACCGCAAGGCTATGCGTTGCTACTATTCGTACTGCACGCTGGTGGATATACAGGTGGGCAGGCTGACCCGGTTCCTCAAGGAGCAGGGGCTTTACGACAACACCCTCATTGTACTCATGAGCGATCATGGCGATATGATGGGTGCGCATGGCTTGATGATGAAGAGCGTTCCGTGTTTTGAGGAGATCTATCATATTCCGCTTGTCATGAAGCTCCCGCATCAGCAAAAGGCGGGCACAAAGGCCGGTTTTTACGTGTGCACACAGGAGATTGCGCCGACCGTGCTGGAGCTTGTGGGCTGCCGCTCACTCAGCGGCAAGCATGTCGGGGAATCCGTTGTGCCTTGGCTCAGCGGGGAAAAGACCGACAGCCGCCATGCGTTTGCCGAGTTCTTTGGCCAGCGGTACTTCTATACGCAGCGGATTTTCTGGAAGGATCAGATGAAATACGTCTTCAATGCGTTTGATGACGATGAGCTCTATGATCTCGCCAGCGATCCGGATGAGCTGATGAATGTCATCGATCAGCAAGACTATCAGGAGATCAAGAAGGAACTTTGTGCGCAAATGTGGGAGGTTATCAAGGAGACCGAGGATGCAACGCTTGCGGATGCGGAGTATTACCTCATGCGTTTTGCGCCGGTTGGTCCGGGCGAGAAGAAACTCCCCGGCAGCTATACGCTGTACAACAAGACGTTTTAATTTTCGCGCAGGATGACCGATACCGTCATCTTGGCATATAGCACTTGCAAGTGTGTCGATCGCTTGGCAAGGGACAAATGACTGATCACCATGGTGTCCTTTGCTGTTCCCCCTTCGTCCCTTTCGATCAAAAACCATCAAAGGAGAAACGACCATGAAAAAGATTTTGGCTTTGGTTTTGACCCTGGCGCTGGCTCTGAGCGTGAGTGCTTGCGCGTTCGCAGAGTATACCCCCTCCGGTGAATTCAACATTCGTGTCTTTGCCAAGGCTGGCGGCGTTGCCGATATCATCAGCCGTATTGCAGCGCAGGGTCTTCAGGAGCAGTATGGCGTGACCGCAATTGTTAACAACCTGACCGGCGCCAACGGCGCGGTGGCCGCGGCGGACATGAACGCCTACGCCCCCTCCATCAACGAACTCTCCGTCGTGTCCATGAATCTGTTCACCATGGGTCCACTGATGAATCCAGAACTCAACATCCACTTTGAGGACTATGCCGTTGTTGCCTCGCTGATTCGCGATGAGTTTGTGCTGTATGTCTCCAAGGACAGTGGCATCACCAGCTGGGAAGACCTGGTGGCCTATGCAGAGGAGAACCCCGTGACCTACGCATCCAACACCCCGGGCGGAAATACCCACATTGTGCAGACCGCGCTCTTTGGCGATGCGGGCATCGTCGCGGATGCGCTGACCTCCAGTGGCAGCAACCAGGACATTCTGGCTGTTATGTCCGGTGATGCCATCTGCACGGCGGCCACTATCACCATCGGCCAGCCCTATGTGGAAAGCGGCGATTTGATTCCGCTGCTGGTCTTTGCCGACGAGGATTGCACGGCTTTCCCGGGCATCACCGTGCCGTCCGTGGCACAGTTCGGTTATGAGGTGTTCCTGCCGTCCATCAACTTTATCATTTGCCGCGCGGGCGTTGCGCAGGAGGAGATCGACGGGCTGTATAACGCCATCGTGGCGTACCGCGAGACGGATTCCTTCAAGGAGGCTGCGGCGGCTGCCAGCTACACGCCGGACAACACTACGCCTGACGAGCTGGTCGCTGAGATTGGGCGTGTTGCGGAAATCTGCAAGACGATCTACGAGAAGTACTATTGATTCCCACTGACATTTGAGCACATATCAGGACGGATGACTGCTCGTTTGCGGGCAGTTGTCCGTCCATATCAAAGGGAGAAAAACGATGAAGATCAAATACCGCACCAATTTGGTAGCCGGAGTGATCGCCATCATCGCGGCGATCGTGTTGTTCATCCTCATCCCAAGCCAGGTCGGCGTGGAGAAGAGGGCGACCTACGGCGTAACGTCCCGAACGATTCCTTATGCCATGGCCTTTTTGATCGCGGGCTGCGGCCTTGGCCTGGTGTTTCAGAGCCTGATCCTCAAGAAGGATGAAGTCAAGGAGCTGGATCTGGCGCAGGAGGGCAAGGGTCTTGCGTATATGGGCGTAATTGTCCTGTATGCTATCGGTTTTTCCAAAAGCTTCGTGGTGTCCACTTCCCTACTTGGCGGCATCACGCTGGCCATGCAGAAGGACAAGAAGCCGCTGCATTACGTCATTGTTGTGGCGCTTGTCCTCGTGCTGTACTTCGTCTTCAATGAACTGCTGCACGTGCGGCTGCCCTGACGAAAGGAGGAAAACGCATGGATGTCATTGTGGATGCTTTGAGTCATCTTCTGACGATTGAAAACTTCATCTTTGTCAACATCGGCGTCTTTATCGGCATTCTCTTCGGTGCCATTCCGGGCATGAGTGCCAATCTGGGCGTCACCGTTTTTCTGCCCTTCACCTTTACGCTGGGCACCGCGCCCGCCCTGCTGCTGCTGTGCGGCATCTTTTTCGGGGCAAACTTCGGCGGTTCCATCAGCGCCATCCTCATCAATACGCCAGGCACAAACGGCGCCTGCGCTACGTTGCTGGACGGCTACCCCATGGCGCGCAACGGTCATCCGCTCAAGGCACTGGACATGGCACTGCTCGCTTCGACCTTTGGTGGCCTGGTCAGCGCGTTGGCGCTGCTCTTCTTCGCACCGCCCATCAGCCAGGTGGCCATGAAGTTCGGCGCGCCGGAATACTTCGCGCTGGCCATCTTCGGGTTGTCGATCATCGCGTCGGTCAGCGGCAAGAGCATTCTCAAGGGGCTGGTTTCCGGCGCATTGGGCATGCTGCTGGCTTCGGTTGGCATTGACAGCGTCAGCGGCAAGAGCCGCTTCACGTTTGGCAATGTCCTCATGTTCAAGGGCATCAGCATGATCGCTGTATTGCTCGGCGTTTACGCCATTGCCCAGATGATTGCCCGCGTCAACGGGACGGAAGCGGCCGGCAAGGCGAGCGAACTGAATACGAAAGATCACAAGGAAGACCGGCTGACCCGCAAGGAGGCACTTTCCACTGTGCCGACCATGGTCAAGTCGTCCTTGATTGGCACGATTATTGGCGCGATTCCGGGTACGGGCAGCGCCATCGCGGCCTACATTTCCTACAACGAGGCCAAGCGCACGGCCAAGCCGGGAGAAAAGTTTGGCGAAGGCGAGCTCAAGGGCATTGCCGCGCCGGAATCCGGCAACAACGGCGCGACGGCGTCCTGCCTGATCCCGCTGCTGACGCTGGGCATTCCCGGCGACGCGGTTGCGGCTACGCTGATGGGTGCGTTCACCATGCACGGCCTGGTCGTCGGTCCCAAGCTCTTTGAAACCTCTGGTCCGCTGGTCTATGCGATCATGATCGGTTCAGTAATTGCGCAGCTGCTCATGTTCCTGCAGGGCCGGTATCTGATGCCTGTCTTTGTCAAGATCACCCATATTCCGCAGAATCTGCTGACCGCGCTTTTGATGGTGGTCTGCTGTGCAGGCGCGTTTGCCATTGCGAACCCCGCTTTTGAGGTGACGATCATGCTCACCTTTGGCATTGTGGGATACTTTATGAGCAAGTTTGGATTTCCGCCTGTCCCTATCGTTCTGGGTATGGTGCTTGGACCGACGGCAGAATCCAACTTGCGCAATGCGCTGACCATGTCCAGAGGAAGCTGGCTGATCTTCGTTCAGCGCCCCATCTGCCTGGGATTCATCATTTTGACCGTTGTGCTCGTGTGGCTGCTCAAGCGCACCACCAAGAAAAACGGTCTCTAAGCGAAAAAAGGGCGGCCGGGCTATGTGTCCGGCTGTTTTTCTGGTAGAAGGAGGAAAGCTCTCATGAAGATCCGAGCAATTCTGGTGCTGCTGGTTTTGTGGATGGGTTCCCTGGCCATCGCGCAGGAGGCGGAGGGCTTTGCCGTGCGCGGCGGCGTGGAGCTCAGCGGCGAAGCGGACGTCTGGATTTCCCTGTATGCCATTGTCGATGGGGTAATGCAGGAAGAGCCGCTGGCGCAGACGGTTGTTCAGCAGGACGACACATACCGTTTTGAGCAGGAGGAAGAGGAACTGCGCTTTGCGCCGGGCTTCTATGGACTTTTCGCGTCTCGGGATACACAGCAGATCGGAAACCTTCAGATTTTCTGCATCAAGGGTGAAGATGTGACCGTGGATGTGACGGGGGCGAAAGCGGCGGAGAAATGTAATAACGACTGTCTGTAAGGGGGGGTGTGCGTGTGCAAAACGTGGATTTTGGTGTTCATGACGGCGTTGCTGTTTGCGCAGCGTGTGCCTGCGGATGCTGAGGATGCGCTTCGATTCAAAACGGAATACGAAGCACTCAACGGGAGTGTAACGCAAGCAGGGGAGCAGTATTTGTCCGTGGAGATTCCGGCGGAAAATCAGGTTATCTATCTGACGGCGGAAGAGGCGGCGTCCCTGCTTGAAACCGGTACGGGGGTTGTCCTGATGGGGGCACCGTGGTGCCCATGGTGCCGCCATGCGGTTACTGCATGGCTGGATGCAGCATGGGAGACGGGGCTTGAGCGGCTGTACTATGTGGATATGACGAGTGAACGCGACGGTTACGCCTTGCAGGCAGGCATGCCTGTGCAGACACAACCGGGCACGGAGGGCTACTTTTATCTCATGGAGGTGCTGGAAGCCTGGCTGCCGGAGTATACACTTTCCGTCCCGGAGGGGATTACGTATCATCTGGGGGAAACGCGCATCGGCATCCCATTTGCGGCTGCTTCCGTCAACGGCACGTTGCTGGACGCGCGGGACATGGATGCAGAACTGGAAGAAGGGCAATCGGTGTTTGAAGAGCTGACAGACGAACAACATCAAGCGTTGGTGGAGCAGGCCGCGCAGATGATGCGTGTCGTGCAGGTCGCGTTGCAAGGTCAGGAGGGGGAAACGTGAACGATGTCAGCTTGCTGATTAAACCCGCATCCAGCCTGTGTAACCTGCGCTGCCGGTATTGTTTTTACGAGGACGAATCGGAAAACCGGCTGCAAAAGTGCATGGGGCTGATGCGGCAGGAGACCGCAGAGCGGTTGATTGACGCGGCGTTTGCTGCGCAGCGAGGATCGGGAAGTATCACCTTTTCCTTTCAGGGCGGCGAACCGACGGTGGCGGGACTTGAGTTTTTTGAGCGGTTTGTAGCACTGGTCGAGGAAAAAAAACGGCGCAGCGTGCGGGTTCACTATGCTTTGCAGACGAACGGCATGGTATTGGATGCGGAGTGGGCGGCGTTTTTGAACAAAAACCGGTTCCTGGTGGGATTGTCCGTCGATGGTGATAGGGAGACTCACGAGGCATGCCGCGTGGATGCGCAAGGGAAGGGAACCTATGCCAAGGCGGTGACGGCACTTCACCTGCTGCAAAAGGCACAGGTGGAGGTGAACCTACTGTGTGTAGTCACGCGGCAATGTGCGCGCAGCCCGCAAAAGGTGTACAATGCGCTCAAAAAGCTCGGTGCACGGTATCTTCAGTTTATTCCCTGCCTGGATCCATTGCAGGCGCAGCGCGGAAGCCTGGATTACTCACTGACACCGCAGGATTACGGACGGTTTTTATGCACGCTCTTTGACTGCTGGTTCTATGACTGGCAGCATGGTCAATATACGAGTATCCGTCAGTTTGATGATTATGTACATCTGGCCATGGGCATAGCCTCGGCTTCCTGCGCATGCGCTGGGCGTTGCGGAGGCTACCTGGTGATTGAGGCGGACGGTAGCGCATATCCCTGTGACTTCTATGCGATGGATGACTGGCGGCTGGGCAACATTCACGATGCATCCCTAGATACGCTGATGGCAGGAGAGCGGTACTGTGCGTTTGTGCGGGAGAGCTTGAAGCGGCCGGCAGTCTGCACAGACTGCCCTCATGCGGCTCTGTGCCGAGGCGGATGCAGGCGGGACTGGCTGGCACGGGAACGCGAAAATTACTTTTGCGCGGCGTACCGGCAGTTCTTTGATTATGCAGGGCCTCGTTTGACGTGGCTTGCCGCACGCGAACGGATGGCACGGTGTGCGCGCTGAAGGGGGGAAGCCCCCGATGCTTACGGACGTTTCAGCCTTTGTCTGTGGGCGGCAGAAGGATGTTTTACAGGAATATTCAAAGCAGAAAGGAGCCTGCGGCAGATGAACAAGGCAAAGCGGAAAACCTTGCTTGCGCTCTTTCTGAGCACGTTGTAGCTTTGATTGCTTCATATTCCGCTTCTGTTATTTGAAAACGTTTCATTTCTCATCACCGTTTTCATTATAATACGTTCTTCTGCTTTTTTGAATATATTTAGAAAAAGAATAGTATTAGCATAGACCCTTTGTTTTTGTTACATATCGATTATAGCGCTTTGGCCTCAGAAAAATCAATATTCATTTCAAAAATCACTGCAATCTCCATCCTTGTATGCATCGTCACATCGTTCCGTCAAGGGAGTCACGCTCCCTTACACCGCCGCCTGAATCGCTGTTATTTGAGAAGCTGTTTCAAATCCTCCTCCGGGGTGGTGATGGGAGCAATGCCGAAATTCTCTACGAGGTAGTTCAGCACATTGGGCGAAACGAACGCCGGCAGCGTGGGGCCAAGGCGAATATTCTTGATCCCCAGATACAGCAGCGTCAGCAAAATGCACACTGCCTTCTGCTCATACCAAGAAAGAACCATGGACAAGGGCAAATCGTTCACGCCGCAGCCGAACGCCTCCGCCAACGCCAGCGCGATTTTGACAGCTCCATAAGCGTCGTTGCACTGGCCCACGTCCATGAGCCGAGGCAGGCCGCCAATGGTCCCGAGATCAAGGTCGTTGAAGCGGTATTTTCCGCAGGCCAGCGTCAGCACCACGGTATCGGCGGGCGTCTGCTTGACAAACTCAGTATAGTAGTTCCGTCCGGGGCGGGCTCCGTCACAGCCGCCGACCAGGAAAAAGTGCCGGATCGCGCCGCTCTTTACCGCCTCGATCACCTGATCCGCCACGCCAAGCACCGCGCCATGACCGAAGCCGGTCATGACCGTGCCGCCGCCGTTAATACCGCTGAACGGCTTGTCCTCGTTGTAGCCGCCAAGCTCCAATGCCTTTTCGATGACAGGGGTAAAGTCCTTATCCTCGCCGATGTGCGTCAGTTCCGGGTAGGATACCACCGCCGTGGTGAACACGCGGTCGGCGTAGCTTGCTTTCGGCGGCATCAGGCAGTTGGTGGTAAACAGCACCGACGCGGGGATGTCGGCAAACTCCTTCTGCTGGTTCTGCCACGCCGTGCCGAAGTTGCCCTTGAGGTGTGGGTATTTTTTAAGCTCCGGATAACCGTGGGCAGGCAGCATTTCGCCGTGCGTGTAGATATTCACGCCCTTGCCCGCCGTCTGCTCCAGCAGCAGCTTCAGGTCGTGGAGATCATGGCCGGTGATGACGATGAACGGCCCCTTCTCCACCGTCAGCGGGACGGTCACGGGCGTGGGCATGCCGTAGGTCTCGGTGTTGGCCTTATCCAGAAGCGCCATGCACTGGAGGTTTTTCTCGCCCACTTCCATCACGATGGGCAGCAGCGCGTCCATATCCCAGTCCTCGCCCACGGCAAAAAGAGCCTTGGCGAAAAAGCGGTTCACTTCCTCGTCGGCATAGCCCAGCATCATAGCGTGATGGGCGTAAGCCGCCATGCCGCGCACGCCGAAGAGGATCAGGGATTTGAGGCTGCGAATATCCTCCTGCGCGTTCCAGAGCAAGTTCATATCATAATCATCGTTTCGCCCGCAGCGGGAGCCGCAGCCGGAGCAACCGGGAACAAGGCGGGCCTTTTCCTCGTGTACCTGATCGATCAGCTCCCGAATGGTCTTTTCGTTGAAGCTTACATTGGTGACGGTGGTGAACAAGCCCTCGATCATCAGCCGCCAAGTCCCCTCATTCGCATCCGGGGCATTATCTACTGCACGGGACAGTCCAACCAGAGCGCCAGTCAGCTGATCCTGAAGCTCCGCAACCTCAGCGGTTTTGCCGCAGACGCCGGCTTTTCCAGTACAACCAGCGCAGCCTGCCGTCTGCTCACACTGAAAACAAAACATCCTGTTATCCATTGTCGTTTGTCTCCTTCTGCTTTTTAGTTCAGAACCTGCATCTCCGGGTTCTTTTCCCCGAATTTCTCCCGCAGCGCACTGCATATATCCTCCCGGGACTTGCCCTGCTTCTCACCGTTTTTAATGAGCTTGTACGCCT
>OHYF01001118.1_pt1 | contig 11415 bp, 10 predicted proteins | sample 1580111 | NCBI WGS metagenome assembly OHYF01 (sample SAMEA3882530, study PRJEB24775) | human gut metagenome | biome: human-associated habitat; feature: intestine environment; material: feces | place: Netherlands | collected 2009/2010
AGGATTTTTAGTGTGATTTGAACTCTTTTAGTGTAACTTCTTTGAAGAGTTCACATATAATATATTCTTTTTTTGTCCATCCCGAAACTCTATAAACACTACATTCAATAGGCATAATTGGCTTTTTATACCAATACTCATGTGTTAGTGCTGCATCTGGCACAAGTCCTTCTTCATATAGTTTATTCCAACCGACCAGATTTGGATCATCTTCATTAATTTTAACCTTATAAACTCTAACCAATCCTACTTCATCATCAAATTTGTTTACGATTTCCGCTGATTTAAGACATTCCAGAATACTAGGCGCTAAACAGATTCTCTTTTCTGTATAATTCTCACCTATTTCTGTTTCATCTGGTATCTTGGGAATCAAAATACTCTGAATTGGTTTCTCTAGTGATGTTATATGATATAAAATCACTTTTTCTCCTCCGCTTACATATTTGATTCTTAAACTTAAACCTTCCCGTTAAGCAATTATAATACGCTTTAACTAATAAAAGGGTTACCACCTTCCGGCAACCCTTCTATCATTTTTTACTACAAAATCAATCTTATTTGTAATTTATCACTAAATCAAGCCCCTCTTTTACCCGCCAATGCACGAACCTCCTCTACAGATAACTGAGAAATCTCAGCAATCTCCTCAAAAGACATCGCACCTTTTTTCAAAAGTCTGCTTGCCACTTCTTTTCTTTCCGCTAACCGTGCTGCCAAAGCAGCCTCATCCCGCATATCTTCCATCGCCTTACACATAGCTGCCACTCCTTTCTCATCTTCCTTGAAATATCTTACACGTTCAGCCAATGTTCTATACTTTATATCCTTCGCATTTGTACAGGAAAAATCATGCATCAGGGTCCCTATGGGCGATTCATCCCGGTATTCGCCATTCACATATAAAATATGTGCCTCATCGCCAAAGTTCTCACCAGTTTCTTTGATTACCCGGTCAATATGATAAATCGGTTTTCCCTTTCCCAGCACATCATGCTCTGTAATAAAGATTACATAAGTTTCCACCAGATTTTCCAGCTTTTCTCCCGGCTCAGTCACATTAGCATCGATCAAACTGCTGTGATATCTGGCTCTCTTTGCTCCCGCACCGCGATCTGCTCTCTGGATTTCTACATTATATCTTTTTCCGGCATGATCCGTCGCATAAATATCAAAAATAATTGATCTGCCCTGCAGATTTTTAAGCTGATGCTGGATTGCTACCTTTTCCACCTTCAAATCATCTCTGCCAAGCACAATCTGCAGCACCAGTTCCGTACATTCGATATTTTCCTCAAAACATTTTGACATAAAGTCATCATCCATCAGACGAAATCCACGGATTCTCTGCAGATCTTCCGGTCTGAACTTTTCTTCCCAATCCTTACTCATCTCTCTGCTTCCTTTCTCTGCCTGTTTTTATCAGAAGCATATACTTTCCCTATCATACTTAAATTTTATCACAGGCACACTTCTGTTGCAAGGTTCGCTCTGCCTCATTTTATGTTTAGATTTTATATTTTTAACCCGACGGTTCCCGTATTTCTTTCCTGATATCAATTTCTAATTTTCCCACTTATCCAGCCTCTGCACCATCACGATCCCCGACCGGAACTGAAGCTCGATCTTATTCTGATTAATAACCTTAACCGTCTGGATCAGCCTCCACACCAGATCATTATCAAATTCCCTGCTCAGTACCCCTGCTTTCCTTATATAATCGTCCACCTCTCCAGCTCTCTGATCATAGGCTTCTGCCAGACGTTGTTCCTTCCTGGACTGTTCTTTTCTCTTTCTCAACTCCTTCAGATGCGCCGTAACTCTCCGGTATTCCCGATCAAAATCTTCCTCTCCGCAGTTTCCTTTGGCACTTTCCTCAATCAGCGACATCAGATGCTTCTCCAGTTCCTGAATCTCTGTATTGTATTCTGTCGGTTTTGCTTTGTTTCCATAGCTTCCGATAATCCGGATCACGTTTTCACGGAATGCCTGCACAAATTCGCCCTGATCCTCTACCACCTTGCCAATTGCCATCATGATGGCTTCATGAAGGATTTCCTCTTTTAATGTCGGGGAATTTTTACACCGCTCGGAACCATGTTTCAACCGGTTATCACATCTCCACACAGCGCTTTTCTTTCCATATTTAGACCACACCTGCCTCCGGTAGGGCTGTCCGCATTCTGCGCAGATCATCAGACCCGACAGCGCATACTTGCCGCTGTACTTACTCTTCTCCTCTCCCCTCTTTTTCTTGATGGCTGCCCGGTAAATATTTCCTCGTCTGGCTTTCTCCTCCTGTACCCGGTAAAATAATTCTTTTGGTATGATGGCTTCATGGTCATCCTCTATATAATACTGGGGAACAATCCCCTTATTGACTACCTTCTTCTTCGTCAGAAAATCTACGGTATAGGTCTTCTGCAGGAGGGCATCCCCCATGTATTTCTCATTGGTCAGCATCTTATCAATCACGGTTGCCTGCCATACGGTATTGCCGGTCACTGTCCTGATCCCCTCTGATTCCAGGATTCTTTTAATCCTATAGCTGCTGTTCCCCTCCAGAAAAAGCCTGTATATTCTCCGCACCAGTTCCGCCTCTTCCGGTACTACCACCAGATTTCCGTCCTTATCCTTCGTATATCCAAGGAACTTATTGTGGTTGACAATAACCTGTCCTGCTTCAAACCGTCTCACAATTCCCCAGTGACAGTTTTCGCTGATATTCCGGCTTTCCTCCTGTGCCTGGCTGCTCAGGATCGTAATCAGCAGTTCCCCGCTTCCCTCCAGAGTGTTAATCCCCTCTTTTTCAAAAAATACAGCAATGTTCTTTTCTTTTAGCTTCCGGATATTTGTCAGGGAGTCTACGGTATTTCTGGCAAAACGGCTGATGGATTTTGTAATGACCATGTCAATCTTTCCTGCCATGCAGTCATCGATCATGGACTGGAAATCCGCTCTTTTTCTGGTACTTGTCGCGCTCTTTCCGTCATCTGCATAAATCCCTGCCAGTTTCCAGTTCGGATTGCTTTTGATTTTCTCTGTATAATATTGTACCTGAGCTTCATAACTGGATTCCTGCTGTTCCATCAGGATGCTGACACGGCAGTAGGCTGCCACCCGAAGGGTTCGCATTTGCGGCCGGATGCTCCGGTCATACGCCGGTTTTGCCGGTATGATCGATATGTTCTTTTTTATACTTGCCTCCATCACTGCTTCCCGCCTCCATCTTCTTTTATCTGGATTACGACTCCATTCTTCATATGTACATCCATGGTTCCATTCTTAAAAACCATGATTTTCTCCACTGTCTTTTGAAAGCATTTTTCATTAAAATATTCCTGTTTTCCACCTCTGCACAGGATTTCTTCAATCTTCCTTCCATAATAAGCGCGGCTTTCTATCTCTGCAGATTGATACTGTTCCATTGCCCTCTCGTAAAGCAATGTTTTGATCTCTTCTGCCGAAAACTCTTCAATCTGCAGAAGTTCTTCAATCTGTCTTGTCAGCTTCCTGTATTTGGGTGTTTCCACTGCTGCGCTCTCTTTCTGAACCTCCTGTGCCAGTTCCGGATGCTCCACCACCAGATTCATGGCTGTTAGTGCTGCATTTTTTATCTGCTCCTCTGACAGAATCCGGTTTCCGCAGGATACCTTCCTCCCATTCTGATACTTGGAACATTTCCAGCACCATTTATCTTCTCCGGGCTTTTGCCGCTTCTTCGCATATTTTCGATATTCTAATCCACACGTTCCGCAAAAGATCTTTCCATTCAAAATGCCCTTGCCTGCATGACTGTTTGGATGATACCTGCGTCCCAGCTGGCTGGTTCTATTTTCCCGTCTCTCCTGTACCTGCAGAAACAACTCCTTTGAAATAATTGGCGGATAATATTCATCCCCGCAATATCTTGGGTTCTTCAGCAAATTTCCGATAGAGGCATGACTCCATGAAGGATGTCCGTTTGCATTCAGCACTCCCAACTCTGTCATCCACTTTGCAATTCCATAAGTGGTAGATCCTTCCAAATAATCCCGAAAAATACGTTGTACCAACTCTGCCTCTTCCGGGACAACCTCTGCCCTGCCATTTTGAATTCGATATCCGATTGGAAAACGCTTTTGCCGTTTAATTCCTGCCATCTTCCAATCCCCCTTCCTCCAATGACTCTTCCAGCTCCAATCCATTTTTCAGGCAGAACCGGATTTTCTGCCCCGGATATACCGTTGCATGGTCAATGATCATCAAAAATGCTTCTTCTTCATAATTTTCCATTCTGGTTGGGCGGCTCCGAAATACAGTCAGCAGATATTCTGTTTGCATGATCTCCTGTTCAAAGAACTGATCCGCCTCTAAAAGCTGCCGCCTATGGATTAGCGTTTCCAATTCTGAATCCAGCTGGTTCCGCCTTTCTATAAAAACAGCAGAGCCAATATTGCCGTCCACCAGGACCTGCCGCAACATGTAGCTCTGCTTTCTCAATTCCTCTATTTGATAATTTAACTTCCGAATCTCCCTTTCCTGCTTTGGATCTCTTGGGACTGCTTTAAGCCCAGCCAGTAAAGGCATCAATATTTCCTCATAATTTCCTGCCATCCGGTTCCACATCTTGGTAAACAAACGTTCAATATTTTCTTCTCGGATTGCCTTTTGACCACAGGCTTTCCTATCCTGAATATGTTTATGGCAGCACCACTGGACTTTTTCATAAGATTTTCCTATGTATAGTTTTTGCCTGCGGAATATGCTGCCGCACACCCCACACCGAATCCGGCTGCTAAATGCATAACGGTTCTGATATGCCTCTGAGTCCTTGACACACTGCTGTTCCTTTCGATATGTACAGAGCTTACGAACTGCTTCCGCTTCTTCTCTGCTGATAATAGGTTCATGGTTATCCCTGATCAGATATTGAGGAAGTTCTCCATGGTTCCGTTTCGTTCTAAATGGTATACCTTCTGTAGTACAAGTCTTCTGTAAAAGCAGATCCCCTTCGTAAACCGGATTTTTAAGAATTTCTTTGACGGTTCCCTCCTGCCATCCATTTGACTTCCGGCTAGTAGGGATTCCCTCCTTCTGTAAGCTCTGAGCAATTGTATAGGAACCCATTCCCCCCAGATATGCTTCAAAAATCCTCCGTACTACTGCCGCTTCCTTCGGTTCAATGATCAGATTTCCATCTGGATCTTTACAATATCCATACGCAGGATCACTGATAATAAAGGTACCATTTTGAAATCTCCGTACCACAGACCATCTGACATTTGCAGAAATATTCTCTGATTCCCCTTGCGCAATGGAACTTAAGATAGTAAGAAGCTGTTCACTTTTTTCAGAAAGGGTATCAACCCGTTCCTTTTCAAAATATATTCCTATTCCAAGAGCCTTTAATTCACGAATCGCCTGAATACTGTCTACCGTATTTCTTGCAAATCGTGTGACTGATTTTGTGATAATATAATCATGCTGTCCCCGCCGGCAGTCCTGCATCATCTTCTGAAATTCATCCCGACCATTCAACTTTGTTCCGCTCCTGTCCTCATCCGCATAGATACCTGAAAAAATCCAGTTGTTTCGCTCTCCAATGAGCCGACTGTAGTATGCCACTTGAGCTTCCAGCGAATGCTTCTGATCTTCAGAATCTGTGCTGATCCTGCAATATGCACAAACTCGTTTTTCCTGTGTTTGTTCAAGGGGCTGTGTGGTACGGACCGGATCAATCCGTGTGACTTTCTTTTCCTTTTTTACCATCGCTTTCCTTTTCCTCCATCTTCAGATATACCCTCTTTAAAATTACCTCTCCTATTAGCACCACACAATACCACAATTTCTGCTGGATATCTAGTGCTTTCAGCATATACTTTGGAAAGTTCCGGTTTAAATGTTAGACGGTTTAAAGCATCAATTTTTTCATATTCCTCCGGCAATAAAAAACCATTTTTCAACATCAGGTCCAATAGCTTCACAGCCAGCTTATAACTTAATTCCCTGCTCTCTTTTTTCTCCAAACTAAACCCCTCCTAATTTTTTCTCAATGCTGGGTGGAGGAATCATCTGCTTTTGCTGCTTCCATATACCGTCAAAATATTATCTTAACCAGATCTCCATCCCGTATTCCGCCCATGTCACTGCCTGATCCTCTTCCCCAAAGTATTGGTCTGCCGCTTTTTTATCTACCTCCAGCACCTTTGTCGCTTTCTCTCCTGCCGATAACAATGCTGTCAGATGCTGCTCTATCTCCCGACGCATTTCCTCATCCTTACAAGAACTGATTTTTCCACTTGCTGCACGCAGCACCATTCTATCCCTCATATCCGTCACAGACATCCACTCCATCTCTGTCCCATACTTTCTGAACAATGCCGCCAGATTTTCCGGCTCCAGAGACACTACTTTTTCCAGGGTTTTTCTTGCTTTCGCATCAAAAAGATAGGCGTACCCAATACTGCCTGATTCTAAAATTTCATGGATTTTCTTTTCTTCCCCTTTGTTCATCCCTTTTGTGCCTCCCGTCACTTTCTATTACATATGCAGAAACTGCTCATATTCCACCTGTTCCCTGCCAAACTCCTCTTCAATCCCACTATCATCAAACAGCCCTAAGCTGACCGCCATTGCATATTCCACATCTTTCATCCTACCAGCTTCCAAATGCCCTATGTATTCGCCCAACCTGCTTTTATCCAGCACCCGGATCTGTTCCAGCAGCACCATTGACGTTCTTCCAATTCCAGCTTCCCCTGCATACACCGTCACATGGATCGGAAGATTATGTTTCCCCGTCTTGGCCGTCATCGGTGCAATAATGACCGTACTACTAAAATAATTTCCTTTATCATTTTGTAAGATCATCACAGGCCGTACCCCGCCCTGTTCGCTTCCAACTGTCGGCTGCAGATCTGCCCAGTAAACATCACCCCTCTTGATCATCCTTTCTCCTTCCTGCACAGCCTTTGAAACGGCGGCGGCTAAAACCGCCGCCATTATCTATATCAACTGCCGTGCCTGTTCTTCATCAACAGTTTCCTCAATATCCCTATTTGACACTACATCCCGGGATCGGACGCTCTGCGCCCTTGGGCGGCAGTCATAAACCAGCCATGGCTTCTGGCTGTCATGGGTTTTATGCCCCTCCGAGGTTCTCCCCGAGCCGCCCTCATTGCGTGTTCCCGCACCCGCGTGCAGGGCTGTGACTGGACGGAAGTATCATAATAGGCTGTTCAGGTCATTGCAAACAGCCCGCCACAGGCTGACCGGGGATGGATTGTTTCCGCTCTGCATCTTTGATGTCATCTTGTTTAACAGGCATCTTTCCTGCCTGCAGATGGTCGCCGCGCCTCCTCCGCCATGCTTTCCCTTCCGGGCTGAACAGCTAACGTATTTATGCTGCCGGTTATGGACTTGTCAATGTTCGCTCTCCCGCCGCATGTCCTGCTTACACGCCGGAAAATATCTGGAGTTTTTTCCTCCTACTTATATCCACGTTGGGAAAGCCTTCTGACAACCCTAAAATGACAAATTCTGTAAAATTTTTCTCAGTTTCTGCAAAATCCTCCCCCTCTGCTTATTTATGGCATTCTGTGAAACACAAAGCTCCCCTGCCAGCTCCCTCTCACTGCGTCCGCAAAAAAACAGCTGGATAATCAGGTATTGTTCCCGTTTTTCCAGCTGTCTGATCGCTCTGTGCAATTTTTCATATTGAAGTCTGCTACATATTTCCGCCTCAATATCCTGTTCCCCTCTGTCCGGGAACAGCCCCGCTTCCATCATCCTGTCAAGGGAATCCTCCCTTCCGGGCAGAATGCTTACTCTTCCTGTTTTTCGGTCAAGTACCGCCTGTTCTGCTTTCAGATCGTATTCCTGATACTGCATCTTCCTTTCTGTTTCCTTCAAAACTGAAATGATTTCTTCACTGGCCTCCGGATACATCTTCCGAAAATCCGGCAGCCTGCCTGCTTTCGCCATAGAGTTCCTCCATGTCTTTAAAACAGAACAGGCACGCCAAATAATTTTCATTCGTATATTTCCTCCATTATTTTATGGATTCTAAATTGATACACGGTCCTCCTCATTCCGTCTCTTCTTCCAATAAAAACCCTTCACTTATTAGCCGTTAAAGAAAGGAAAGTGCCAAAAATACAAATAATTTTGTTTACATTATTTCTAATATTCTCTTTTTGATCTCACCACTGCCGGATAATAATAGCTTTTTACACAAGAGAACCACTTATGTCAAAATTACAACTTCTATTTATCAGAACTGTACACTGCTGAACGTACCATAAAAAAACCAGGCAAGAAACCTTTAAAACAAGATTTCTTACCTGGTTTACATTTTTGTCAGAATAAAGCTATCTTTAAATCATCCTAAATAGTAGCTTTATAATACCAGACGCACCTAGGAATATAATCTCTGAGGTATACATAATAATCGCCTAAGTGCTTACCGCCTTTCGTTACACTTACCTGAACCAAACTATCTCCTGCATAAATTTTAAAAGATTTTTGACCATCATCTCCGGAACCTGAATCTCCAGGGCGATAGTTGTAAGGTGTTATATAATATGGTGTCGAATCGGTAACGATATCATGATACAGCGTATCATTACTGAGCACTGTATATAATGTTGAGAAAAGAATATCTTCTTTTTCTGAAAGAGTCGGAAAATATAAATTTTTCAACAAAACATCCGTTCCCGGAACAAATGTATCCACCGCATTATAGATAAGCTGCTTTAACGTAACATCTTCGCCATTGCGCTCCATATCTGCGTATTTCATTAAATATGAAAGTACGGAACCTACCGTGCCAAAAAAACTTGACGCAAACTCTGCAAGTTTACCTCCTCCATTCAGTGCCTTAATCCTCTCAGCAGTATATTTTTCATAATGTTCTACTTTTAAAGTATATTTTTCCTCTGGACTCTGAGTTGGAAAAGGGAAAATAAAGCGACCTTTATCATCTCCAAAATTCTCATAGCAGTACTGATATTCATCCTTACGCCTAATTTCCTGAAGATCAAATTTGATGGAATTAACCGTATCCTTCGCCTTTTCTTCTTCTTTAAGCCGATAATTGATACATTCTAGTGCGATCTCAATATTACGATCTTTTTCGCTAAGAACAGCATTATCCATTTTAAAGAGAGAAGTCGATTCAGGTTCTGGAACTTCTTCCGGATCAAATGGCGCCATTTTTCTATAATTTTTGGATACGATCAAATTATCTATTTCAATAGTACTTCCATTGACCGTGTACTTTACTGTAGAAATTTGATCAAACATCCAATTAGACGGAAGTAAATATCCTAAATTTCCGCTATAACCAGTTGACATATCCGACACAAAGCTGCTTATAGCATAGCCTTTATCGCTTACCTGTATACATACATTTCTTGGTCCATAAACACCAACTTTGTAATTTTTAGGATTACGTCCTGTATCAGAAAACAATTTAAAAACAGCTTCAAAATAAGGAAGAATGCTATTTTTAATATCTGTTTCCAGCGCATCAAAATCGACGCAAAAATAAATGGTAGTCCTTGAAGGAAATCCTAATTTCTGGGCATTTGAAATTGCAGTAGCAGCATCTGTGCGTCCTTTAGCAGATGTAAAATAGCCACTATGGTTACCTTCTGTCTGGTAAATCGGAAAAATATCCATTCCGGTTTCTGTAATAATTTCAATTTCTTCGCGCTTTAAACGTTTCCAAAGACCGCCACCGATATATCTGCCAATAACTTTACGTCCATCTGCTGCTAATGCGCTGGCAATTTCTTTTGTTAATGGATGTGCACGATCACATCCTGTTCCCTTTCTATTAGGATTTCCTGAACTGGTCAAAAGGGAAGCCCACGTGTCTTTCCCGGCAATTCCATCAGCAATAAGTCCTACAAATTCCTGAAATTCTTTAACAGCTCTTTCAGCACCAGCTCCAAAAACACCGTCAAGTTGATTTGGATTAAATTTATTACAACAAAGGGCATATTGTAAAATGAGAACAACTGATTTAGATACAGCCCCACCACGCTTAATAGTAGGACATTTTGACATCGTCCCGCTGCCAAAAACACCATCTACTGTTTCTCCAATTTCATGCTGCAGCGCTCGTATAAGTCCCTTATTTGTAAATTTTCCATAAATCCCATTACATGGAATAAGGTCCATGTAATTACTGTAAGAACGATTTAATGCCTGCTGAATCGTTCGGATTTGATGATCACCTTTTTCTTCATCAAGTCGAAAATTCTCGGTATTAAGAATCGCTTTTAAAAGTTTAGGTGTGATATTTCCTGTAGTAGATATAAAACCTGCATCTGTTTCAAATTCCCTTACTTTTTCAATCATACCACTACCATAAATCCCGTCGAATCCTTTGGGATTATAGCCCTTGCAATATAAACCGCCCTGTGCGATATACACTTTATTACGATTCGTCTGCACACTGGTGTCCAACGATGGCGAAATCGTTCCAATGGCAGCTAAAGACCCCGATCCAAGAACACCATCAACCTTTACACCAGCTTCAATCTGAAGCCCTCTGATCAACGCTTTAATCGTTGAATTTCCAGTGAGACCATCCTCTGTGACAGCCGGGAAATCCGGGTGATTCCCATAGGTCAAATTTAACCATTTTTGCACTTCTAAAACTTTCAAATCCATTTTTATTTCTCCTTCTTATTTATTTTAGCTGCGCAGCTATAAATAAATAAGAACTTATGTAAAAAATTGTAAACATAAAAAATAATTAAAAACAGAGAAATGATTTTGAATCATTTCTCTGTTAAAAAATTTTCCCATTAGGGTTAATCAACCAATATATGTTATTTCTCCAGATTGAATATCCTGACATTTAAGCTGACTATCCGAATCCAAATAATAAATATGATCATTTAATATATCAAAATGTTCATAATCTTCAGATTTAGAGAAAAGAATTTCAAAATCTTCTGTTTGAAAAGAAATCCTACCAACATAAGCCTTTTCATCCTTTTCATAAAATCCATATAAGTAATCATCATCAAATGTGATAAAATCAAAATGTTCTTCATTCCGATTCCACAGAATCTTTTCTCGTTTACCATCAAGTGACATAAGATGAATCCTATCATGTTGATGCTCATCAAAAAATACAAGTCCCCAATTAGTCGCTATGCATTTATCATAACATTTTCCATATTCAATAATTTCTCCTCTTCTTTCGGAAAAATTAAACCGATAGGCTCTCATAAATCGTATATCTGTATTGCCAGACATTGAAGCATGGACAGAAAAGAAATTTGTACCATTCCAATATTTCCGACTAAAACAGGTATCAATGAGGTCTACACTAAAAGATAAATCCCAATAAGGGTCGTTTTTTACACTTTCTGGATAGGAAATCTTATATCGGTATCTGCTGTTATATTCCTGATA
>OHYF01001124.1_pt1 | contig 11382 bp, 9 predicted proteins | sample 1580111 | NCBI WGS metagenome assembly OHYF01 (sample SAMEA3882530, study PRJEB24775) | human gut metagenome | biome: human-associated habitat; feature: intestine environment; material: feces | place: Netherlands | collected 2009/2010
CAAAGTATAAGTCACTTGAATCAACTGATTCACTTCTTCATGGTTAGTAATTACAAAATCACACTCCTTCTTACCTTTATAATAATGCAAACCTTCCTGTATTTGCAAATTCCGGCGTAAATGAAGATAAACGGCATTCTCAAGTAATTTACCATTATCTTCACTTAGAGGATTAAGCAACACGGAACGTAAACCGTTGTCAATACAATAGTATTTCTTATCTCCACTACTCTCTTTTACGACCGAAGGCTCATACTTCGTTAATGAAAAAAACAAATAGATAGATTCTGTTTGTACAATTACATCATACAGGGTATTCTTTCCGATACTAACCCCCTGTGACTTCAACTCATTATAAATACGATTGATAGAGGTCGGTTTCGTCAAATTACTCATTACTCTCTTAATGAAGTAACGGACAGGTTCCGGATTCTTTATTTCATATCTTTCCACCAAATCCTTATAGAGCATTACGAAGAAATATTCCTGCAGAATACGGTCTTTCAACATAGGAATAGCAAGACTGACTTCGGGAAAACCACCTTGATGCAGGTACACTTTAAATGCATTTACAATGCGCGCCCTATATTCAGGTACATAATAATTGGTATCCACGCCTACAAATGAACAATACTCCCGAAATGAAAGAGGAAACTCTTCGTACTGCAATGTACGTCCCCGCAAGGAAGTGGCAAGTTCCGACGAAAGCATATTTGAATTACTGCCTGTAATAAAGATGTGTCTACACTCCTGTTCATACACCCTACACACAAACGGTTGCCAATCTTCCGCCATTTGTATTTCATCAAAGAACATATATACATCCTTCAAGGAAATATCAGGATATAGTTCCCGATAAGCCTGCAATATTTCATCTAAATTTTCAGCATCAAACTGCAAACGCTCATCGTCGAAATTCAGAAAAAGTATTTGTTCCTTCCGGATGCCTTTCTCCGAAATCAATTGATTGATTACCAATAAGAATAAAGAAGATTTGCCACAACGTCTTACACCCGGAACCGTAATAATTTTGTTACTATCTACAGGTAGCATCAATTCACGGGGATATACTTCCACAGGTAAACCCGCCTGGAAACCTGCAATCAACTGTTTTAGTAATTCCTTCTTCTTCATAAAGATAACATATTGAAATTATTTCTTTCTTAAAAAGACAAAAATAGAAAAAACTTTCTTTTTGAAAAAGAAATAGTAGACAAATCAACGGATTTTCTTTGTTAACCTAAAGATAACATTGTAATAACATTCTTCCATGAGCCTCTGCCTTACCTTTGCAACATCGAAAGAAACAAAAATGTATAACTAAAAAAATAACACCATTATGAAAACTTTAGTATTATCAGTAGTATTTGCAGTAACTTCAATCGTAAACGCAGTAAATAACAACAGTCTGGAAGGTTTTGCCTACAACACCCGCATGGATGGAGATCGTGTAGAAACCAAAAACGTATACAAAGTGAAAGAGGATAAATATCTTCAGAATCATCTGCAATATAACTATGCGTATGATGCCGAAGGACGTGTATCCAGCAAAGAGGTATCGAAATGGAGTAAAGGCAATCAACGCTTCGAGAAACAGTATTGCCTGAACTTCTCATACGACGGTGGAGAAGTAAACGTAGAATACGCAGCATGGAACAGAAAAGACAATGCCGATGTAAAAACCAAAGCCGTTTACCAAATCAATGGAATGGGCGTAAATTACCAAAGCTACGAATGGAACAAAAAAGAAAGTAGCTGGAATCTAATGGTAGAACACTCCACACAACCGGAAGAAATCATTCTGTTTGCAGAGAAATAAATTCAGGCATCGCAAATACACAGTACCTTAATTGTGCATTTATCCTGCTTTTTTCCTAACTTTGTCATTAAATCATTTACCATTTTGACAATGAAAAAAGAAAACCATATAGCCTTACATAGCACAAGTTTCATTCATGAAATCAAGCAAATTGTAACTGAAGCCCGACAGAAAGCCTACACCGCCATTAATTCGGCAATGGTAGAAGCCTATTGGCTGATGGGCAAGCGTATCGTGGAAGAGGAACAGCAGGGAAAAGAACGAGCCGACTACGGAACACAACTGCTAAAAGAACTCTCGACAGAACTTACGCAAGAGTTCGGGAAGGGGTTCTCAGTCCCCAGTCTTTACAACTATCGACTGTTCTATCAAACCTTTCCCGAAATATTCTCTACACCGTGGAGAATATTGAGTTGGTCTCATTACAAGCGCTTATTAACAGTTCCCAATCCTGAAGCCCGTGCATGGTATCTAAAAGAAGCACAAGAGCAGATGTGGAGTTACCGCACACTCAATCGCAACATCGGTTCACAGTATTACGAACGTCTGCTACTCTCGCACGACAAGGAAAAAGTGGAAACGGAAATGAAGTCGCTCACGCTTCCGTATCAGCAAGTTTATCAAGAATCCTACGGTAGCGGAGTTTATCGGATTGTCTCCAAATACCGACTTTACCGAATCCAAACTAGAATCGGCTATCATCAGCAACTTACAACGTTTCTTGCTTGAACTGGGAAAAGGATTCTCGTATGTAACACGCCAAAAATTAGTGCGTACCGAGAAGAAAGACTATTTCATCGACCTCGTCTTTTATAATTATTTATTAAAATGTTTCGTCCTTATCGATTTGAAAACAAATCCTATAACACATCAGGACGTGGGACAAATGGATATGTATGTGCGGATGTATGATGAACGGATACGTGGTGAAGGAGATAACCCAACCATCGGTATCGTTCTCTGTTCAGAAACAGACGAAGATATAGCCCGCTACTCAGTACTACATGACAATAATCAACTTTTTGCTTCCAAATATATGTTGTATATGCCTACGGAGGAAGAGTTACGCAGGGAGATTGAGCTACAAAAAACATTTTACCGCCTGCAACACTCGGAGAAAGGTATCGAAGAAGAATAATACTATTTGCTGAAGAATAATCTGCCGGTTATTTCTTTCCTGCCATATATACTCCCCCCATAATACAAGCAGCCCCGATCAGTGCAATAACTGTCAGATGTTCATCCAACAGGATAGCCGATCCTACCAAAGTGAACAGCGGATTGAGATAAATATAGTTGGAAGCGCGTACCGTTCCCAGATTTTTCAGTACGACATTCCAAACTGCAAAACAAATCAGGGAAGCAACCACACCCAGAAACAATAAATTCAACAGAACGGAAGGCTGAATGAGCAAAGAAAGGTCAGCCTTCCAAGGTTGAAACATAAAGACAGGAAGCGTAGTCAATATGCCATAGAAAAAGATCTTGCGAGTAATAAAAATAGTATTATACCTACCCGTCATCTTCTTCATTATCAGACTATAGAACGCCCATGAAAGAGCAGCAACCAAAGTAAGACAATCGCCCAACGGAGATATTTTCAAAACAAAACTCCCGTTATAAACCACCATTGCCACCCCTACCAATGCCATCAGTGAACCGCCTATCAAAGTGCGGGTAGCCTTTTCTTTCTTATAAATCATCAGTGAAAAGATAGTGGTGAGCAACGGAGCCGTACAAACAATAAACGCCACATTGGTAGCCAATGTAATGCCTAAAGCCATATTCTCCGTCAGAAAATAGACGGAACCGCCCGTAATACCACCCAACAACAACCAAAGTTCATCTTTCCAGTTATTTGCAAACAGCTTGCGTGGAGATATAAACCAGATACCAATATAAGCAATCAGAAAACGAAGCAGAAAGATTTCTTTCGGAGAAAGTCCATTGGTTATTAAAACTTTGGTGGAGATAAAAGTTAATCCCCACACTCCTACGGTGAAGATAGCTATCAGATGATAGGTGTAATTTTTCTTCTCATTCATACGTTCCCGATAAATTGGAGGCAAAGATATACCATTTCTACTTTTTGTACAATAAAACAGGGGATTTAATAGACGCCGGAAACGTTTTTAATAAATAAGGGTGACGTTTTTTAAAAACTTTACCCACGTTTATTAACAACATGATTAGAGTGTTTTTTAGCAATCTGGCAGAAAAATAAACAAAAAGGGATGTAATCTTCTCAGACTTCATCCCTTGAAATATCCTAAAAACACTTTTGTGTAAAATCCTATTGAATTAACTTAGCCATTTTTTGTATTACATTACTTGAATTAGTTTTAATAAGCACTTCACAAATATAAGCAATAAAAATTAGAAATTGTTCTGAATTAACAAAAATATTTATCTGTTTATCGTTTTTTTTTCAGTAATCGGCAATCTTAAAAGTAGATTTCCCAGTTTCAAAAAAATTGTAACTGAGAAAGCATGTAGAAGAGAATTGATTGAAAATATAAAAAGTACTCGGCTGAGTACTAATAATTGTGCTTAGACCTGACATCATCAAAAAGTTCATTATGTTACCAAAAAATAGATTGTAGAAAGAATATCCTATCTTTTATTCTTCAGAATTTTATTCATGAATTCAGTCATGTATTCGATTGTGGGATCGAACCAGGGTCTGAAAAACCAATAAGGATGTGGGGTATCTTCAAATGTATGTATTTCGGTGTAAGTTCCATATTTATTAAGTAAAGCAATAGCTTCGTCCCGGCCATTATGAAAACGAGGAATGGAACTGTTAATAAAACAAACCGGTGCCGAATTCTTACTTATCCAGTATAAAGCGGAAGCCTCTTCCCAATTTTTCTTCTGCTCTTGATAGGTTCCACCCAGCCAGATAGCATCAATAGGCAATGGCTTGTTACTATCTCGTGCTTGTTTGGCTCGGTTTATCGATTCGTCTGTAACAAAAGAAGAGATTCCATCCATATTGATGACAGCCCTAATCTTGCCGGAAGCATTCTTCATTCCAATTAACATCGCTAACTGACCACCTGCTGAACAACCGGATACGGCAATCTTTTCTTTATCAATGCCGAATCTTCCTGCATTATTGTATATCCATTCAATAGCGTCTTCCAAATCCTCCACCCCTGCCGGATAAAGCGCCTCTGGAATTAAGCGGTATTCCACAGGAATAGTTACATAACCTTTAGTTGCAATTTGTTGTGCCATTGGTACTTGTAATCCCAAATTTCCGGAGTTCCATCCTCCACCGTGAATCATCATTAAAACCGGATATTCTTTACCGTCATTAGGACGGTATATATTCATCTTTAATTCATGCTTACCCCATGCATTTTCTACTGTTTTATAAGTTACACCTTCATTGGCTAATACATTATCGGGTAGGCTAGCTCTTACGGGTTCAATGTAGGGACGGTAACGTAATTCTTTCTGATAAGTAGTGTTTAACGCAAAGGAAGTATCACGCGGAACACCGTCTATCACTACTGTTTGCGAAAAAGTGAATGATGTTGATAATAAACTGATTGCAAAAATTAAATATGTTTTCATGGTTAGCTATTTTTTGCAGTACTTTCCCTGCCGATTATTTCTGCTTGAATGATCTCTTCTTTTATTTCTATCGGATTATCATTTTTTCCGGCTAAAATTTCAAAATAAAGATTAGCGGCTTTTCTGCCGATCTCTATGCTTTTTTGATTGACTGCAGACAAAGTAGGTGTAGTAATCTCCGTCAGAATATCATTTCCAGAGCCTATTATTCCTAATTCTTGGGGAACTTTAATACCTAAAGAGTTAGCTACTTGCAACACACATAGAGCTTGCTCGTCAGAAAAAGTCAAAAATGCATCTGGAGGAGTATTGGATGACAACAATAGAGTTATAATTTCCTTTGTTTTATCTTTCTGAATAGCATTGTCATAAATATGGCTGGTAAGCCCTGAAGTTTTCATTGCCTGCAGGTAGCCTCTTTTTCTTAACTGGTCAATAGTAAGCTGTTCTGTCCACCCCAAAAAAACTATATTTTGGTATCCTTGATTGATCAGATGCATGGTTGCATTGTATGCAAGCTTTTCATTGTCATTAGTTACTTTATAACTATTAAAGTTTTCAATAAATCTATCAATCTGAATCAAGATAGTATCATGGTTTATGATATTCTGAAGATGTTCTGAAGAATTAGTCTCAGCAGATACAGAAATTAAAATACCATCTACATTTTGGCGTATTAACGTATCAATAGCTCTACACTCCTTTTCATACGACTCTTGTGATTGACAGATAATTAAGCCATAATCATGTTCAAAACAAACTTCTTCAATGCCTGCAATCAATTCTGAAAAGAAACTCTTATTTATATGAGGAACAATTACTCCTATCGTTTTAGAAATTCCCATCCTGAGATTGGCAGCGTAAGAGTTATGTTTATAATTTAAATCCTTGGCAGCCTTTCTCACTTTCTCTTTCATCTTATCTCCCACCGAAGGATGATTATTTAATGCCTTGGAAATATAAGAAGGTGACAGGTTTATTGCTTTAGCAAGATCATAAATGGTTACTCTTTTATTATTCATCTTTGTTAATTCTGATTTGCTTGCAAAAATAGAGCTTTTTTTTGAATAATTTCAATCGATTGAAAGAAATATAGGAAAAAGTTTGCAATCGATTGAAAAACCTATTATATTTGCAATCGATTGAATTTTTTTATTCTGAAATAAAAACAACTAAAAAGAAAATAACATGGAATGGGAAAAGAGGTGAATATCTATCCCGGTAAATTTTACAACATATTATTTGAATAGTAAACAAAATAATATTTATCCAAAATGAATAATAAAGTATCATTGAAAAAACACCTTGTTCTTTTTTTGCTTCTTGGCTGCAATACTGTAGCTTTTTCGCAATTAGGAACAGGCATTTCAGCAAGGAAACCGGCATTGCCGACTTACAGTACCCCTTACGTAATACCTACGGTTAAAGATGTAAAAAATATCGTAGACCGGATACAACAAAGAGTAGAGAAAAACTCGCTTTTTTATCTTGTTGATTCTATTAACGGACAAACAATTTCATACTCTCAGCCTAATAAAAATGCGATTTATCCACAAGGAGCATTTTACTTTATAGAGTGGTCATATCCAAATGGTGTCTCACTTTCTGCCTGCAACGATCTTTATGAAACTACCAATGATACGACATATTTCAATTATGCCATACGCTTTTTTGATTTCACTTTTAAAGCTATGCCTTATTTCCGGACAATGGAAGAAAACGGCCTGATACGACATCATCCGTATAAAAAAATGATCCATATGGCAGCATTAGACCATTGTGGTGCAATCGGGGCAGCGTTGATAAAAATCCAGAAAAGATATCCCGACCCTAGATTCAGGGAATGGATAGATACCATAGCAGATTATATTTATAACAAGCAGTATCGTTTGCGCGATAGGACAATAGCCCGCCAACGACCGCAACCTCAATCGCTTTGGGCAGATGATTTATATATGTGTATTCCTTTTCTGGCACAAATGGGATCTTTAACCGGCGATAAAAAATATTACGAAGATGCTGTTAGGCAAGTAGTACAATTATCTGCAAGACTCTTTGATCAGCAAACCGGCTTGTACGACCATGGTTGGAATGTGAACTCAGCAGCAGATGACCCACAATTTTATTGGGGACGGGCAAATGGCTGGTGTATTATGGCCATGGCTGAGCTATTGTCGGTGTTACCAGAAAACTTTGAAGGTCGGGATAAAGTGTTAGCGCTATACCGCAGGCATGCACAAGCATTGGTACATTTGCAGGATGGAACCGGTTTATGGCACAATCTACTCGACCAACCCCGATCATATCTGGAAACCTCAGCCAGTGCCATTTTCGTTTACAGTATTGCAAAAGGGGTAAATGAAGGCTGGCTCAGTCATATTTACGGCTCTGCTGCTCTTGCAGGATGGAATGCACTTGCTACAAAAGTTACTGAATCAGGCGAAGTGTGCGATATTGTGGAAGGTACAACGCTTGCTCATGATAATGTTTATTATTTTAATAGAGGTAAAAGCTGTACCACCAATTTTCACGGAACCGTAATGAGAGCTGGTTCGGAAATTATTCGCTTATTAAACAATCCTCGATTCGTAATAGAATCTCCTGTGCCCAATAGCACTATTCACGTTAAGTTAAGAGCGGATATCCAATCAAAATAAGTAAAATATGAATATTGATTATATAATCTGTGCTACTTGATACAGACAATAATAGGATGCCGAATGCGTGGAAAATCATTCAGTATTCCAATCATAGTAATCCAACTGATGCAAATCTTATAACAGTTGACAAAATATATCCGAACATAGAAATTTATCTGAATAGTTTAGTCGAAAAAATAACAGTGATGAAAATACAATTATTTAATCAAATTTGAAAACCCATTTTTTTGGTGAAGTAGTTGCAATCAATGGTTCAGAAAATTATATCCAAGCACAGTAAACAAATAAGATAATTAACTGAATTACAAAATCTTAACCATGAATCAGTAGTAATCTTTCAACTTTTGATTCGCATGAATAACATAATAAAAACAATTTATGAGAAATTTACTATTTGTAATTATCTTGCTTATGTCAAGTTTGCAGCTAACGTTTGCACAAGACAAATGTAGCCATTTTTGGTATGCACAACCAGCATCTGATTGGAAATCGGCATTGCCAATAGGTAACGGTAGAATTGGAGGTATGATTTTTGGTGATCCTTCAACAGAACAAATTGTGATTAATGAGAATACAATTTGGTGTGGTCCTCCACTTCCTCCAAACAATCCTAAAGGTCCCGAATTAATCAATAAAATGCGTAATCTTATTTTCAACGGAAAATATGAAGAAGCAGTAATCGTTTGTGAGAAAGAGTTCGCAGATGGAGTACACGAAAATGCGAGAAGTTATCAACCTTTTGGATTCTTGAATATTGATTTTAAAGATAAAGGAGCAATAAGCAACTACAAACGATGGTTGGACTACACAAAAGCCATAACTTATGTAAGCTACACACAAAACGGTGTAACCTATACCCGTGAGGCTTTTGTAAGTAAACCAAATGAAGTAATGGTTGTGAGAATCACTGCCGACAAACCGGGACAAGTTTCGTTTAAATCTAAATATACACGTCCGTTTGGAGCAACTACAAAGGCAGAAAACAATCGTAGTCAATACGTACAAGGACAAGCCTATGCTGAAAATGGAGAGTTTGTAGGTGTGAAGTTTGAAGGAATAATTAACTATTATAACGAAGGCGGTAAAATAAAAGCTAACGAAACAGATATAGAAATAAACAATGCCAATAGTGTAACAATAATGATAGCTATTAGCACAGATTACAATATACACGATACGAAGAATGTTTTAACTCATAATCGTAAAAAGATTTGCGAAAAGCAATTATCGCAAGCACAAAAGTTAGGTTACAAAAAACTTAAACAAACTCACATTGACGAATATTCAGCATTATACAATCGTTCGTCATTTGATATTGCATTTAACACACCTGTTAATAATAACCCTATCGACAAGCGCATTCAGTTGGCGGCAAGTGGGCAGATAGATTCGGAACTACTGTTTGAATACTACAATTATTGCAGATATTTGTTTATCTCATCTTCAAGAAAGGGTGGCTTGCCTATGAATCTTCAAGGAATTTGGAATCCATTAATGTTAGCTCCTTGGAGATCTAATTTCCATATCAACGTAAATATACAAGAAGCTTATTGGTTTGCCGAACAAGCTAATTTGTCTGAATGTCATGAACCTATATTTACATTGACAGAGAATCTTATTAAGAATGGAAAAGAGACAGCCCAAGTTATGTTTGGAACTAAAAGAGGCTCAGTTGCAGGTCATCGTACTGATGCCTGGTTTTATGCTCCTCCCACTTTCCTCAAAGCACACTGGGGTATGTCTATCACAAATGCTGCATGGCTATGCTTACACCACATGGAACATTACAGATATACTCTTGACAAAGAATTTTTAAAAACAAGAGCTTTACCTGTATTAAGAGAAACTGCATTATTCTTCGTTGATTGGCTTGTCCCTGACCCACGAAGTGGAAAACTTGTATCTGGTCCTACTGCATCTCCCGAAAATCGTTTTAAAGTAAATGGAAAAGTTGCAAGTTTAACTATGGGCTGTACTTACGACCAAGAAATTATATGGAATACATTTAGAGATTTTCTTGAAGCATGCAAAATATTAGGCATTAACAACGAAGAAACAGTTGAAGTTGAAGCAAGTATGAAAAAACTTAGTATGCCAACTATTGCTAACGATGGACGTTTGATGGAGTGGACAAAAGAGTTAGAAGAAACAGAACCGGGACATCGTCATATTTCGCACTTGTGGGGTATGATGCCAGGAAACAGAATTACTCAAGACAAAACTCCGCATCTTGTTGATGCTGTACGTAAATCTTTGGATTACAGATTAAATCATAATTATCATGCCCAAGGTTGGAGCTTAGGATGGGTTACTTCTATGCTTGCTCGTTTGAAAGAGGGTGATAAGAGTTTAGATATGATGCAGCACAATTATTTCACAAAAGCATACCCTAATATGTTTGTCGATGCTCACGGTCGTCCACAAGTAGGCGATATGATGGGAGTTCCTTTGGCAATGATTGAATTGATACTTCAAAGTCATACAGATTATATTGACTTGTTGCCTTCATTACCTACTGCCTGGAAAGATGGAAAAGTGACGGGCTTGTGTGCACGTGGTGCATTTGTTTTTGATATGGAATGGAAAGCCGGAAAACTCATCTCTACTAATATAAAATCCTTAAAGGGAGGGAAATGTCTTCTGCGGTATGAAGGAAAAGTAAAAGAACTATCAACGGAAGCAGGGAAAAGTTATCAAGTAACTTTCTAATCTATACTGATTTATAAATTGTTTTAAACTAACAAAAGTGTTTATCAGTAAATAGTTTGTTTTCAATATTGCAGGAATATTCTTTCAATAGTAAAGCTAAAGCCAACTAATTCACAATGAATTAGTTGGCTTTTTTGTGTCTTTAGATATCACTAAACAGGAAAAAATATATATTTTCAAATGTTCCGCTACCTGTCTGAAACGTATCCGAACCGTACTTGCTCCGTACATTCTTCGGTCAAAAGTACTTCTACACGGAGAAAGTACGGCTTTGGTACGAAGCAAGTGTATCCCTGGTATGGTACAGACAAATACTTTTTTGTTGTACTAAGCTATGAATCTGAAAATAAACCCGTAAATTTGCACCGTTTAATAAAGTATATAACTAAGTATCAACCATAAAATAACGAAAGAAAACCATTATGGAGTACAATTTCAGGGAGATTGAAAAGAAGTGGCAGAAAAGGTGGGTGGAAGAGAAAACCTACCAAGTGAAGGAAGATGAGACGAAGCAGAAGTACTATGTACTAAACATGTTCCCCTACCCCTCCGGTGCGGGCCTACACGTAGGACACCCGCTGGGATACATTGCTTCGGACATTTATGCTCGTT
>OHYF01001144.1_pt1 | contig 11172 bp, 13 predicted proteins | sample 1580111 | NCBI WGS metagenome assembly OHYF01 (sample SAMEA3882530, study PRJEB24775) | human gut metagenome | biome: human-associated habitat; feature: intestine environment; material: feces | place: Netherlands | collected 2009/2010
GTCCTGGGCATGAGCGTATTTTTCCGTGTTGCAAAGATCGAGGTCGTGGGCAACTCCATCTACACGGCCGAGGAGGTCGTCGAGGCCTCCGGCATTGGCACGGGCGACAATCTGTTTTTCATCAACCGTTTCTCGGCCGCCAGCCGCATCTTCAGCAAGCTCCCGTATGTGGACAAAGCGAAGGTCACGCGCGCGCTGCCCAACCGCGTCACCATCACGATCCAGGAGAGCAGCGCCATGGCCTATGTTCAGGTGGATGGCGGTTACTGGGTTTTGGACCAGAACTGCAAGCTGCTCAAATCCGTCACGGAGAGCGAGTTGACCGGCCTTGCCCGGGTCGACGGCATTACGCCGGTCGAGCCGAAGGTCGGCGAGGTGCTCAACGCCGGTGAGGCCGATGCGCCGAAGGTCACGTATCTGGCGGCGATCCTCGGCCAGCTGCTCACGCGCGACATGGCGTCCAAGGTCACGGTCATCGACCTGTCGGATGCGTCCAACCCCGGCTTCACCTATGACGGACGATTCACGGTGCGCCTCGGCGCGAATGAAAATGTCGAGTACAAATTCGGTATGCTGCAAAGCGCGGTCTCCCAGCTCACGGCCAGCGATGCCGGCACCATCGACCTGTCGATCGACAAACGCGCACATTTCAGCCCCGGCTGATTGTTCACAAAAAAAGATTGACCTGATAAGGAAAACGATATAAAATGGGAAAGAATAAGAACAAACAGAAGCGCAACCCGCCAAAAAACGGCTTCCAGAGCGCGCATGCGCCGGCCGCCGATACAAATAGAAACAACAGGGAGGAACCGAATATGTCCTTTGCTACCGAGTCCGGTCCGGAAAATGTCGTCACCATCAAGGTCGTTGGCGTCGGCGGGGCCGGCAACAACGTCGTAAACCGCATGGTTAAGTCCGGCACTCAGGGAATTGAGTACGTGGCTGTCAATACAGATAAGCAGGCTCTGGCCGTCTCCAGCGCAGACCAGAAGATCCAGATCGGCGAGAAGCTGACCCACGGTCAGGGCGCCGGCAGCGATCCTGACGTCGGCAAGCGCAGCGCCGAGGAGAGCCGCAACAACATCGCCAAGAGCCTGGAGAATGCGGACATGGTCTTCATCACCGCCGGCATGGGCGGCGGCACCGGCACGGGCGCAGCGCCCACGATCGCGGACATCGCCCGCGAGGCCGGCATCCTGACCGTCGGCGTCGTCACCAAGCCCTTCAAGTTCGAGGGCAAGCGCCGCATGGATCAGGCCATGGTCGGCATCAACGAGCTGCTGGGCAAGGTCGACTCCCTGCTCATCATCCCGAACGACCGGCTGAAGTTCGCCACCGACCAGAAGGTCACGCTGGCCAACGCCTTCGAGATCGCGGACGATGTCCTGCGTCAGGCCGTCGTGAGTATCTCGGACCTCATTAAGAACACCGGCTTCATCAACCTCGACTTTGCGGACGTCACCTGCGTCATGAAGGACGCCGGCTTCGCCCACATGGGCGTCGGCCGCGCCGCCGGCAAGGGTAAGGCGGAGGACGCCGCCCGCATGGCCGTGGCCAGCCCCCTCATGGAGACGTCCATCAACGGCGCGCGCGGCGTGCTCATCAACATCACCGGCTCTGAGGATATGGGCCTGGAGGATGTCGAGACGGCCGCAAACCTCGTTCAGGAGGCTGCGCACCCGGACGCCAACATCATCTTCGGTGCGAGCTTCGATCCCTCGCTCGACGACGAGATCCGCGTGTCCGTCATTGCCACCGGCTTCGACGGGCCGAGCAGGCTGCCGCCGCTCCGGCGCAGGCCCCCGCTGCCGGCCTCTACACGGCCGCGGCGACCGCTGCCAAGGCTGCTGCTCCGGCTGCGGCCCCGGCCGCTCCGGCGACGCCGGCTCCGGCCGCTGCCCCGGCTGCGGACGCTGCCGCGCCCGCGGAGGAAGATCCGTTCGACAGCATCTTCAAGATCTTCAATTCCAAGTAATTCGACATTTTTTGACCAAAACCGCCTTCGCTCCTGTGAAGGCGGTTTTTGCATTCCAACGGAGGAGGCAGCCGCTTGAAAAACTGGCGTATTACCCGCGTTCTGATGTCCATGGCGGACACGTTTCTCGCCCGGCGCGTGACGCGCTCGGCGGCCGAGCTCGCCTACTGCATGGTCATGGCGCTGTTCCCGGCCATCATCTGCATATACGACCTGCTCGCGCTCATCCTGCGCGACCCGGCCGCCGTGCTGCGCATCGTCGAGACGCTCGTGCTCCCGCGCGAGACGCAGGCGCTCGTATCGGACTTTCTGACTTACGTGTCCGGCAACACGAGCGAGGTCATGTTCTTTGCCGCGCTGCTGGTCATGATCACGAGCGCGTCGGCCGCTTTCCGCGCCATGGCCGCCATCGTCGGCGAGATCCACGGCGGCAAACGCTTCGGCATCGTGCGCAGCACGATCGTGAGCGTGGCCTTTTCCGTGGCGTTTCTGCTGGTGCTGTACCTGTGCATCCTGCTCATGCTGACCGGCAAGCACTTTCTGCTCTGGCTCGATGCGCTGCTGCCGCATGTGAGCATCGTCTGGTCATGGACATGGCTGCGGTTTTTGATCCTGTTTGCCATTCTGCTGATGATGATCCTGATCCTCTACCGGCTCACCACGCCGCGCCGGCCGCAGCACCGGGTGCTGCCGGGGGCGGTGTTTTCCGCCGTGGCGATCCTGCTGTCGTGGCTGATCGGCAACAGCACAAAGTATTCCCTCGTGTACGGATCGCTCGCTTCGGCCGTGATCCTGCTGTTCTGGTTTCAGGCGTTCGGACTGCTGCTGATCCTTGGCGTGCTGCTCAACCATGCGCTTGAGGTGACTGCGGAACAAGAACCGTAGATGTGCCTGCTTCCTCGGAAAAGTTTGGAATCTTCCTTTACAAACCGACAATTTTCACGTATGATAATTGGTTAAGAAGAGTTTGTGAGCCGAAGACGGCTTTTGCGCCGAAAAATTGATCGAATTCAGATTTTTTTGCAATAAAATTCGTTTTCAGGCATTATTCTCATGTGGGGTAATTCTATGCAAAATGATGATATGCACAGCGCCGGTTCGTGCATGGCCAGCGGCCAGCCGCCGGATGATGCGCTCATACTGCGCATCGCGCAGGGGGATACTGCGGCACTGGAAGTGCTGTATCGCCAGACGTCCTCCTCCATTTACGGCTTCGCGCTGTCCATCCTTCGGGATCCTGTGGCGGCGGAGGACGTGATGCAGGACACGTTTGTGAGCGTGATGCAGTCGGCACCGGGCTATCAGCCGTCGGGCAAACCGATGGCGTGGCTGCTGACGATCGCGCGCAATCTGGCGTTGATGCGCCTGCGCAAGGCAGAAAGTAAGAACCTGTCCTTTGATGAGCTGTTTCATGTGGAGGATACGCATGACGCTTATCAGACGACGGAAAACCATATGGTGCTTGAAAAAGTGCTGCATACGCTCACGGACGGCGAGCGGCAGATCGTGATGCTGCACGCGCTGTCCGGACTCAAGCACAGAGAAATTGCCGACCTGCTGGGTATCCCGCAGGCAACCGCTATTTCACGCTATAACCGCGCGCTGGCAAAGCTGCGCAATTCGATGGGAGGTGACGATCTTGACCGATAAGGAATTGCTGGAACGGCTGCGGGCTGAGGTCGCCGCCGTAACGCCGGATTGCTGGAGCGGCATCCTTGCGCGCGTCCAGTCTCCGGCGCAGCAGCCGGAGGAAGCGCCGGTCGTCCCGATGCCGGAGCGCAAGCGCCGCAGTGCCTGGCGGGGCTGGGTCGCCGCAGCGGCAGTGTTTTTCCTGGTCATCCTCGGTGGCGGGCTGTATGCTACGCAGGTGCCAGGCGGCGTCGCCACGCTCGATGCCAACCCCAGCATCGAGCTGACGGTCAATAAGCTCGGCCGCGTCCTGTCTGCCCGTGCGTGCAATTCGGACGCACAGCTTGTGCTCGACGGTCTGGAGCTGCGCAACCAGTCCCTGCAGACGGCGGCGGACGCGATCGTCGCCAATATGCAGGCGAACGGCTATGTCTCGGCGGATGCGAATTCGATCCTTGTGACGGTCGAGGCCGGCAAGGGCGATGCGCGCTTGTGCGGCCGGCTGGCGGACGCTGTGGAAAGCGCCCAGACGGACTGCGGCATGGAGTCGGCGGTCCTTGCACAGGTGCTCGAGGACGATCCTGCGCTGGAGGCGTATGCCTCTGCCGTGGGCGTCAGCGCCGGCAAGGCAATGCTGATCCGGCAGATCAGCGCCCAGGTGCAGGATCTGACCGGCAGCGAGCTGGTCGGCCTGCCGATCAATGACCTGAACATTCTGGCGGCGTCCAACCAGGTGGAGCTTTCCGGCATCGAATCCATCGGCGCTGCCAGCACCGGCGTATATGTTCCGTATGACAAGGCGCTGCAGGCGGCGCTTACGTGCTGCGGCCTGACTACGGATGACGTGACCAGGGCGAGTATGCGCTTTACGCTCATTGACGGCGAGATGGTCATGGAGTTCGTGCTCTCGGACGGCGAGCGGCACTATGTGTGCAGCGTCGATGCCGAAACGACTGAGGTCTGCCGCCTGACGGGCGATGAGCCGAAGCGGCCGGAAGAGGCGGAGATCGTTCCGGTCTCGCCGGTGGTGCGGCCGAATTCGCCCGTGACGCCGGCGCCGACTCCGACGCCCACCCCGATGCCGGAGCCGACACCGACACCGACGCCGATGCCGACGCCTGCCCCTACGCCGACTCCGACGCCGACGCCGCCCGTCGGCCCGGTCACGCAGGAGCAGGCGCTGAAGATCGCCATTGCGGCGGCCGGTATCTCGGAGAGCGACCTGGCCGCGTGGGATGTTCAGCTCGACGAGAGTGGTGTGCAGCCGGTCTACCGCGTGACGCTTACGACGGTGTACTACTTCCACCCCCGCTACGTCGTGGCTGTCGATCAGCAGACCGGAACGGTGCTCTCGGTGGAACGGTCCGCATAATTCAAGCAACGAAAAGGACGCCCGGTCGGGCGTCCTTTTTTGCTGCGCGCAGATATGGCGCATCCCTCTGCCGGTGGGGCAGAGGGATGCACGACTTCAGTTCATGAATTTTTCGATCGCCTGATTCAACTCGTCGATGGCCTGCTGGTCGCCGGTCTCCACAGCGTCGGCCAGACAGTGGTCGATGTGATCCTTCAGGATGATCTTTGCTGTGTTGTTGAGCGCCGAGCGCACGGCTGCGAGCTGGATGAGCACCTCGGCACAGTCGCGCCCGTCCTCTACCATGCGCTTGACCGACTCCAGATGGCCGATCGCGCGGGCCAGCCGGTTGATGACCGCCTTGGTCTGCGTGTGGGTGTGCGGGTGCGCGTGGGTGTGCCCCTCGCCGCCGTGGCAGTGGGTGATGACGTTGCCGTTCTCGTCCACGTGCGTGTGCACCATCGTGTTGGGATCCTGTTCCGCCATGGTATCATCTCCTGTCATTTCGCCGCAATTTTACCGTGTTTTGCGCCGCTTGTCAATGCGCAGCCTCAGTAACCGTCGGCCTGCAGCGCGGCGCGCAGCTTCTCGATGGCCTTTTTCTCGATGCGTGAGACGTATGACCGGCTGATGCCGCAGCGCTGCGCGGTCTCGCGCTGCGTCAGCGCCTCACCGCCGCCGATGGCATAGCGCAGGCGGATGATCTCCGCTTCACGCGCATCGAGCACTTCGCCGATGCAGCGCCGCAGCGCCCGGCTGACCTCGTCCGCCTGGAGGTGTTCGTCCATGTCGTCGTCCTCGGACAGGATGTCGATCAGCGACAGGTTGTTGCCGTCGCCGTCCGTGTCGAGCACGTCCGAGAGCAGCATTTCCGACGCATTCTTGCGCGTGCTGCGAAAATACATCAGGATCTCGTTTTCGGCGCACTTGCTGGCGTACGTCGCCAGACGCACGCCCTTGTCGGGCCGGTAGGTGTTGATGCCCTTGATGAGCCCGATCGTGCCGATCGAGATCAGGTCGTCCGTGTCATCATAGTGCGTGTAGTATTTTTTGATGATGTGCGCCACCAGCCGCAGGTTGCGCTCAATGAGCACGTTGCGCGCCTCCAGATCGCCCTGCAGCCAGGCGTCGAGATATTTGCGCTCCTCGGCCTCGCTCAGCGGACGCGGGAACGAGCCGCCGGGCGTCAGGCGCAGCATCAGAAATGCACTGCTCATCATCAGCATCAGGGTACTGTACAGCATTTTCAGCCCTCCGTTTCTGCCTGTGGCCATTCTATTCGGCGGCTGCAAGTACACTTGCCTGCCACACAATTTTCCGGATGTGCGCAAATGTTACACAACAAAGCGTTGATTACTGAATAAAAAATGACGGTGCGACGAAGAAAATCATACGTTATACTTGACAAAATGCCCAAAAAGCGTTAATCTTTGAACAGAAGGCCATCCCGGATTGAAAAATGGCCGGTGTGCTCAAAATTGAAAGGAGAACATATCATGGATTACAAAACTCTGAGTGTGAAGACGTTTATCGAGGACATGAACGGCAAAGAGATCATGATGAAGACGGTTCCGTCCCTGACCAAGTATCCCCTGAAGCTCTTCTACAAGAAGACCGTCGGCGACATCGTCAATCTCGTTCGCAGCAAGAAGCTCGTTCCGGAAGATGCCATCCAGGCTTTCATCAAGGACGTCGAGGCGCTCTAAGTTATCTCATATGCAACAGATCCCCTGCCAGCCGGCAGGGGATCGTTTTTTGCCTGCCCGGTTTACATAACTCTTATTTTTGCGCTGAAACGCAAAAAACCGGATTGACAATCCGTTCAACTTGTGATACAAAGTAAGAAAAGTAATACAATTCTTACAGGAGGCGGATCGCATGGAGACCATGCAGGACAAATTCATGACCACGGTGCGCATCGGCCCAAAGGGGCAGATCGTGATCCCGAAGGAGGTGCGCGCGATGTTTGGGCTCGCGCCGGGGGACTCGCTCATCCTGCTGGCAGACCGCGAGCGCGGCATCGCGCTGCAGAGCAGCAGCTACTACGATTCGTTCGTGCGCGCGGTGTTCGATCAGGGCGCGCAGGCGGCCGCGCCGGATGTGCCCGAGGCCGAGACGAAGGTGTTTGCCTCCGCGCTGGAGCGGGAGCTGAAGAAGGGGGACGGCAAGTGAACATTCTGGAAGTGGAGGGCCTGTGCAAGACCTATCCGGCGTTTGCGCTGCGCGATGTGTCGTTCGCAGTCGAGCCGGGGACGATCATGGGCTTCATCGGCCGCAACGGCGCCGGCAAGAGCACGACCATCAAGTCCATGCTCAACCTCGTGCACCCGGACAGCGGCCGCGTGACCATGTTTGGCCAGGATTTTTACGCCAACGAGCCGGCCTGCAAGCAGCAGCTCGGCGTGGTGCTCGGCGGTGTGGATTTTTACCCGAATAAGAAGCTGCGCAGCATCACGAACGTGACGCGGACGTTTTACGACCGCTGGGACGAGGACAAATACCGGCACTATCTGCAGCTGTTCGCGCTCGACGAGACGAAGAAGGTCTCGCAGCTCTCGTCCGGCATGCGCGTGAAGTATATGCTCGCGCTTGCGCTCTCGCACGATGCGCGCCTGCTCATCCTTGACGAGCCGACGAGCGGACTCGACCCCGTGTCGCGCGACGAGCTCATGGAGCTGTTTCGCGGCGTGGTCAAAAGCGGCGAGCGCAGCATCCTGTTTTCGACGCATATCACGTCCGATCTCGAAAAGTGCGCCTCGCACATCACGATGATCAAGGACGGGCAGATCCTGTGCAGCGACACGCGCGACGGGTTTCTCGCGCGCTATCGCGCGCAGTTCGGCGACGGGCAGATGTCGCTCGAGGACATTCTTGTGCGCGTGGAAAGGAGAAGCTATGACAGCGAAGATTTTCTCTAAGGACCTGCGCCTTGCAGCGCACCCGATGATGTACGTGTTCGCGCTCTTCGGCGTCATGCTCATCATCCCGAACTATCCGTACACGGTCGTATTTTTCTACGGCCTGCTCGGCATTTTCTTCACGTTTCTCAACGGCCGCGAGAACAAGGACGTCTATTACTGCGCCGTGCTGCCGGTCACGAAGCGTGACCAGGTGCGCGCCCGCGCCTGGCTCGTCGTGGCGGTGGAGCTGGCGGAGCTCGTGATCGCGGTCCCGTTTGCGTTCCTCTCCGCGCGCATCAATCCCAACGGCACGAACCTCGCCGGCATCGACGCAAACGTCGCGCTCTTCGGCTGTGTGCTGCTGATCTACGGCGTGTTCAACGTTGTGTTCCTGCCCGTGTTTTATAAGACGGCCATCCGCGCCGGGCGAGCGTTTCTGCTCGCGGTCATCCCGATGACGGTGCTCATGGTGCTCGTCGAGGCGCTGTCCCATTTTCCGGTCGTCGGGCCGTATCTCGATGCGACCGGTCAGGTGCGGCAGCTGCCGGTACTGGCCGTGGGGCTGGCGGCGTTTGCGCTGCTGTCGTGGCTGGCATACCGGAAGGCGGCCAAAAACTACGAGCGGGTCGATCTGTGACGGGGGACTTGCCGGAACGCGAAAAATATGCTATCCTGAAAAGCAGCTCGTGTGAGCTGCTTTTCATTTTTTCGTCCGGGAGGGATCTGCATGAAGAACAAACGTCTCTGGCTGTCGGTGACGCTGACGGTCCTGGTCGTCGTATGCGCCATGCTCATCCTATCGCGCATCAACGAGACGCGCAGCGACGCCGCGCCCGCCGCGCCGACGGATCTGATTCTCCCGCCGGACATCCAGACGACGGCGCAGCCCGATACGAAGAAGTATGACGACCTGCCGGATGTGGATATTTCCTCTTGGGAGTATCTCATTGCGAGTCAGGCGCATAATATCAGCGACTATGTTCCGGATGTGAGCAAGATCAGCGGCTCGCAGTCCACGTTCGATTCCCGCGCCGTCGACGCGCTCAATGCGCTGCTCAAAGCGGCCAGGGACGCCGGCTGGAGTCCGTATATCTACTGCGCCTACCGTCCGTACCTGACGCAGGAGCAGCAGTATGAGGATCAGGTCAGCGAGAATATGCGCAAGGGCGACACGCGTGACGAGGCTGAGACGGCCGCAGCGCGCGTGGCCGCGCCCCCCGGCACGAGCGACCATCAGACCGGCCTCGGCGCGGACATCGTTGACCAGTACTATTCCTCGCTGAGCGTGGACACGGTCAACGCGCGCTTTCTGACCTGGCTCGCCGACAACTGCGCTGACTACGGTTTCGTCATCCGCTACCCGTCGGACAAGGTCAGCATCACCGGACGCAACGAGCCGTGGCACGTGCGCTATGTCGGCGACGCGGCGGCGCGGTTCATGACCGAGCACAACCTCTGCCTGGAGGAATTCGTGGCGTTGTACCAGTAAGTGTCCGGCGGCGCAAAAAAAGGCTTGCATTGTCCGGCGCGGGATGGTATGATATTGCCGTACGAAGGAAGCAGGATTTGACAGAGTGGGCACTCGCCCACTCTTTTTCTTGATGTCTTTCGAAGTGTCAGAAAATGGAATGGTGATCTATGAGTAAATTGACAGATGCCGTCCTGGCGCTGGCCGGGCCTGTGGCCGTGCAGCAGGGATGCGAGATCTGGGACGTGGAGTACGTCAAGGAAGCGGGCAGCCGCTACCTGCGCGTGTATATCGACAAGCCGGACGGCGTGTCGATCCAGGACTGCGAGGATTTCAGCCGTGCGCTCGATCCGATCCTCGACGAGGCCGACCCCATTCCCGACAGCTATATTTTCGAGGTGTCGTCCGCGGGTGCGGAGCGGCAGCTCAAGCGCCCGGGCGATTTCGAGCGCTTTCTCGGCGCGCAGGTCGAGGTGCGGCTCTACCAGCCGGTCGACGGCAGCAAGGTGCACATTGGCACGCTCGAGCAGTATGACAACGGCGACGTGACCGTCTCTGACGGCAAGACCAGCCGTGTCTTTCAAAAATCCGCCATCGCACAGGTGCGCCTGCACCTGACCATATAAGGAAAGGGAATTCGACCATGAACGCAGAATTTTTTGACGCAGTTGCAGATATCGAAAAAGAAAAAGGTATTCCGCGCGAATATATGTATGAGAAGATCCGTCAGGCCATGCTGACGGCGTTCCGCAAGGACACGCCCGACTGCGAGGACAACGTGGAGGTCATTCTCGACGAGGCGAAAAAGAAGATCGAGATGGTCGTCAAGAAGACGGTCGTCGCGCGCGTCATCGACCCGTATGTTGAGATCAGCGAGGAGGCGGCGCACCGCATCAGCAAGCGCGCCAAGATCGGCGACGTGGTCAGCGTCCCGGTCGAGACCAAGCAGTTCGGCCGCATCGCGGCGCAGGCTGCCAAGCAGGTCATCATTCAGGGCATCCGCGAGGCGGAGCGCGGCATGATCTACGAGGAGTTCAACTCCAAGGAGCACGAGATCCTCACCGGCGTCGTCAATAAGATCGACCCGCGCACCGGCTGCGCGTTTTTGAAGATCAGCTCCAACTCGGACTATACCGAGGCCATGCTCGCCCCGGCGGAGTGCATCCGCGGCGAGGTGCTGCATGAGGGCGACCGCATCAAGGTCTACGTGGTCGAGGTGCGCAACAGCACGCGCGGCCCGCAGGTGCTCATCAGCCGGACGCATCCGGGCCTGGTCAAGCGCCTGTTCGAGTTGGAAGTGCCGGAGATCTTTGACGGCACGGTCGAGATCAAGTCCATCGCCCGTGAGGCCGGCAGCCGCACGAAGATGGCCGTCTGGGCGGAAGATCCGGTCATCGACCCGATCGGCGCGTGCGTCGGCCCGAAGGGCGGCCGTGTCGCAAGCGTCGTCAACGAGCTCGGCGGCGAGAAGATCGACATCGTCAAGTACAGCGAAGACCCGGCCCAGTTTATCGCCGCCGCCCTGGCGCCTGCCGACGTGGTGGATGTGTGGATGGCGGACGAGGGCAAGGCCTGCCGCGTCATCGTGCCGGATGACCAGTTGTCCCTGGCCATTGGCAAGGAGGGACAGAACGCCCGCCTGGCGGCCCGCCTCACCGGCTACAAAATCGACATCAAGCCGGAGAGCTATCACGACGAGGAAGAGCCCCCTGCCGGGGGCGCCCCGGAGGCCGCGGACACGGCGGAAGCGTCCGCTGTGGAGCCCGTGGACGCGGAGTAAGATCAGTTTATCAGAAAGGCGGCCTATGAGATGCCGAAAGTGAAGAAGATTCCCCAGCGGCAGTGCGTG